>ENA-UONZ01002533-UONZ01002533.1-human-gut-metagenome-genome-assembly--contig:-C93old-NODE-2533-length-14007-cov-7.050817_pt1 | contig 14007 bp, 10 predicted proteins | sample MGYA00242468_ERZ724015 | MGnify/ENA metagenome assembly ERZ724015
TAGAACTCAGCAAGCGCAGGTACCTTTGTATCAATCCCCTGACAGATGTAGTAAAAACAGGAATATACTACATAGGAATCGTCATCAAGCCCCTTTTTCGTGTAGATATCTCCAGCCTCATACCCTTCAATGTATTTCGCATTGGTAATCTTGGACTCATCTGATGGTGCAAGATTATCCACAAGAGTACGCAGCGTCGCAATATCTTTATCCCCCAGAGCTTTATAATAGCTCTTGATCAATGAAGTAATCTCTTCATTAGCCGTCTCCATGGGATTGGCGTCTTTCTTCCCGTCAGTCTCCCCATCATTTGCCGGAGAAGAAGGAACATTTCCCTGGTCGTTGTCTGCTGTCGTCTGATTCTCCACTGTGTCCTTACTGGAATCGCCCTTCCCGCTTCCCATAAATGCACGGACACCGAAGAACAGGACAACCACGATTAACAGAATCGCTCCGCCAAGCATAAAATAGCGAAGGTTATCTGATAACCATTCTCTGAAATTATCCAAGTTCTTGTCCTCCTTAATACAACGCACCGGAACGCCCGATCGTTCCAGGCAATACACCTGAAGGGAATCGAACCCCCGCACATGGTACCGGAAACCACTGCTCTATCCACTGAGCTACAGGTGCATAAAAAACTCGAGTTGTTGAATTATCAATGTACAACCACTTCGACTTTGAAAAGTATAGCACAATATCGGGCTGATGTAAAGTTTTTTCTTTTGGTTGAATATTTAGGTTTAATGGTGAAATAGGAAGAGAAATCCGGGTGAGGATTTCTCTTCGCCGATAATCCACTGTATTTCTTTCTCAGCCTGAAAAAACATCTGCTCCTGTCTTTACTTCCCGCTGAAATCCGGTGTTCCGTACAGGTTGTACGGGGTTGCCTGGTAGACGTAGTAATTCAGCCAGTTTGTGTACAGATTATTAGCGTGGGCTCTCCAGAGAAGCTGGGGGCCGTTATCCGGATTGTTATCCCTGTAATAGTTCTTTGGCATTTCGATGGGAAGGCCTTTAGAAAGGTCGCGCTTGTACTCGCCATCCAGGGTGACCCGGTCGTATTCCGGATGGCCCATGACGAAGATCTTGCGGCCATCTTCTGCCATGGCAAGGAACAGGCCTGCCTCGTCGGATTCTGCCAGAACAGTAAGGTCCTTGCAGGCGTGTACGTCCGCAATGGGAACCTCTGTGTGTCTGGAGTGCGGTGCCAGGAACACATCATCAAAGCCTCTTACCAGCGGGATCTTGCGGTTCATTACCTTGTGCCAGAAAAGGCCGAACATTTTCTTGTCCAGCATACGCTTTTTCAAGCCATAGAAATGGTAGAGCGCTGCCTGGGCTGCCCAACACAGGAAAATGGTGGAGGTCACATGGGTCTCGGACCAGTCCATGATCCTGGTCACCTCTTCCCAGTAATCTACCTCTTCAAATTCCATCTGCTCAACAGGTGCGCCGGTGATGATCATTCCGTCGAATTTCTTGTCCTTCAGCTCTGTGAAGGTCTGATAGAATTTGTTCAGATGGCTTCGGGATGTGTTCTTTGCCTGATGGGACTCTACGGCCATGAAGCTTACATCTACCTGCAGAGGGGTGTTGGAAAGGGAACGAAGCAGCTGAAGCTCGGTCTCTTCCTTCAAAGGCATCAGGTTCAGGATCAGGATGTAGATCGGACGGATGTCCTGGTGCATGGCACGGTTCTCATCCATGACGAATAAGTTTTCTTTTTCCAGTATTTCCTTGACCGGAAGGTCACTTTGTATTTTAATTGGCATTTTATTTCCTCCTCTATGTGAATTCTTACTCTCCCGCTAATTCCAGGAAATCCTCTTCTGACAGAATAGGAATTCCAAGCTCCTGTGCTTTCTTATTTTTGGAAGAGCCGGAAGTTTTATCGTTGTTAATTAAATAGTCGGTTTTCTTGGTCACGGAGCCGGTCACCTTGCCGCCTCTTGCCTCAATAAAGGCTTTCGCCTCAGAGCGGTTGGCAAAATGCTCCACGCTTCCCGTGATGACAAAGGTTTTGCCCGCAAATACCTGCTCCCCAGCGGTCTCCTCACGGATCAGGTGAAGATGGCCAAGCAGATGGTCAAGCTTCTTATTATTCTCTTCACTGGAAAAATAATCTGCCAGGCTGCCTGCCAGCACCGGGCCAATCCCCTCAATGGAGTTGATCTCTTCTGCATCCGCATGGCGGATTTTCTCAATGTCATCGTCAAAATATCTGCAGATCACTCTGGCATTGGCAAGACCGATTCCTGCGATTCCAAGGCTGTAGATCACCTTGGCAAGAGTGGTCTCTTTGGCTTTCTCAAGGCTTGCCATCAGGTTGTCAAAGGACTTTTGTCCGAAGCCTTCCATCTCTACGATCTGATCCTTATATTTTCCGATTTCAAAAATATCTCCCAGATTGTGGATAAAGCCCATGGCAATAAATTTCTCCAGGGTTGCCTCGGAAAGGCCGTCAATGTTCATGGCATCCCGGCTGGTAAATAGGCTGAAGGACTTGATCTTCTTTGCCACACAGTCCGGGTTCATGCAGTAAAGGGTCTCCACATCGTTCTCCTTGCGGATTCTGGCCTCGTGACCGCATACGGGACATTTGTCCGGAATTACCAGGTTGCCGCTTCTGGTAAGGTTCTCCGCGATCTGGGGAATGATCATATTCGCCTTATAGACCTTGATGGTATCCCCGATTCCAAGCTGCAGTTCCTTTACAATGCTGATGTTGTGCACGCTGGCACGGCTCACTGTGGTGCCTTCCAGCTCCACAGGCTCAAAAATCGCCACCGGGTTGATCAGTCCGGTTCTGGACGGGCTCCATTCCATATCCACCAGCTTGGTCTCCCGCATTTCATCCGCCCATTTGAAAGCGAAGGAATTCCTTGGAAATTTGGCAGTGCTTCCAAGAGATTCGCCGTAGGCAATGTCATCATAGGTAACCACCAGCCCGTCTGATGGAAAATCATTGTTCACGATTGCGGTGGAAAAATAATTCATTGCCTCATCAAGGCTTGTGGAAGTTACCACCTTGTATTCCACCACCTCAAAGCCCTGCTCCTTCAGCCAGATAAACTGCTGTTCCCGGGAATTATGGAAATCCACATCCTGGACGCTTACCAGGGCAAAAGCATAGAACCGCACATTTCGTCTGGCTGTGATCTCGTTGTTCAGCTGGCGCACGGAACCGCTGCACAGATTTCTGGGGTTTTTATATTTGGCATCTGCATCTCCGATGGTCTCATTGATGCGCTCAAATTCTGAGTAAGTAATAATGGCCTCTCCCCGGAGCACAAGCTGTCCTTTGTAGGGAATGCGAAGAGGAATGTTCTTAAACACTTTTGCGTTGTTGGTGATGACCTCGCCTACGATTCCATTGCCTCTTGTGACGGCTTTCACAAGCTCTCCGTTTTCATAGGTAAGAACAATGGTCAGGCCGTCCAGCTTCCAGGACAGAAGGCATCTGTGCTCTCCGATAAAGCTTCTTAATACCTCACGGTCCTTTGTTTTGTCAAGGGACAGCATGGGGCTTGGATGCTCTTCCTTGGGAAGCTCGTTTACTGCCTCATATCCTACGCGGACAGTGGGGCTATTTGTGAGAACGGTGCCTGTTTCTTTTTCCAGCTGCTCCAGCTGGTCGTACAGGCTGTCGTACTCCTGATTGCTCATGATTTCCCTGTCTTCCTGGTAGTACGCCTTCGCGGCGCCATTCAGGGTTTCTACCAGTTCTTTCATTCGCTGTAGAGAATTTTCCATGATGTCCTCCTGTTTTTTGATGATTGCTGCTGGGAAGCTGTGAAGAATTTGCAATTCCTTTCTCCAGCTTCGCCCACTCTTCCCGGGAAGCCTGCCGGTACTCGCCTTCCTTCAGCCCGTCCAGGGTCAGTTCCATGATCCGCACACGCTTCAGGGTCTGCACCTGATAGCCAAGGTACTCGCACATTCGGCGGATCTGGCGGTTCAGGCCCTGGGTGAGAATAATGCGAAAAGAAGTCTTCCCTGTTTTTTCTACAAAGCAGCGGCGGGTTATGGTGTCCAGAATAGGAATTCCAGACGCCATTTTTTTCACAAAAGCGCTGTCTATGGGCTTATCTACGGTCACCAGGTATTCCTTCTCGTGATAGTTGCCCGCGCGCATGATCTTATTTACCAGATCCCCCTGGTTGGTCAGAAGCAGAAGCCCCTCGGAGTCCTTGTCAAGACGTCCAATGGGGTAAACCCGCAGGGGATAGTTCAGATATTCCGTCACGGTGGTCTCCTGGCGCTGCTTCTTGGTGCTGCACACAACGCCGCGGGGCTTGTAAAATAGAAGAAGAACCTTCTCTTCTACTTTTTTCACAGCCTTCCCGTCTACGTAAACCACTGTGTCTGATGTAATTTTCTCTCCTGGCTCTGCCCTGCGGCCGTCCACGGTAACCCGTCCCTCCTGGATCAGGCTGTCCGCTTCCCGCCTGGAACAAAAGCCGGCTTCACTTAAATATTTGTTGATTCTGATTTTTTCGTCCATTGCTCCATTATATATTTTTTCCCGGACATATGCAAGGCAAACATCATCTGGAAATCGGAAAGCCAAAAAACAGACCCGCTCTTTGCAGTCAAAAATACCAGACATATATTTTGAGTATTTTTGCACTCACGCAAAGAACTGGCCTGTATTTTATTTTCTACGAAACTTATGGCAATCCTCTGTTATCAGATACCTTCGTAATCTCTGCGGCCGCCCCGTCAGGCGTTTTTCAGATCGCTGAATTTAAACTTGATCACAAACATTGCACCCATCATCAGCGCCACGCCAATGATCAGGCACAGCGGACTCTGGATGAAGCCGGCGAAAATGTAGGTGATAAAAGATACCACTGCTGCCACAATGGCATAAGGCAGCTGGGTGGATACATGGTTTACATGATCGCACTGGGCGCCTGCGGACGCCATGATGGTAGTATCGGAAATCGGAGAGCAGTGGTCACCGCATACAGCACCTGCCATGCAGGCAGAGATGGAAATAATCATCAGATTTCCAGGTGTGTTTTCAAATACATGTACTACAATGGGGATCAGAATACCAAAGGTTCCCCAGGAAGTACCGGTTGCAAAAGCCAGGAAGCATGCCACAATGAAAATAATTGCCGGAAGCATATTTACCAGTCCGTCTGCAGAAGATTTTACCAGCTCTGCTACAAACTCTGCTGCCCCAAGACTGTCTGTCATACTCTTTAAGGTCCATGCAAAGGTCAGGATCAGTATTGCTGGAACCATGGATTTGAAGCCCTCCGGGATACATGCCATGCAGTCGCGGAACGGCAGCACCTTGCGTACCATATAAAGAAGAATGGTGATCACCAGTCCGAAAAAACTTCCCAGCACAAGGCCTACAGACGCATCACTCTGGGAAAAAGCAGTTACAAAATCAGTACCACTGAAAAATCCGCCTGTGTAGATCATTCCAATGACACAGCAGATTACCAGGGAAATAATGGGAATCAGAAGATCCATTACTTTTCCCCGTGGATTCACAGGGTCTTCTCCCTCACCGGAAGCATAGGGGCGGGCTGCAGTTGTAAACAGGTCTCCTTTTAACGCGTTGGACTCATGAACGCCCATAGAGCCAAACTCTTCTTTCATCAGAACCATGGACACCATCATCACAATGGTAAGGATTGCATAATAGTTGTAAGGAATAGCTCTCACAAAAACGGACATTCCGTCTTCTCCCGGTACAAATCCGCTGACTGCTGCCGCCCAGGATGAGATCGGCGCAATAATGCAGATAGGCGCTGCTGTGGCATCGATCAGATATGCCAGCTTGGCACGGGAAACATTGTGCTGGTCTGTGATGGGACGCATAACGCTTCCCACAGTCAGACAGTTGAAATAGTCGTCAATAAAAATCAGAACGCCAAGTAAAATCGTAGCAAGCTCGGCGCCCACTCTTGTTTTGATGTGCTTGCTTGCCCAGCGTCCGAATGCGGCAGATCCGCCAGCACGGTTCATCAGGCACACCATGGTTCCAAGAATTACCAGGAACACCAGGATACCTACGTTGCTGGATGAGGACAGCACGCTGATCATTCCGCCGGAAAAAATCTGGTTTACGGTAACTTCGAAATTGCCGCCGGAATACAAGATTGCTCCTACCAGGATTCCCACAAACAGGGAACTGTAAACCTCCTTTGTGATCAGTGCCAGAACGATTGCCACAACAGGCGGTACCAAAGACCAGAATGTGGCGTAAACAGCCGGACTGCTTACTTCCTCCTCTGCAGCTGCAAGTACGGTCGCCGGACATGCCAGAACGAATACTAAAACGGCTGCAAACAGAGCATAAATTTTGCTGCGTTTGTACTTCATTATCGATTTCCTCCCTCTTTTACTATGAAAGTCCCAGACGGCAACCAAGAATGAGCCATGCCCCGCATGAGCGAATTCTTGGATATCGGATGGGCTAGACCGTATGAGTAAGTAGGGCGATAGCCCGGATTACGAATGCGGTCGGCAGCTGTGGGAGCGTCCATAGGCGCGGAACAGCTGGCTTTCATACATGGTGATGTCGCCATAGGCGACATATCCTTTTTGCGAATACGACAAAAAAGCCATGAACGCCGCCCCGCTATGGGACACATTCATGGCATTTATTCTTCACAGGATCCATACCTTCGATAGCGCTCCACAACAGTGACAGTCTGCCGCATATTCTGCGTCAGCCCAGAGCTCTCTTCTCATGGCGAAAACAAACCCTTCGGCGGTATTCCCTTTCTTCCCGGCCAGCCTGCCAGACAGCCTGGATTCTGATGCTTCACAAATCTACAGAATCTCACAGCCGGAATTACTGATGAAGCCCGCGCCTCTATCATAACTTCCCGTATTCAGTTTCCTTCATCATGCCAGGGGAAAAGTACCTGACCTGGCATCTTGTAACTACTGTAACAGCTTTCCCGGATAATTGCAAGTCTTATTTTCTATCTATCCCACAAATCGAAAAATATTATAAGAGGCTGTTTCTCCAATCCGTTCACAGTCATTTTCTTCCAGAACCTTCTGGAGTTCCTCGTTCTTTGAGACTACCACAAATTCTGTTCTTGTCTCCTGCAATGCTTTCTTAAATGCTTCCATATCGTCATACAGCTGATAATCCACCACATCCAGAAGCGCCTTCTGCCGTTTGTATCCATCGCTGTTTTCATCATATACGCCTGTCACAGTGCTTCCTGCACGGTAAATACTGGAATTTCTGCTGATGATCAGACGCATGCTGGCATCATACTGCCGCACTTTATTGTTCAGGGTGCCGTCAAATACTACCCTTGCCATCTGCTCCGGATTGTTCTGGTTTTCATGGATGATCCCGCAGACCTGTATCAGTTCATCCGGGACTTTATAGATATTTTCTGCAAACGCGAAGTTGTTCACCACCCTGTCCAGCGGATTGCCAAAGAGCACAAAAATTCCAAGAAGCACAGCCGCAGCTGCAGCTTTCATCCACCTTTTGGGGAAAAGACACACCGCCTTAACTCCGTAATACGCCACCCCCGGTATTACCGGAAGCAGCCAGATAAAGCGGTAATATTCCTTGTCAAAGCCCAGCTTTGCTATGATATATTTCACAACAACCGGGTTATACACCGTCAGGAACAGAACAGCCGAGCAGCCAATAAAAATCATGGAGCTTTTTTTTCGTCCCCAGATCAGCGTGGCAATCAGTCCAATGGCAAAAAGGACCGGATACCAGCAGGGACCCCAGTACAATTTCATACAGGCATCCACAAATTTCATTCCCAGCTCTTCAATTGTTATTCCACCCATTCTTCCGCTCCTTTCTACGATGCAGCCAGACTGAGCAGTCCAAGCTTACACGCAAAATACACACCTGCATAGAGAACAGAAGGAACCATGCACAAAATACAGTAAGGCAGGCCGGAAAGCTTGCGCTTCATCCGCATAACCGGTACCATCCCAGCCAGAACTGCAGCTGGAAGGATAATGGCAGAGCCGGAAAATCCCAGAGCGCTTACCGCCGTAATAAACAGCACCGCCCACACCCTACGGTCCTCTTTTTCTTCGTAAAGCCACAGGGCGCACATAAGAACAACCGGAAATACAATATTTGCAAGAATGGCTTTTCCCTCGTAGCTTCTGGTAAAGAAAAAGGTTCCTGCCGTGTAGATCGTGCCGCAGAACAACTGAAGGACGCACACAAACAGCACCATCAGATCCGCTTTCTTGCGGTTTTTCCCGAACAATCTTTTTCCAATCTGATAGATGACCAGGTTTGCAATGATCACATTTTCACAGGACATTACAATTTTGGCCTGTACAATGGGATGGATTCCCAAAAGCCTGCACCACACTGCATTATTCATAGGATAAGCGGACAGAACATATCTGGCCTGAAAATTCTGCAGGATGCCGCCTCTGAACGGATCAAATCTGCCAAGGGTGTTCGTGTATACAGAGGTACTGACCGTTCCTACATAGTAGGCAGCATCCACAGTGATATCTTCATAAAAAATAACGATCAGGCACTGAAGAAAAATCACCGCTGCCAGGAGCAGAAGCATCACGGAGTGCTGTTTCCATACTGCTTCTGCTTTCACTCTCACAGTCTGTCCCGGAGTGCCATCCATATGCCTGTGCCGTCTTATGCAAAGAAAAGCCCCAAGCACAGCTACAGCCATGATCACGGCCCATATGCCTGCTGCAGTACTTAAAGGAACCCACAAAAGCGTCATGGGGGTAAACAAGATTTCAAATACCGCAAAGTACGCCAGATATCCCAGGATCAGCTGCAGGGAAATATCTTCCTTTAATTTCAGAACCCGAAACACAAGTCTGCCTGCCGCCAAAAATATCATCGTCTGAAGAATAAAACCTATGCATGCCAGACACACATCTTTCATCATTTATGATTCTCTCCCTCTAACTGCGCCTTCAAAATCCCCATGGCAACCTTCTCCGGTGTAATAGGAAGCTCTCTTACGCGCACGCCAGAGGCATTGTAGACTGCATCTGCAATGGCCGGACATGGAGTGTCAATGACCAGCTCGCCGATGGATTTGGCACCGAAAGGACCGCTCTTTTCGTAGCTGCTCTCAAACTCCACACGGATATTTCCGATGTCCACGCGGCTTGGGATCTTGTACTGCATGAAAGAGTTCTCGCGGATCTTACCCTCTTTGGAATATTGTACATTCTCCATAAGAGCCATTCCGATTCCCTGGGAAACTCCTCCCTCTGTCTGCACACGGGCAAGATTAGGGTTAATAGGAGTTCCGCAGTCTACCACTGCCACATAATCGATCAGCTCAATATTTCCGGTCTCTTTATCCACTTCCACCTCAGCTGCACCGATCATATACGGCGGCGGAGAAATCTTGGAAGAAAAGGCGGTGGTTACCTGAAGCTCCTGCGTATTGCCGCAGGTTCCCTTATAGGCAACCTCCTGAAGACTAACCTCTTTATCCCCTGCATAAACTCTTTTTCCGTCAAATTCAGCTTCTTCTGCATCTACCCCAAGCATTCCTGCGCCTACCTTGATGATCCGCTTCTTCAATTCACTGCAGGCATTGATTACCGCATTTCCTGTGGCATAGGTGGTAGCAGAGGCATAAGAGCCGGAATCATATGGGGAAACATCCGTATCCACTCCAAATGCGACCACATTGTCAAATTCCGTTTCCAGGCAGTCTGCTGCCATCTGAGAAAGAATCGTATCACATCCGGTACCCATATCCGCACATCCAAGGGATAATGTATAGGAAGCGTCCTCATTCAGCTTCAGGGTTGCACCTCCAACGTCTACATTAGAAATAGAGGAACCCTGCATTGCCATGGCAAGACCTACGCCTCTTACTTTTCCATTTCCCATGTCTCTGCATGGATATTTCTCATTCCAGCCAATCATCTCCTTGGCACGGGCAAGACAACGATCCATGGTACAGCTTGCCGTGTGGGTCAGATTGCCGTCATAATCGTACATTCTTTCCCCTTCAACAGGCATATTCAATTCGCGGATTCTGGCAGGATCCATGTTCATTTTGTGCGCCAGCTCATTTACAGCAGACTCTACTGCATATATACCCTGTGTAGCGCCATAGCCGCGGTATGCACCTGCAGCCTGAACATTGGTATATACAACTTCATAATCAAAGTTGTAGGCCTCAAGATTCCGATACAGTGCAATGGCCTTATGCCCTGTCAGGCCCACAGTTGTAGGGCTGTGATCGCCATATGCACCTGCATTGGAAAGGGCTTCCACCTTAATTCCCTTTACAATACCATTCTCATCCGCTCCAACCTGTACATGGACCTCCATCTCATGACGGGGAGATGCACAGATCAGGGCCTCGTGGCGGCTGTAAACGATCTTGGAGGGACGGCCGGTCAGCCAGGTAACAATTGCCGGGTAAATCTCGCAAACCTCTGTCTGCTTGGCGCCAAAGCCGCCTCCGATACGGGGCTTAATCACACGAATCTTAGAGGATGGAATTCCAAGGGCATTTCCAAGGATTCTTCGAAGATGGAAAGGAACCTGTGTAGAGGCTACCACATTCAGTCTTCCAAAATGATCCTTGGTACAGTAAGCACGGAAGGTTTCCATCATACACTGCTGGTCTGCCTTTGTATGGTAAACCTCATCTACCGTATATTTGCAGCTGGCAAGAACAGCGTCAATGTCACCCATTTCCTCATGGCCTTTGGCAGCAAGGTTTCGCTTGTTGTCAGCACCTACGGGGAACTTGGATTCCCAATTCTCTTCAGGATGAACAAGAACCGGATTGTCTTTGGCTGTATGCATATCCAGAACCGGTGTTTCCACACGGTATTTCACTTTAATACGTTTCAGGGCAAGGTCAACTGCCGCCTCTGTCTCACCTGCCACAATTGCTACTGCATCTCCTACAAAACGCAGATGCTGATCCAGAATCAATCTGTCATAGGGGCTGAATTCCGGATAAGTCTGCCCTGCAGAAGCAAACCTTTTCTTCGGAACATCTTCCCAGGTAAGAACGCAGGCAATACCATCTGTTTTCTTCGCATTCTCAGTTTTGATCTCCTCTATCCAGGCATTGGCATAAGGACTTCTTAATATCTTAATGATCAGGCATTCCTTAGGTGCCAGGTCATCGGTATATACAGGCTGTCCTGTAACCAGTGCCATGGCATCTTTTTTCTGCAGAGACTGATTCACATAGCTCATGCCTGCACCTCCTTCTCCTGATTCTTCTTATATTCCAGATATTTCAGAATGCTTCTGGTCTGTCCAACAAAACCGGAGCAGCGGCATAAATTTCCGGCCAGATACTCCTTGATCTCATCCTCTGTAGGATCTGCCAATTCCTTTGTCATGGCGATCACATTCATAATAAAGCCCGGATTGCAGAAGCCGCACTGCTCTGCGCCTTCATTGGCAAGAAATGTACCAAATTCTTTGGCTTCTTCCTGAAGACCTTCCATAGTCATAACCCTTTTGCCGTCAATACGTGCTGCCAGAACGGAACAGGAAAGCATAGGTCTTCCCTCCACCAGAACGGTGCAAAGACCACAGTTAGCAGTCTCACAGCCTCTTTTTACACTGTAGCAGCCAAGGCTTCGAAGGAAATCCAGAAGCAGGGTATCCGGACGGATTTCTTCTTCTTTTTTAACTCCGTTCAGCCAAAAATTAATTCTCATCACTCATACCTCCCACTGCTTCCAATGCTCTTCTTGTAAGGACCTTCACAAGAAGGGTTCTGTACTTAGCACTTCCTCTCATATTTCCTGAGGTTGGAACCTTTCTGGCCGCATAGTCTGCAAATTTCTCATAAGCTTCCTTCTTCTCTTCCTCAGAAAGTGTCTGCACATCCTTCAAAATGTTCTCCTCATCCTCCAGAAGAAATGCCTTAGACGGACGGGCACCGTAAACAGCCTTCATGCCATCTTCAGACATGCTTACACAGCAGGCAAGCACAGGAAAATCAGTCTTTGTGTTACGCTGGCTTAGGTATGCAGTCTTAATCGGAGTTTTCTTCACAATAATATGTACCAGAATGTCTCTGTCCTTCGGCATTTTTACAAAGTCCCAAAGACAGACTCTTCCTCCCTTAAAAAGCTCAACCTCTGTATCCAGGGCTAAAAACATAGTCAGAACATCTGAGAAACCAAAACGCCCCCAGATACTTCCGCCCACTGTAGCACAGTTGCGGAACTGCACGCCTACAATGTGGCGCAGACTCTCCTTCATAGCTCCATGGGTATAGGCATGAAGTCCTTCGTGAAGCTCCAGATCACGTAAGGGAGTCATGCAGCCGATTACAAATTCTTCCTCCGTCTCTGTAATGGTGTCCAATCCAAGGCCTGAAAGGTCAATAGCTGTAGTTACATTGCGATTGCCCATTTTCAGCCATACCATTCCGCCCAGTACACAGGCGGTACGCTTCTGGTTCAGCTCATAGGCTTCTTCCAGGGATTCCGCTTTCACATAATTTTTTATTTTAAGCATGGTGATTTCCTTTCTTTTATTATCAACTTTAAGTATAACAAGAAAAAATCCAAATTTCCAGCGAAATGACAGATTCAGAATATTTTTTTATTTTGATTTTATGCAAATTATATAGAAATTTTCAAATAATTATGTTATAATGCAAAAGAGAACAGATAATATACCTTTTGCACTGTTTTTATCAAAAAGGAGGCGGCGTTTATGAGTAAATGCATCATAACAATCAATCGTATGTTTGGAAGCGGCGGACGTATTATCGGAAAGGCTCTTGCTGAGGAACTGGGCTTTAAATTCTATGACAAGGAATTGATTGAAATGGCAAGCAAAGAGAAAAATATCCCCTTTGATGAGTTTGCCAGAGTAGACGAGAAGAAAGCCAGCCAGTGGCTTTATCCGGTTGATTATGAGCTTCAGATGAATCCGGAGTATCATTTTGTTCCTATGAACGATGTGCTTTATGATCTGCAGAAGAAGAGCATTCTGGAAGCTGCTGACAAAGAGAACTGCGTAATTGTCGGACGCTGCGGCAACTATATATTAAAAGATTATAAGGATAAGCATATCAGCCTGTTCATCTATGCACCTTTTGAGGAACGAGTGAAAACGGTAATGGCCCGTACCGGTCGTGAGGAGAAGAGTGTACGCAAGATGGTGAAGCGCACCGACAAGGACCGCCGTGCTTATTATGAATATTTCACAGACACCAACTGGTTGGATATGCTGCAGTATGATCTGTGCATCAACAGCAGCACTGTTTCCAAAGAACAGATTATCCAGATGGTGAAGAAGCTTCTGTAAAGGGATTATTTCTCTGGGACAGCAAAAACAAAAAGCATAGAAACAGCCCCGCAAACCTGCGGGGCTGAAATTATGTTTCCGTAATATAGCTTTTTAAAAACTCATAGATTTCCTCTTCTGTAGGGGGACAGCCCTTGAGGTGACAGGTAAAGCTTCTGGTACAGTGACCGATGCCAAGAAGACCCTTTTGATTTCGGTAGCCTTGACCGATGGAGATTCGGGTGGTCAGGTTTGAAAGGAGACCTTCTTGCTTCAGGCGGTCAAGAGCGGGGATCAGGTTGCCGTAGCAGGCGCTGCAGGATTCTACTTCTTCTACAGCGTCGGCAAGCTCTACCACTTTCCGGGACTTGGGAATGGGAGCGCCGGGGTTGCCATCGAGGGCACGGATTTCTGCCTGGCGGATGTCGGCGCAGCCAACACCAAGGGCGGCAGCCTTTGTGATGTAGGGGACTTCTTCTGGCTGATAGTACATCATGTTGCAGACGTAAGCATCCATAAGAACCGGATCCACTGCTGCCAGAACGCGGTTCATCTCTACGGGGTTGCCGCCGTCTTCGAAATCCAGATCGCCGCAAATATTATCTACCATGATGAAATCCTGGTGGATAGCAAGGCCTAGGTGAGCGATAGGATCATGAAGGCCAAGTGCGTGGAAGCGGCGCTTCTCAGAGTTGGGCAAAAGACCTTTCATGTTCTTCAATGCACAGGTGATTTTGGTCTGACAGTGACCTTTT
>ENA-UONZ01002537-UONZ01002537.1-human-gut-metagenome-genome-assembly--contig:-C93old-NODE-2537-length-13983-cov-9.305428_pt1 | contig 13983 bp, 11 predicted proteins | sample MGYA00242468_ERZ724015 | MGnify/ENA metagenome assembly ERZ724015
ACTGTAAATGTTGAGGCCAAAGTCAAAGAGCAAATTATTTTGGACAGCAGTGAAAAATCTTTATTCAATTCGCTTTTAATCTATTTTCCTCTTCCTTACACAAACAAAACTAAAAAGCTTTACTCTCCATAAAACCATCCCTGATTAAAGGAGCGGCTATTGACTCGTATGTGAATATCAGGCACACACCTTAATCCTAAGCCGCTACTCAATGAGAAATTGTAAGCTTATGAGAAACGAGCTTTTGAAACGATCTTGGCTAATCCGGTTGAACAAAGAGCCGAGGAGAATTAAATCTTACTCGGCCCAATAAATTTACTTAATTAATGAGTTACTCAATATTGACGACTTGGTAACCCTCGTCCTCAATCGGAGCCTTCAGTTTTTCAGTATCAAAACCTTCCGGAACAGCTACTTTGGCCAATCCGTCTTCAAGAGAAACCGACAGCACCGTAACGCCGTCAATCCCGGAAAGTGCCTTTGTTACAGCTTTCACGCAGTGTTCACACATCATGCCGTCAATCTTGATTGCGACGGCTTCTTTCGGAGTGGAAACTGCTTCAAAAGACGTCACTTCATAATCTTCTGCCTTGATCGCATCCGTTACCTCTTCTTGAGACAAGGCACGATCTGCGCGGACAACGGCACTCTTCTGTTCCAACGAAACATCGGCAGAAACTACGCCCGGAATTTTTTCTAATGCGCCTTTAACTGCTTTGACACAGTGTTCGCACATCATGTCTTCGACGCCTACTTTATAAACGAAGCCCGTTGCGTCCTTTTGTTCAGCCTCAACAGCAACATCGGCCAGCTGCCGGAGTGAGGGAAGCAATACTTGATCAGAAGATTTATCACTGTTTCCTGAATCTCTCAGTACCGGTTTCCAGCCTCTCAAACGAAGCGCGTTCGTTACCACGCTCACGGAGCTCATGCTCATCGCTGCTGCCGCGATCATCGGATTCAGAATCCATCCGAAAGCCGTGTAGAAAACGCCTGCAGCAACCGGAATGCCGATGATGTTGTATATGAACGCCCAGAACAAGTTCTCACGAATATTGAGCATTGTCGAATGAGACAAGGCCGAAGCGTTAACCATGTCAGACAAACGACTCTTCATCAGCACAACGTCCGCCGCTTCAATTGCTACGTCGGTTCCGGCGCCGATAGCAGCACCGACATCTGCTCTAACCAGTGAGGGAGCATCGTTAATGCCGTCGCCCACCATAAGAACTTTCTTTCCTCGAGCCTGAAGTTCGCGAACAACGGCTTCTTTGGCGGCAGGCTTGACTTCGCCTCGAACGTTCTTGATACCGACACGAGTAGCCACGGCACGGGCGGTTTTTTCATTATCGCCGGTCAGCATCCAAACTTCTTTGCCTTTAGCCTGCATGGCTTCAATCGCCTGCTTGCTGTCCGGACGAATCGGATCCGCGATCGCTAACAGTCCGACCATTTTGCCGTCAGCGATGACGTAAAGCGGCGTTTTTCCTTCGTCGGCAAGTCCGTCTGCAAGTTCTTTCGTTTTAGCATCTTCCGAAGAAATCACCGACTTATTGCCGATACGGACTGATTTGCCGTCGCAGGTCCCGGAAATGTTGCCAAGCTGCTGGACAAAGTCAGAAGCTTCCTTCAAAGAAAGATTGAGCGCTTTAGCACCTTCGACAATGGCAGTCGCCAGAGGATGTTCGGATTTCTGCTCAACAGAAGCGACAAGCGTGAGAAGTTCTTCAGGTTTTACGTTCCCGAAAGCTATGACGTCCGTCAGAGAAGGTTTGCCGGAAGTCACTGTTCCGGTCTTATCGAGAACCACGGCATCGACTTTTTCTAAGGATTCGATGGCTTCTGCGCTTCTGAAAAGAATACCGTTTCGTGCACCGCGACCGGTTCCCACCATAATGGCGGTCGGGGTCGCCAAACCTAATGCGCACGGGCAGGAAATCACAAGTACGGAAACAGCAATCTCAAGCGCAAACTCCCAGGAATATCCGCACAACATCCAAACGATGGCAGCAATGATTGCGATGCTGATGACTGTCGGAACAAAGATTCCGCTGACTTTATCTGCTAAGCGGGCGACCAGCGCCTTAGTGGAAGTCGCCTCGTCCACCAATTTAATAATCTGGGCTAAGGCTGTGTCACCGCCGACCTTCGTGGCCCGCATTTCGATATAGCCTTGCGTCAGAAGCGTCGAAGCGGACAGTTCTTCTCCTTCCTTTTTATCTACAGGAATGCTTTCTCCGGTAAGAGAAGATTCATCCAAGGCGCCCGAGCCTTTAACGACAATTCCATCGACCGGCACTCGGCTGCCAGTCTTTAAGACAACGATGTCCCTGACTTGAACGGAACTGACCGGAACTTCCGTCTCTTTGCCATCCTTTAAAACGACAGCTTTATCAGGAACCAAGGACATCAACTGGGAAATGGCGTCCGTCGTCTTATGTTTAGCTCTGGATTCGAAGTACTTGCCCAATGTGATCAGGGCAAGGATCATCGCGGCAGAATCGAAGTACAAGTTGTGCGCGTAATGATGAAGTGTTGCCTCGTCGCCTTGTCCTAATGCATAGAGCATCATGTAAAGCGCAAAGAGTCCGAACAACATGGAGGCCGAAGATCCGATCGCCACAAGAGAATCCATGTTCGGAGATCTTTGCCAGAGCGTCTTAAATCCGACCGTGAAATACTTGAAATTCACGAAGACAACCGGCAGAGCTAAAAGGAACTGTGTCAGAGCATTGATCGGTGCACCCTTTGTTCCGGACATGACTTCCGGAAGCGGCATCCCTACCATCGGACCCATTGCCAGCATCATGAGGATGGCCGCAAAAAAGAGCGAAACGTACAGACGAGTCTTCATCTGTGCGGCTTCCTTTTTGGCCGCCAGCGTGGGATCGACGGATTTAGCAGCAGGAGAACCTGCAGCCTGCTTTTCGCTCGCACCGTAGCCTGCGTCCGTCACCGCCTGAATGATCTGCTCCAGTCCGGTTTTAGTTTCGTCGTAATCGACGGTCATACTGTTTTTCAGCAGATTGACGTTCACGTCTTCAACGCCGGGTACGTGCGACACAGCCTTCTCTACTCGATTAGAGCAGGCTGAACATGTCATTCCGGTGACATCAAAATTCTTCTTCATATTTAATTCCGTTGTCGAACGAAATCATTCTAAGTATTATTACCTTTTACGCAAGAACTTCCGTTTTTGATAGATAGTTACTTTTTAGATACTATGGATAAAGTTAAATCCGAACCCTCTGAAGCTTTTCAGTCTGAAGAGTTCCATTGTCCCGTTGAAGCCACACTCTCTTTAATCGGCGGCAAATACAAAACGCTTATTCTTTGGAACCTCATCGGCAAGACACTACGCTTTTCCGAACTGCGTCGGCTGATTCCGTCGGCAACGCCAAAAATGCTGACTCAGCAGCTTCGAGAGCTGGAAGATGCCAGACTGCTCATCAGAAAGATTTATGCCGTCGTTCCTCCGAAAGTTGAATACTCCCTAACGCCGCTGGGAACCTCTCTTCGGCCGATTCTAGAGTCGATGTACGAATGGGGCAGTCAGTACCTGCTCAATCAAGGGACGAAACCTTGCTGTTCGATGAAGAAGCTCCCTAGTGCCTAAAATCAGAACAACTCCGTGTTGCAAAGCACATTTCAACTAAAATTTTCCTAAATCATTTTTTATTGAGAGCCATGCTATTGCCTTCCCTCAGGGACCGTGCCGATTATGTGGTGCGGTTTCTCTTCGGTTCATTCATCGCCATCAGCTGTTTTTTAGTCGTTTGGCCCTTTGCAACAGCGATGTCGGTTGCGGCTGTGATCGCGATCGTCTCTTGGCCTCTCTTTAAACGAGTCCGAAAGGAAGTCGGAGGCAGGAATCTTGTTGCGACACTGATCATGGTGTCCCTGCTGGCCATCCTTATTGTGCTTCCGATTGCCGGATTATCTTTAGTATCGGCCCAGGAAATCCCGACCTTAATTCGTTATGTGCGTGAATGGATTGCCTCTGGCTTTACTGTTCCAGAAGAACTCAAGGAAATTCCCTTTGTCGGTGAATGGGCCTACACACAAGCTGCGCATCTGCTGGGCAATAAAGAGGAGCTCGCCGCCATTGCACAAAAGCTCTTTGATCCTGTGAGCCGCGCGGCTCTTGCAGGTGCCGTGATGTTAGGCGACGGACTTCTCCAGTTATTCCTCATGCTGTTCGTGATTTTCTTCTTCTATCGCGACGGCGAAGTCCTTTCTCAAAAATCTTTGGCACTCTTAACGCGCATGAGCGGCAGCATCGGTGCCGAAGTTCGCGACATTATCGTCAACACAACCCGCAGCGTCGTCTTCGGCATTGTCGGAAGTGCTGCCGGCCAAGGCGTCGTTGCCTTAATCGGCTTCTGGATCGCAGGTGTTCCCGGCGCCATCACATTGGGTGTCGCAGTGTTCGTCTTATCTGCCGTTCCTATCGGGCCTCCCTTAGTTTGGGGTCCTGCTGCTTTCTGGCTCTATTACAAAGGCGAAGTCGGCATGGCGATCTTCCTCGTGCTTTGGGGTTCGCTTGCAGTCTCCAGTGTGGATAACTTCTTAAAGCCGATCCTGATTTCCAAGGGCGCTTCCCTGCCCTTGTCGCTCATCTATTTAGGCGTATTCGGCGGCGTGCTGGCGTTCGGATTCATGGGCATTATTCTGGGACCGGTTGTTATTGCCGTTGGTATTGCGATGAGCAAGACTTGGCTGTCCGTTTCTGCCACGGTCAACGATAAAGACCAGCCGACCGCCAAAACCGAGACCGTTCTTAAGAAGCTGTCTAAAAATTCGATCGAATCCGACATCGTTTCGGACGTCACCGGAGAACAGAGAAGCTCTAACCACCATCATTACAGCCAGCCTAAGAATGACGGACAAAAATAGAGAACGATGTTTTTCATGACCGAAGACTTCGGTTTTTTCGATGATTCTTGCTTTTGAGCCCGTAATATGAGGGCTCAATTCTTTTGTTTCTCCGATGAATGCCTGGCGCCGAAGCTATTAAGGAAAATTAGAGGTGTCAAAACGTTACAGCAGCTCTATACTTATCCGAATCTAACAACGGTGAGTAACTATGAACCATAAAGTCATCGGCATCAGCCAAAGTTTTAGTCCCGCCCCCTTCGTCAGAGCCTTGAAGGAAAGACTCCAATCCACTTTCCTTCCTGACGGTTCACGTCCCCGCATTGAACTTGTAGATCTCGACTGGTCTTCTCCGGATGCAGACGCTCCGAAGTTAGTCCAAGAAGGCGACGTTAAGATTCGCGTTTTGGAAGAGTCGTATCAGCTCATTGAAAAAGGCGCTCAAGTCATCGCACTGTGTAACTTCAGAAACATCAGTTTCTTAAATGAAGTTCAAACAGAAATCACAACTCCTGTGACGGATATCCTTCAGGCCTGCATCGAAGAGCTCAAGAAGAATCCTGTTAAGAAACTCGGTTATCTCGGCCGTCCGGGTACAGATAAAGCCAAACTCATTACAGAAACCGTCAGCCGCGAAGTCCCTGTGGAATGGGTTTATCCGAGCGAAGCTATGCTCGAAGTGTTCGACGAACTCGAAAGCGGCTCTCGCTGTGCAGTGATTCCCGATCAGAAGAAAGCCTGTGAACTCTTCGGCAAAGTCTGCTCTAACCTTCTGAGCGAAGGCGCCGAATTGGTTTTCCCGACTTGCGTCATGCAGGCATTATTTGCGGCCGCTCTGAAGTCCGAGGGTTACAACGTTTTGGATTCCATGAGCGCCTACGTTTCCTACCTTTGCTTCACCGATTGGGAAAAACTTCCTAAACCCTTCAAGATCGGTATTGTCGGCGGTCTCGGACCGGCTGCCACTGTCGACCTTTACGACAAAATTACTAAGGCAACTCCTGCTAAGAATGACCAGGAACACATCAAAGTTGCCGTCGAACAGAATCCCCAGATTCCTGACCGTACCAAATACCTGCTTCACGGCGGCGTGGATCCCACACTTTCTTTGTATGCCGCTTGCCGCAAGCTCGAGAAAGATGCGGTTGACGCAATCGTGATTGCCTGCAATACCGCGCACGCTTACTTTGAAACCATCGTCCCGCACTTAAGCGTTCCGCTCATCAATATGCAGCAGGTAACGCTCGAAGAGATCCGCGATAAATTCGGACCGGATGTCGTCATCGGCTTGATGGCCACTGACGGAACCATTGAGACAGGCATTTACGGCCACAAAGCCAAATCCATGAAACTTGCCATGGTCGTTCCTGATAAAGAGCATCAGGCCATGGTCATGGAAGCTATTTACGGTGAAAAAGGCGTCAAAGCCGGCTTTACCGACGGCCACTGCAAAGAAGTTCTGCTTAAAGCTGCCGAGCATTTGGTCAGAGATAAAGGCGCTCAAGCTCTTATTCTCGGCTGCACGGAGCTGCCTTTAATTCTGGAAGAAACTGACAACATCAAGCTCGGAGACGGACATGCCGCCATTGTGGATCCGACCGCTTCACTCGCTCGCCGTGTTGTTAAAGTTGCCGGAGAAATCACAAAAATCAGAGGTGTTCGCTAATGTATTTTCAAGTTAAAGACTATTCCCCGGTTCCTGCAGGAACCAAAGTAGCCTTTATCGGCCTGGGCACAATGGGCTTTCCGATGGCAGGACATCTCCTGCATGCCGGCTGTCAGGTGACTGTCTATAACCGCACAGCCTCCAAGGCCGAAGCCTGGGTAGAAAAATTCGGCGGCAAATCTGCACCCACACCTCGTGAGGCGGCTCAGGATGCAGACGTCGTCTTTACTTGTGTCGGCAATGACAACGATCTGCGCAGTGTGCTTCTCGGAGAAAACGGCGCTTTCGCCGGCATGAAAAAAGACGCCGTCCTCTGGGATGCCACTACGGATTCAGCTGAAGTCGCTAAAGAAATGGCAGCCCAAGCTGAATCTTTAGGACTGCATTTTGTCGATGCGCCGGTTTCCGGCGGCCAGGACGGCGCAGTCAGCGGCAGTCTTACCGTAATGTGCGGCGGAGATGCAGAAATCATTGAACGCGTCAAACCGATTGCGGACGCTTTTGCGTGCTCGATTCGCAGAATCGGACCGGTCGGCTCCGGACAGCTTGCCAAGATGTGCAATCAGATCTGTATCGCCGGCGTTGTTCAGGGCTTAGCAGAAGCGATTGCTTTCGGGCAGACCGCGGGCATCAACATGCACACGGTTCTGGATGTGATCGGTAAAGGTGCCGCTTCTTCCTGGCAGATGCATCGCCGCGGCGACACAATGATTGAAGGCAAGTTTGATTTCGGATTTGCTGTGGACTGGATGCGCAAGGATTTAGGCATCTGCTTAGAGCAGGCCCGCAAGACCGGCGCAGACCTTCCTCTGACCGCACTTGTCGATCAGTTCTATGGTGAAGTTCAGAACATGGGCGGAGGCAGATTTGATACCTCCTCTCTGATTCTCCGGCTCAACAGAGAACCGAAGAAGTCTTAATCGCTTCTAAATAGCGCGAAAGCCTCGGGATTTCCGAGGCTTTCGTGTTTTTGGTTTCATGAAAACGATCAGATCTTCATGATTTCCTGACGATAGAAACGAAGTTCCTCGACGGAATCATAAATATCGGATAAGGCTTCGTGACGGGAAGTCTTCTGATATTTCTTCATTACTTCCGGAGACCAGCGTTTGACGCATTCTTTGAACGAAGAAACGTCGAGGTTGCGGTAATGGAAGAACTGCTCCAGACGCGGTGTCCAGCGTGCCATGAAACGGCGGTCCTGACCGATGGAATTGCCGCACAAGGGGCTCTTTCCTGCCGGCACGTACTTGGAGAAGAAGTCAATAAAGATTTGAGCGGCTTCGTCTTCCGTGACTTTGCTTTCCAGACAGCGATTGACAAGGCCGCTTCGGGTATGTGTAGCGGTATTCCAAGAGTCCATGTTGGAGAGAATGGCAGCATCCTGATGGATTGCGACCACCGGTCCTTCGGCAATCACATTGAGCTGAGGATCGGTAATGACGGCCGCCATTTCAAGGATGCGGTTGATCTGGGGCTCTAGGCCGGTCATCTCCAGGTCCATCCATATCAGATTGTTCTCGTTGAACAGCGGATCTCTTTCGACTCCAAAACCGTTATTGCTCATATTTCTCTCTTTGTATTAATCGATCTTTCGTGGCATTTTAGAACAAACGAAGAGAATCCGAGCTGTCGGAACATCGGATTCAAAGCTCTAGTCGTCTTTATGATGGCCTCTTTTACGCCCGGGGCCGCGATGGTCATCCCAGTCATGACCTTTCGCGGGTCTAGGACCGGCATGCGGGCCACGAGGCGGCGGACGATGATCCCATTGCGGACCCCTATCGTGTTTCGGCCTTGCATGTCTGCCCGGCGGGGGCGGTGGTGCTCCATAGTGTCGAGGAGGAACAGCATGATACCGCGGAGGTGGAGGCGGAGGTGCATAACCTGGGCCGGGAGGTGGCGGCGGAGGAGTGGCACGACGATAATGCTTGTTGTACCAACTGCGTTTCACAAAATACACGGGAGCGCCGCAGGCACCATATTCGGCACAGTAACGTCTCCAATGACGGCGATGATTATCGGGGACGGTCAGATAAATCGGGGCGCCCGCCAATGCCGCGCCGATCGCTACAATCGGATTGGCATTCCACAAAGAAGGCGTCACGCCTTGGATGGGCAGGACTCCATAGTAGCCGGGCGTTCCGATACCGACGTTAACATTAACATGAACTCCGGCATGGGACGGCAAAGAAACACACACCGCGAGGAATGAGGAAGCCGCCAAGAGCTTCAGGCTTTGAAAGGAAATCATGGTTGACCTCCTTAAGTCTATTGAGTTACCAAAAATCTAGTATATCCACGGCGTTTAGTTCATTGCAATGCTCCGCTCAACTCTGTGCATACTTTGAGCGCACAACACTTAGTCACCTATAATTTTCGGATCAATTTTTTTCTAATCAGAACAATGAACTCAGCAGAAATTTTTGAGATTGTCTTTCTTTTATTTTTATTCGGGAACTTTGTTCTCAAATACTATCTGGACAGACGTCAGGTACGGTCGATTCAGATTAACCGAGGTGCAGTTCCTGCAGCTTTTGCCGGCAAGATTACGTTAGAAGCCCATCAAAAGGCTGCTGACTACTCGGTCGAACGAATCAAATTTGGTCAGCTGGCACGAATCACAGATTTAGGTTTTGTCTTGATCGCCACTATCGGAGGATTGATCCAATGGATTTACGGAGAAGTTTCAGGCTGGCTCGGCGGAGATACCTGGGCACAGATTGTCATTATCATGTGCTACGGCTTTCTTTCTTCTTTGATCGACCTGCCCTTCTCTTGGTATTCCACTTTCAAGATCGAAGCGAAGTATGGCTTTAACACCACTACTCTTGCTCGTTTTATCAAAGACTTGCTTTTATCAGCCGTATTAAGTTTAGTTCTCGGTATTCCTATTCTTGCCGCGGTTCTTTGGATTTGGAATGCTGCAGGCGAATTCTGGTGGTTCTGGGCGTGGCTTGCCTACATCCTCTTTATTCTTGCCGTGCAGTGGATCTATCCGACGTTTATCGCTCCGCTCTTCAACAAATTCACGCCGCTGCCTGACGGAGAACTCAAAACTCGACTTGAAGGGCTGCTCAGCAGAATCGGCTTTGCTTCTAAGGGGCTGTATGTGATGGATGCATCAAAGCGCAGCGCCAAAGGCAATGCTTACATGACGGGCTTCGGAAGAAATAAACGCATCGTTTTGTTTGACACTCTGCTCAACAAGATGACGCCGGAAGAAACCGAAGCCGTCTTAGCCCATGAACTCGGCCACTATAAGCTGCATCACATCTACAAGATGATGGCATTCAGCTTTGCTTTCTCTCTGCTTTTCTTCTGGATTCTGTCGGTTCTTGCCGACTGCTCTTGGTTCTACGAAGGCTTAGGAGTCACGCTCTCTCACGGAGCCAGCCACGGCGTTGCCTTAATTCTTTTCTCGATTGCCGTACCGGTTTTCTTGTTCCCGCTCGCTCCGCTGACAAGTCTTTTCTCGCGCAAGCATGAGTTTGAAGCCGATGCATTTGCTGTTCGCTACAGCAACGGAGGTGCCCTCATTAGTGCGTTGGTAAAACTTTTCTCCGACAATGCGGCTACGCTGACACCTGACCCGCTGTATTCGGCCTTCTATTCTTCCCATCCGGATGCCGCGATCAGAATTGCAACGATCCAAAAAGAAATGAGCAAAGCATGAAAGAGCAGGTTTGGTTTAAAGCGCGTGTGATTTCTTCCCACGGCCGTCACAGTTTTGTTGAGAAAGAAGACGGTACGGTGCTTGAAGCAACCCGCAAGGGTAAAAAGGTTGACCTGGCTGTCGGTGATATTGTCGACTGTCTTCAAACATCGGCTGAACAAGTCTCAATTCAAAAAATCGAACAGCGGCGCTCCCTGCTCTATCGCAGTGATGAACTTAGAACCAAACCGCTTGCTTCCAATATCGATCAGGTCGCGGTTGTCTTTGCGACACGGCCTTCTTACAACCCGCATTTCATTTGGAAGGCCATGCTGGCAGCGGAAACCGCGGACATTCATATTCTGATGATCCGCAACAAAACGGACTTCACAGAAGACGAGCCGACTGTCCGACCGTTCATCAACCAGCTCAAAGAGCTCGGAGCCGAGGTTGTAGAAGTATCTGCAACCAAGGATCCCGAGGGCACGGTTAAGAGGCTGGAGCCGCTTTTTAAAGGCAAGGTGACGCTTTTAATCGGTCAGTCCGGCATGGGCAAATCCACCATCTTGAATTTGCTCGTCAAAGACGCTGATCAAAGAACTCAGGAATACTCGGTTGCTTTAAATCTCGGCAAACAGACAACTACTGCCGCCCGCTGGTTCAACTATGAAGGCGGCACCATTGTCGACTCCCCAGGCTTCCAGGAATTCGGCCTGTCTCATTTAACGTTAAACGACATCATGCGCGGTATGCCGGAGATTCGGGATCGCGTGGAGTACTGCCGGTTTACCAACTGCCGGCATTTAAATGAACCCGGATGCGCCGTTAAGGCGGCGGTCGAAAAAGGAGAAATCGATCCTGACCGTTATGCCTTTTACAAGGGACTTGCCGTAAAAGCGATTGCTGCAGAAAAGAACAATTATTGAGATCGTCATTAACTCACGTTTGAGCCGGACGCGTCCGGCTTTTTCTTTGCCTAAAAGGAGGTCGTCCAACAAGACTCGAACTATCCGGAGAGAGGTAGTTTTGAGTTGAACAGAGAACCGATTTCAACCTATAGGTTCCCTTAAATAACAAGATCTCGCGTAAAAATGTGATTTTTGTTCGAACAATAACTAAAGATACCTAATTTTAGGTATTACAGGAAATGAATTGAAAGTTTGTCAAAACAACAAGTTAGTAGGACGAAAAAGATAAGCAAGGTAACTGTCAAGGCACCCACAACCAAAATAGTTCTCAACCCTATTAACCTTATCTCGACGATTATTAAGCGGACAAATATTTGTTATACAAATCAAAAAGTCTTGAAACTCTTGTGATTATTACCTTACCAAAATAGTTTTAATCGGACAAATCAAATTTTTCGATTAGCTGACGAAGAGAATTACATTCGATTTACATTTAATTACAAATTCATTTCGGGTATTTTTAAAGAAAAGCAGATTCGTTTCAAATAATTGCGAAGCCAGTAACGACGGGCGTTTTAGGAGTAATCCCTAAATCTTTTTCCTAATAATCTCCTATGTAACTCTACTTATATAACGTATTTAAGGTATACAAAAATATGGGTTTCTACTTGCTCACCTCGGGAATTCCCGATATGATGACTTCATCGAAAACGAAAACAAACAAAGTTTTCAGCAAGGGATTCAAAAAGTTACATAGGAGAAACAAAATGTTAAGAACACGTCGCACACCGAAAGACAGAGCCGCTTTCCCGACCGAATTACCGTCCGGACTCAGAATTCCCGCCGGTGTCTCTCCTGAAACCTATGCTTCTCACCGAGACATTTTATCCGTCCTGCTTCTTCGCTTCATGACCAGCCGCCTTCGCGCAATGTATCAGGCCTATGACGGCGACCTGACGCTCTGCTTAGTTCTCGGCGAAATCGCTTCCCGCAATACAGAACGCTTCTACGACGAACGCCGCGGCTACCAGCCTGCTTCGTTCAACGGTCAGAGACAGTACCTTCCCTGCAACGCCCTCTCGATTTCGGACGTTACCGGCATTCCTCGTGAAACTGTTCGTCGTAAACTCGCTAAGCTCGTCGACCTGGGATGGATTGAAAAGACACCTGACGACATGTATGTCATCACCGACCGTATCGGTACCGTCTTCGCCGCCTTTGACGACAGTCAGACATACGATCTGATGAGAACCAGCGATCAGATCAAGAACGTTCTTCAAAGTTAGTTGACTTAGAAGTAGCTGATTTTTTCCAAAGCTTGAAATAATTGACCTCCGAGATTCGGAGGTCTTTTTTATGCGTCATTCGACGGAGAACTGCTCAGCCTATTGAGGCTTCCGCACTTCCCTGTCAGTCGCCGGCGTTTCTTTCAGCCAAGTACCTCGTTAGTATTTCGAAAGCTGCCGGAAGAGTTTTGTCATCCTGAATCGAAAAATCTCCTTTGTGGTGACCCTGGTGGTTGCAGCCAAACAAGAAATATCCGGCTTTTCCGCCGTGCTCCCTGACTCGCCTGATCAGCCAAGTGCAGTCCTCTGAGGCAGGAACGAAGCTGATGAATTTCGTTCTTTCTACTAAATCCGTCTTCTCAGCAATTTTGGCAAGTCGAGCCAATACATCCGGATCTGTTTCCAGATTCGCGGCGGAACCGACTATCTCGATTTTTGCCTTGACGTCAAAAGCTGCTTCGGTACCTCGAACAATGCGCTTAACATGGTCAACCATGAATGCATCCAACTCGCTCGTTGCACCGCGGGTTTCAATTTCCATACGAGCATGAGCCGGGATCACGTTTCGACTTTCTCCGGCTTCGAGCCTTCCGACGCAGACACGTGTTAATCCGCCGCTGTGTCTTGGAATTCCGGCGATTAAGGTAGCAGCATTGCATGCTGCCAACAGCGCACTTTTCCCAGCCTCGGGATTTGAGCCGGCATGAGCCGGAGCGCCTTCAAAGCTAACGTTTAGTTTTGTCGTCGCGAGGTAGCCGCCTTCACAGATGCCGACTTCTCCTAACTTACACTCGGACCCGATGTGAAAGCACACAATTTCGTCGACGTCGTCAAGAGCTCCTCCGGCAGCCACTGCTAAGCCGCCTCGGACGCCTTCTTCGGCCGGTTGAAAAACGAATTTGATTTTGCCTGAGAGACGCTCTCTGTTTCGAGCTGACCATTCGGCCACCGCCAACAAAATCGCAGTATGTGCATCATGGCCGCAGGCATGCATCACGCCGGGAATTTCGGAAACATAATTGCCTTTGACTGCTTCATGTTCTGCCGCAGAAGTTTCTTGAACCGGTACCGCATCTAAGTCAGCACGGATTGCAATGGTAGGACCGGGGTTGCCGGTATCTAAAATTCCGACGATTCCGGTATAACCTCCTGTCTTCTCGATAAAACTTTGAGGAACTCCGTGCTCTAAAGCTCTTTCTATCGCCTTATTCACTAATTTCTCGTCTCGTCCTTGAACAGACGAAATATCCAAGAAATCAATACCTAATTGATATTCGATTCCAAGACGCTCCAGCCGATTAGCAACATAGGACGTCGTTTCGAACTCTGTCCAGCCAAGCTCCGGGCGTCGATGAATATGTCTTCGATCCTGAAGCATCTGATCGATCAAATCGGAAGACTTATCGTTCATTTTTCATCTCGCAAAAATAATGTCCTGCCAAACCTGTTGCAGCACATTATGCACCTTGAAATGCTCATGAAAAAACCTCGCCAACCGAAGCTGACGAGGTTTTTCTAATTCGGAGATCCGAATACCGCCCGAACTCCCAGAACATAGCTCCGGGATTTTTTCATTTTGAGAAAAATCTTTCG
>ENA-UONZ01002540-UONZ01002540.1-human-gut-metagenome-genome-assembly--contig:-C93old-NODE-2540-length-13956-cov-11.907920_pt1 | contig 13956 bp, 5 predicted proteins | sample MGYA00242468_ERZ724015 | MGnify/ENA metagenome assembly ERZ724015
TCCACGATTCACTAAAAAAAGAGCTTCAGGATCTCGGTGTTACCAAAATCCCAAACTCTAATAAAATCCAAAAGAGGCTAGAAAATCTTGAATCTGAACAGGCTGCTACTGTCCGGGAAAAAAAGGAGTTGCAGAAAAAGCAAAAGACACTGGATATCATCCGACAAAATTTCACTGCACTGCTCGATGCTGCTGAGATCAGTTCAGACTTACTTCCAGCAAAACGGGAACCTGTTTCTGTCACAAGAGATAAATAAGATTGCACTGACAACTCACTCATTTTCTTCCAAATCTTCCCATGGTTTAAAACCCATTTCCTCCCAGATGACGCCATACGGTGCACCTCCGGAGGTATTTGTTTTTTGGTTATGCCAGTTATATAACGAAACGGGAAGACCGGGATTTCCCGATCTTCTCATATTATTTATGGACTTTTCTTTTACAAATACTAAATATGACTAAGGATATTCCCATTAAAGAAAGCCACATAATTACATTCGTATCATCTCCCGTTTTTACATTTGAAGTATGACTGCTATTATCACCTGATGGTTCTTCTGAAACTGGTGGCGTATTCGTGGTAATTGGTGGTATCGATTCATTTTTAAATTTAGGCTCTGCCGTTACATTCCAGATGATCTGACCGTCATAATTACCCGGAACTGTTATGATAAAAGGTTCGCTTTGATATACTTGATTGCTAATTTGTGTTGTGTGTATCTGGACAAAAAGATACACACCTTTTTCCAGATTTCTGTACATAACTTCTCCATCTGAATTGGTCTTTCCAGATATTCCTCTGATGCTGTTATCCTGTACATATTTTCCCAGTTTTTTTGCAGCTTCTGCCTGGGCGGAAGAATCCTCAAAGTCAAATACGACTCCGGACTTTGCAAACTCAGTCTCTAAAACCCATGAATTCTTTTTATATATGCCAACCTGATACATCGTAAATTCAGTATTGCTTAGATTATATACTGCAGCTTCATCTTCAACAGTAGCTTTTAATAATATACTTCCCAGATCATTCGCAGACACAGGTAACGGAATGAGGAGTAAAAGCATACACATCACACTGGCCATACATATATATTTTCGTTTACGTTTCATGATTCTGCTCATGTTTTTTCTCCTTCCTGCGTTTATGTAACTTAATGCTCACCCATATGATGATGAAAGCAACAATTCCAGCAATCAATAGAATCAAATTGAATGGGATTGTACGCTGGAGGCCAACTTCCTCATCTATCTTCTGTGCCTCTTCATACGGAATTCTGATGCCACGTACAAGCAGTCTGTGCGTATTAACAGCATAAGGAGTGCATGTGACCAGTGTTACATAATCCTTGCCTTTTTCAATCTGTAAAGCATCTGTATCGGATGGCAATACTGTCAGAATCTGATCCACCTGATAGGCAAAAGTATGATGAAGAACTTTAATATAAAATACATCTCCAACCTCCATCTTGTTCAGGTCGGTGAATATCTTGGCATTTGCAAGTCCACGATGTCCGGATAATACCGCATGACAGCTCTCACCACCTACCGGAAGCGAGGTGTTTTTCAGATGTCCTACACCTGACTGCAGTACTTTTTCGGATGTTCCATGATAAACCGGAAGGACAACATCAAGTTTTGGAATATCAATATATCCCATCATTCCGGTATCATCAATTTTCAAAAGATTGTTATACACATCATTTTCTGTCTGATTTTCATTGCTTTCTGAAAATGGATCTGCTATGGAACCAATTCCGATCAGGCTTTCGTTATATTCCTGTGCCTGTTCGATCATTGCATTCTCCTGTTCTTCCGACAAATGAGAAACTTCCTGTTCATAATCTGTAGCAATCGTTGTGCTGTTCATCTGATTGATGTAATTGCTCACTACCGGATACAGGATTAAAGAAAATGCCGCCAGATATCCGATTCCTCTTAGTATTTTCACTACTTTCTTCATAATACCTTTCACCTTTTCGTCTGTTTCTTCTGAAATACCCAGTCCACACTGGACATTTCAGAAAAAGCAGACATCCTCCCGGTACAATACCGGGAAGATGAACTGTCTTTTTATCCATTCTTAAATTTCAGAATGTCTTAGTTGTTTGCTTTCTTTTTGCCAAAAGCTTTGCTTGCTGTTAATGCACCGAAAAGAACGATACCAGCCAGTGTTACCATGAGGGCACCCTTGCTACCAGTAGATGGAAGCTGTGCACCTGTTTTGTTTTCTACAGCTACTTCTGGGGAATCAGTTTTATTTGTGATTGCAGCACCATTTGTAGTCTTTCCATTGTATGTGTAATCAACTGAATAGCTTGTCAGTTTGCCAGTTGTTTCATCATATACCGGTTTGATCTCAACTTTGATGTCACTGAGAAGTTTATTGTATCCTTCTGGAGCTTTTGTCTCTCTTAAGTAGTAAGTTCCGGCATCAAGACCTTTTACAAGAACTTTACCATCAGCATCAGATACAATTTTTGCAGAAGTAAAGCCTGTTGCTTTAGCTTCATCGGCTGTTGCCTGACGGTATACGCCGTTTCCTTCGTCTACAATATTAATCTTTGCATTTGTATCTGCTGCATCGCCAGCTTCGTTTGCTTTATAAAGCTCGAATTCTGCATTTGCCAGTCCAGTCTGAGTCTCATCTTTTAAATAATATTTGAAGATTGTGAAATCAAAGGTATGTACATCTACGATGCTTGGCTCAGATTTACCTGTTCCATCTGACTTCGGATTATTACTGTACTCAACGACCGCCTTGTTGGTATTTGGATTCATACCGATTACAGCATCTCTGTTTAAGGTTGCAGTGTAAACAACTGTGATTGTATCGCCTGTACGATTCTTATAGGAATTATAGAAATCATTTAAGGTAACTGTTAAAGTACGGTTAGATTTGTCATATGCAAGTGCATATGTATTTGCTCCTGTACTTTTAGCTGTAAGTGTTGTATTTCCAACTTTTACAGACAGTACTTCTTTTAAGTCCAGTCCTTTGGACAAAGTATCGCTAAATTTAAAAGTATAAGAATTATATCCTGTCATATCCGGCACTTTAGAAGTCAGCTGGTAAGTGACGGTATCGCCAATTCCAAAATCTCCGACTTTCTTTTCATCTGTTGCACCATGTGGTGCGATGGTATCCTCAGACTCATTTTCGTCATCTAATTCCATCTGGTGATTGCCTTCCCAGTTACCATTCACAATAGCACCAATTGTAATTCCGCTTCCACTCTGTGCCGGAATGATTTTCTTGTCTACTGTCGGGTAATTACTCTTCATGTTAACTGTAGCATCAATACCTGTAACGCTAACTAAAGAGGCTACAGATTTTACTTTTTCATTTCCAGGTGCTGTAGATGTATCTGTTGCACCTAATGGATAAACTACATAGTATCCATAATCCAGGTTATTAATTACTGTAGTATCAGCGGTTGTATTTGCAGTTGTATGAGTAGTAGCTACAGTAGTAGCATTCTTAAGAATCCAGTCCAAGATATCTTTTGCAAACGCTGCGCCATTACTTCCATCTGTTCCGACCTGATCTTTAACATAGTTATATGCTTTTTCACTTAATTCTTCACCTGTTAATGTAGAAGCACCAGAAATTTTGCTCTGGAAGAATCCCTCATATGCACTGTTCAGTGTATATGCTACATTGCCCGCTTCATTTTTTGTTGCTGTAAAAATCTGATACAGATCCAGAGTCTTTCCTGCCACTGTATTGTTGACTGTCAGGGTTCCTTTTGGAGCTTCTGCTGCAAATGCAGTCATGCTCATGGACAGTATCATGGTCATTGCCATCAGAACTGCCATAAATCTTGATACTAATTTCTTCATGTTCCTCTTCTCACTTTCTTTTGATTTTTTATTGGTTCGCTGGGGATTCTTTCAGCCTTTACGGTGGAAGTTCCCCACGCAGCCATATCTCTCTCATGACTCTGCTCCCCCTTTCCTACATCGTCTGTTTCCGTTTCCTTCTGCGTCCGGTATAAAGCAAGAACGCTAACAACAGGCCACCTGCTATGATAAACATCATAATGCCCTCGCCGCCGGTATCCGGAAGTAGTGCAAAATGCCGGTTGATAATCGTGAAGGTAAATCCATCTTTAGAAGTTTCGATTGTAGTTGTATATCCTTTTATTTTCGTTTCCGTAACGGAATATGTGTAATAATGTAAAGTTCCGTCAGTATCTTTTTTATAGGCCGAGAGCAGCTTATCCGGTTTTTCTGACTTAATAAATCCCTGCCATGTGGATTTTGAGATATCACCTTTTATTTCATAGTTTTCATAGTTTGGCACGATTTCTGTATGTTCTTTTCCATCTGCATCCGTCCAACTTCTGGAAATTGTAACTGTAATGGAAGTTGGTCTGAGGTTATCCATGTTACGGAAATCTTTCCAGACCTTATTAATGGTCAGATTTATATATTCATCACATGGATCCTGAACATCAGACGGTTCCGGTGATGTGCTGTCACCTGTATTGACTGTCGTTTTGGCATCTGACATCAGAACAGCTTTTGCATCTGATATATATGCATTCAGATCTGCTGTTTCAGAAGAATCTTTTGTTGCCATAACTGCATTCTGCAAGGTGTTATACTCATCTACCTGCACGACATGTTTTATCGAGAAGATACTCCATCCATTTTCCTGACTGAACGTATCTGTCAGAAGTTTCGAATTCTTTTTGATCTCATCAAAACTAATCGCCGGTTTTCGGTAAATACGATAATTGTTATTCTCACCTTCGACACCTGCTTTTGTATTAAAGTCATATACAGAGTCCAAATCACTTTTTCCACTGAATGGTCCCACCAGCTTAGATGTTCCACGGACCACATCGCAGTAATACATGTTGTTATTTTTCAGCAGTCCTTCGTCGTTGTATCCTACAAAGCCTCCGCTTCGTCCATCTGTTGCAGTACCGTCTGCATCATTTCCGGCACCACCGGCATAGACATCGTATCCCGTGCTGATTCCATATACATTGCTGTCTGTAATTTTTGTCCTGTTTGCCTTAATCAGGTTGACACTGATGTTGGACTTTACATCATTATCTTTCGTTATGATTCCGTTTTTGTCACATGGAAGCTTAATAGAGGAATCTCCGATCTTAATGATTGCAAAATCTGTCTGCTGATTGTTATCATCAGACTTTTTAGACAGCCCAACGGAAATATCCAGTCCAAGCAGATTCACATGGATGAGATTTCCATCGTACAGTGCATCAACCTTCACAATTCCAAGATTAATATGCAAAAGATTGGAATCCTGAATCTTATCCAGATACAACGCCTTTACAAGGTTATTCAGGACTACGAGCAAAGCGTCGACTACTGTGGAATCCAGTTTTACATCTGCAAGATAGGCAAAGCTTGTTCTTCCGGCGAAGCCTCCTGCTGTTCCGTCTGATGCTACCTGTTTCAGGCTATTTTTCTGATTTTTAGCACCTCCGGCATTGCATCCTGACATTCTGGTAAGATTTGCATAGCCGATAAATCCTCCTGCAATCTGTTCCTCTCCACCTTTACTCTGAACCGTATAACCACCAGGCACTCCTGTCACACTGCTGTCATCTATGTGGGAACCAAAAATATCCAGGACACCGAGGGCACCGCCCAGAAGCTGTCCGGTATTATCTCCCAGCACATCCAGCTTCTCCAGTTTCACAACGCCGCTTTTTCCGGAGTATCCTACAAAGCCACCTACGCTGTTCAGTCCAGTTACATAATTTAATCCTGTTACAGTGCTGTTTTTGACAGATCCATTTAACAGGGAAGCACCAAATCCTCCAGCTGTTCCGCTGTATGTAACCTGATTATTCTGTCCTGCATCTGTTGCTGTGTTAGCACTGACGCCAAGCCCTGCATCTGGACTTCCTGTGACATTTCCGTAATATACATAGCTTCGGAATGCATCCAACACATCGGTTTTTCCAAGTTTTAAAAGATACTGTAATACCGAGGTCTCATTACCTGCACTAATGTTTGCGGCACCGGAAACATCCGCAATACCGAAGCATCCACCGGCATATTCACCGGCCACTACGGAGCGGATTTTATCCGCATGAATTCCGCTTCCCGGCTTATCCTTCTCGCCAAAGACCGCTCCACAGAGACTTCCTGCAAATCCTCCTGCTGCTTTTGCGTACCCGGTATTGCTTCCATTTTGATAAGTTCCGTTTACAATCACGCCCCAGTCATCCCAGGCTGACACAGATGCACAACGAATAGTGGAAACAGTTGCATTCAAAACCTTAATCAGCTCTGCCGGAGCATTTACCATAAGAACATCCAGAAGCTTATTCAAAAGTCCCTGCTTTGTAGCTGTATCAATAGCTGCCACACTACCCGGATCTACTTTTCCGGCAAAACCGCCTACATAGGAAGTTCCATCTACACGCCTTAAATTTGTGATACTGCAGGAGGTAGTTTCATCTCCCCAGATCTGTCCACCGATCATCCTTCCCACATAACCTCCGGCAAATCCTGCCGGGTCTTTGTCTGCAATACCGGTTGCTTTAATCCTTGCTCCGGAACGATAGCCTTTCACATGGGACTGTTTTACAACCGGAACAAAGGTTTTTAATGCTGCCAGACTGTCGGCACCGATAATCTTAAGACCTGCCAATGAAACATCACCTGTGTTTGCCACAGAACCGGTAAGCATCTCACCAGCAAAACCACCACTGCTTCTATAAGCCTCTGCTAACTGAAGATCTGTTGCAGTTCCATTTGTAACGGTACCACCTTCCATCCGTCCTACATAGCCTCCGGCAGAACCTCCCTGTGTTGCTTTACTTGCCAGAATGCTCCGTCCTGCTGTAACAGCGTATCCATATGCATACTGGGAAATAATCTCATTTAACTGATTCTGATCATTGACTTCACCAAGTGCCTGTAATTTATTACCGTAACTTCCATAAGAGCCGACAGCACCAACCCACTTATTCCAGGTATCCGTATCCAGTCCACGAAGCGGTCCATAAACAGCTGTATTCTTTTCTGTCGGATACACTGCCTGAAGAAGCGTCAGCGGATTATCTAGTTTGATAAGACCGAATAAAACCTTCAGACTTCCTGTGTCTGCAACATTCGCACACCGCATCAGTCCTGTATAACCTCCGGCATATTCCGTTCCATATACGGAACGGATACGATAGGCCGCACATTCTCTTACGGTTCCTGTATATGCAGCGCCTTTCCAGTTATCCGTATTCTTTCCCCAGATCTGACCGCCGTAGTTGTAACCTGCATAGCCTCCGGCAAGCCCACGGTAAATGCCGTCATCACTCTCAGCCTGAGCCCTCACAGCACCTCCACAAGGTACACAGGTTGTTTCGCTGTTTTTGATTACAGGAACAAATGCCTGTAAAACGCCAAGAAGATTATCTGACTTGATCAGTCCTCCAAGAGCACTTAATCCCTCTACCACATCTGCCGCACTCCCCGGCTCCATGGTTCCAACATATCCACCGGCACTTTCACGCCCTATGATATGTGCAAAATTATAAGAATTACTATTCTGAATCTGAACTCCAAGAAGTTCTCCTGCATATCCACCGGCTTTTCCGGTATCACCGTCTCCATCTGTTGCAAGAACATGAAATCCGCCTATCGCTCCGTAAACATCTGAACTGTCTATGATAGATGCAACTACGGTCAATGCTGATAACAGATTTGTAGCAGAAAGTACATGATCCAGAACGCTTGCACCTCCGATAGCCGCCGTACTTCCCATAGCAGCTTTCCCAATATAGCCGCCGGCATAACGATAACCACTTACCGCATATGCACTGTCGCTTCCGTAATAACTGCTACCATCTTCCTGCTGCAGATTCTTTGGCTCACTGACACGGGTATGCCTCAGTTTATCTACATCAGAATTACTGATCTGCACACCGGTTCCGCATCCGATAAAGCCTCCTGCACTTCCGGCATCCGCATCGTTGGTGCTGTCTTTTTCAAGAGTACCTGTAACGGTAACGGTAAATCCTTTTTCTACAGAATTAACACTGGCATTACTGATCACCGGAACAAAGGCATTGACTAGGGAAAGTAATCCTGTCAGATCAACCACTTTTGTAAGAATCGATGACTCAGCTCCAATCTCAGCAACCGCTCCGGCTTTTACCAGAGCTCCGAAGCCTCCGGCATAACGAAGTCCTTCTACTTTCAGAAGATTTTCTACTGCCGTTCCTTTTCCGGAATCAACAGCATTTGCTGAATTATCTACATGACCGCTCTGCATCTCTCCAACATAGCCACCCGCATAACCTTCTGCGTTTTCAAATCCGCTGTCAGCCGTAACAGTCAAACCATCTGCGGTACCAGCAACTTTACAATTTGTAATTTTGCTGGATGCAGCCTGCAAGACACTCGCCAACTCTTTCAGACTCAGGATTTTACCAAGGACACTGTTTAAAAGCTCTCCTGTGGCATCTCCTGCCTCCGCCGCACTTCCGGAACGCATGATTCCGATATACCCCCCGGCATGATACGGTGCCGTAACTTCTTTTACATTAGTCACATCAGAGTTCTTCACCATGACTGCTTTTCCATTACCGATGTATCCTCCGGCATCTCCAAGTGCCACATCATCATTTTTTCCGGATGCTGTTACAACTAAGTTATTTCCTTCAATAGAAGAATCGGAAATTCTCGGATACGCCACATCCATGACACTGAGAAGCTGATTTACATTCAAGAGACCCAGTAACTTAATAGAACCTGTCTGTGCCACATCACCAGGCATCAGCCTTCCTGCAAAACCACCGGCATAGCTGGTTCCCTTTATATAAGAGAGTCCGGTAATATTGGTGTCTGTGTCTGCTTTGAATCCGGAATTGTTGTTTCCATAGTTGATATCTACTGCCTGTCCGTCACCCACAAAACCGCCCGCCATATCAGCGGATACCTGAGGATCAGAACCATTCGAAACATAGGCAATAGACGTATTATTGAACTCCGGTCTCAGGGCACTGACAACTCCAAGCAGATTCTCTAATTCAATTCCTGTCAGTTTTGATGTAGTGGAATCTCCGGCACTTAATGCATCTCCGGCTTTGGCAAAACCTGCAAAGCCTCCGGCTTTTCCTGATATTGCAGATGCAGTAACCGTTTTCAGGTTGCTGATTTTTGTGTCCCTTGCTCGTCCACTAATGCATTCTCCAATAAAGCCACCACTATAACCTTGCTCATTTTCGGTAGACACACTATAGCCTGACGAAACACCTGTAACAGTACTGTCAACTGTAAACGTCTCAATCATCTGACCTACAGAAAGAAGGCTGTCAATTTTTAGTAGCGGTAATCCAAGAAGTTTAATACCGCCAACATTAGCAAGAGTACCACTTCCGAAATATCCGGCAAATCCTCCTGCACACTTTCCAGCCGTTACAGAATTCAGATTTGTGACGGATGTTTTCCTTACTTCTCCACCTGTTCCATAACCGATAGCACCCCCAGCACGACCATTATCCTGATCTGACGCAGTAACTGTAAGTCCCAAAGAGCCTCCGTTTACGGAACAATCTTTACATTCAAAACGCATGTAGTCTGCTGCTGTAACTGTTCCGCCAAGGACATCACCGACACTGGTCATTTTAGCGTAACCTAAGATTCCTCCGGCATTCTCTGTTGCTGAAACAGATATGCTTTCTGATGCAGTAATACTATTAGAATGCTCATTAAAACGGTAAGAAATACTGTTTTTTGCAAGCATACGATTCAAAGCTTTTGTAGTTGATTTTGAACCGTCTGCAAGTTCTGAAGTATTAGAAACCTGAACAGCTCCGGCATATCCTACAAGTCCGCCGGCATATTTGCCACTGGCATCTAAGGATATCGTACTTCCGCCAATGGTACATCCGCTTATAACAGAAGGGCGAAGTCCCACCAGGTTCAAAATATCCATATCCGTAATATTACCGTTCAACAAACCTGTAAGAAGTTTTTTCACAAGATCAAGAAGACCTTTGTTTTCATCAATAGATGTAACAGCACCAAGGGTTGCTAAGCCGGCAAATCCTCCGGTATAATCTTTTCCGGACACTGTACCAAGAGAAGAAATACTGCAGTCCACGGCATAACTGTTACGCATTTCTCCTATAAATCCACCTGCATAACCACTTTCCTTACCAGAACTTCCAGTTGCAGATACATTTGCACTGCCATTAATGCTACATCCAAGCATTACTGTATTGACCGGGAAATCAGCTATTTGGATTCCCAGATGATCCAGTGCACCTGCAACAACTGCATTGGAAGCACGGCCAATAAATCCTCCTGAGTAATCAGTACCATTAACACTCTCAGTACCATTCACTGAACATCCAGTCATTACAGCACCTATTGTTTCACCAGCAAATCCACCTGTATAATTCTGCCCAGATATCGTGTTGCTACCGGATACTGAGCAATTACTGAACACCGGATTCACATAACCAATCGGAATCAGGTTTCCAACACTTAGAACGCCTCCATTCAAAAGCGTTGTAATCAGATCCCCAAGACCTAATACTGGAATCAAGTTTAATAGAGTACTAAGTGCGTCAGTTACTCCTTTAAGCACTCCTGAAAGGGCTTCATATTTTGTAATACCTGAAATGTACCCAATAAAACCACCTGTCCAGCTGTTTGCATTAGACACTCCTGATAATCCTTCTACATGACAGTCTAATATTTGTACATTTCCTTTTACAACGCCGGCAAAAGCTCCTGTTGAAAAAGATTTTGGATCGTTTTCCAACCCACTTGATAATCCCAGGACTTTTAAAACTCCGGTCAACAATAAACCAAGCAAACTAAAATCTTTTTTAATAGAATTCGTTGTCGTTGATACAGAAACTCCTGATAAGGTAAGATTTTTTACGACAACCTGTTTCGATGAAATCTGTAATGAACTGTCATATGGGGTCGATAAACTTCTGAAAAATCCAACACCATATTCCGTGTCCGAGCTACTTCCATTTGAATAAGCACTCTGATTAATTGCTGTGTCCTGTACAATCTTTACGTTACTGATTTTGACATTAGCACCTTCTGTCATTCCCTTGCGGCCTTCCATATTTCCTTGGAAGTTCTTTATAGGAGTCCAGTTATCATCTTTCCCATTAGAATTTGTCCCTTCTTTGGAAAGATCAATATCACGAAAGATAATATAATTCGCATCCTTACTGTATTTATATCCAGATTCTGCAATATTGGTATTGCTATGTTTTGACGTATCATAAGTAAGTACATAAGTTTTATTCTCATCAACTGTTATACTTTCCGAATCTATATCATCAGTAAAATCACTTTCGTCACCATCACTTGTAAAAGCATCTATATCATCACTTTCTGGCTCAGCTACTTCCTCACTTTCTGCCGGAGTCATATCAATCAAATCTCTGTCTTTTACAGTTGCATCTGCTTCAACGGATTCCGCTTTGGAATCACTGGAAGTACTTTCTGTTGCAGTTACTGTCATATCAGCTGACTCCTGAATCGTACTGCTCACATAGTGATATCGTTTTGTGGCACCTGTTCCTAACAAAGCCCCACCATTCTGCTCATCTGTATCTCCCAGCTTATGGTCACCTTTTTTATTTCCATACAATTCTTTTCCAGACCAATTATATGTGTCATTAAACTTTACAATATCCGCATCACCCGGATAATACAGTTCTGTTTTGTATCTCTGTGTATCAGCTGCTGGTTTCCAGTCTGTATATCCTCCTAACAATCCCGACTTTTTCTCTCTTGTTTCATATACTCGCCAGATTGGCTCTGTCACATCCGTATCTGTTCCGATTGCCCGAAGCTGTGTTTCATTTCCAATCAGAATGTAATTTTTATCACCGATCTTTTTTACTACCTGACCGAAATAATTTCTTCCTTCATAGTCGGAAGGATATGCGCTGGTGATATTCTGAATTGTTTCCTCTGTACCAGCCTTGTTTGCAAGAAGCTCCGGTGTTTCTGTTGTAAAAGAAGAATCAAGCACATAATTATGTGTTTTGCTGTAAGTAAGATAGTAACCATCTTCCAGTGTAAAAACTTGTCCCATTCCAACTTTTTCAGCAATATAATCCTCACTCATTACAGGTTCGCTGTCTGAGGTTTCCCCTTTCATCAATTCAAGCTGATATCGGTTATATACATAAATCGTATCAGTTTCTGAATCATATACCGTATTGCCCGTGCGCTCTGATGATGAAGTGATGCTACCTGTAAAATCTGATGGGAAGTTCCAGACATTTTCATTATCTATTGGAATATCATTCATCAAACAATAGGAAGCGTCTGATGCATAGGTAAGTTCTGCACCATCTGCAAGAACCTTATCCCCTTCACCAACATTTCCATCTTTGTCTCCGGAAAACATCTGTGTTCCTGTACCGATTTGCAGAAGTTGCTGGTAATTGTAGATACATATTTTTCCATCTTCATAATCTGGATTTGCTTCTTCCAAAGTATCTGAGGTGTTTTCATCCTCGATAATTGTTTCTTCTCCATCTGTAAATCCTTGATCTTTGGAATTACCAAATTCCTCTGTTACTTCAGAACTAATATCTGTATTTGGCTCTGATTCTCCTTCAAAAGAATCAGGAATATCACTTTCTGTGATATCAGATGTTTCAGATGTATTACTGCTGAAACCATCCTGCTCCGATATATCTGTAATTTCACTATTGGTCTGCACATCCATTCTTTCTGAATCTTCATCATTCGCAACTACGACTTGCGAAGATAATAATGTAACACACAGAACGATTGCTGTAATTCGCCTTAAAACACTCAATTTCTTATTCATAAAAATCGCCTCAAATCTTCTGTCATGGTTAACTTTTTGTTACTTTTAACCACTCTGGCTGGATAACTGCCGCCGTCAAGCACTGGATCATTTTTGTGGAAAACGCCCCACATTCGCCATTTGAAATCATCCGTATCGCCTCTTCTGGTTCATATTTTCTTTTGTATGGACGATCATTAATCAATGCATCGTAAGCATCAACAATCCTTTCTTCTAATCCTTCACTTGATAAGAAGTCATGAACCATTTTTTTGTCAGAAGCATACACGTATCTTTCTACATATTGGCTTATGAACTCTTCATAGCTTTCTGTTTTCCTTACTTTCTCATACACTTCACGGATATGTGAATATACACACTCGTAGCTTTTTTCCTTCAAGTTCAGTTTTAATACAACATAAAATCGTCCAAAATGTTCATCTTCTCCAAGGCGGATAACATCTGAAACTTTTACGCTCTCTAATTTATTATTGTATGTATTCTGCAAACTTAACAATATTGTTATTTTGGGAATATAACTGGATGGAACACTTAGTTCCTGAGATAATTCTGATGTAGAGATCATCTGCCTTTGTGCTGCCAGATAACATACGATTCTGATAGCATAGTCCGTTGTACTTGTAAGCTGCATAGTTTTTCCCCCTTCCCTTAACTAAACTGAACTATTTCAAGTATTAGTTCGTCCTAAAAAAAATAGTGGGTTCCTGTCGGACGATGAAATTGATTATTCAAAAATTTCCATCAATTTCATCAAGATATGGGGGTCGTTCTACTCTATCATCAGATATAAGATCTAGAATTCTATAAATAATAATATCGCAACATATAGTAATGCGATGATGGCTTTTCAATATAATTTTTTCTCATTGTCTATTTGAATCAGAGAATGTTTCTCATCAACTTTTCTGAATTGTATACCATTTGTGGATTTTTTATAATGTTACAAATAGGAAAGATTTTTTTTATTTTTTTGTAAAATCTGTTCCATCGTATCGATATTCTTCCATTAATATCTTGTTATGAACTTCGTTCAAAAAAAAAGAAACCATGCCTCAACACGATTTCTCTTTCTTTTTCTATTCTCTTTCTTTTTCTATTCTCTTTCTTTTTCTATTCTATTTCTTTTAACATTTTATAAATAATCAGGCCAT
>ENA-UONZ01002544-UONZ01002544.1-human-gut-metagenome-genome-assembly--contig:-C93old-NODE-2544-length-13919-cov-4.250505_pt1 | contig 13919 bp, 10 predicted proteins | sample MGYA00242468_ERZ724015 | MGnify/ENA metagenome assembly ERZ724015
CCCCCACCCGCGATATCTACACCCAGATCCCGCAGGAAAGCATGACGGAAAAAGCTGAAGTGAACAAGGACGATTTGGTGCTAATGTGAAAATTGCAAAAAAGGGCAAATCCGCATTTCAAACGCGGATTTGCCCTTTATTTTGGCCCGTCTGGTGTCGTCTGGTTTCAAGCAAAAGTTGTAAAAAAGTTGTAGTAACACGAATTTCAGTGTTAAACGACCTCTTTAGTACAGCTTCGCTCCCGCCGGGATATTGTCATCCAGCATCAGAAGATTTAAGCCTTCCCGTCCGTCATACTCGTACACTGCGGAAATCAGCATACCCTCGGAATCAATCCCCATCATCTTCCTCGACGGCAGGTTTGTGATTGCCACACAGGTCTTACCAACCAGTTCTTCCGGCTCGTAATATTCATGAATACCGCTTAAAATCGTGCGTTTCCGGTCTGTTCCGTCATTCAATGTGAACTTCAGGAGCTTCTTGGACTTCGGTACAGCCTCGCAAGCTTCGATCTTGACCACTCTGAAATCAGATTTGCTGAATGTTTCAAAGTCTACTTCATCTGCAAACAAAGGCTCGATTTTCACCTTGGTAAGATCAATCTGTACGCTCGGCGCGGACACGCTTGCAGCCTCCGCAGATACGTTTACAGCTGCATTTCCAGCCTTGCTTTCATCCCGTTTTTGCTCCAGTGGCTTCATTGTTGGGAACAACAGCACGTCGCGGATGGCCGCGGAGTCGGTCAGCAGCATCACCATGCGGTCGATACCGTAGCCGATGCCTCCCGTGGGCGGCATGCCGATCTCCAGCGCGTTTAAGAAGTCCTCGTCCGTGTGGTTGGCCTCCTCGTCGCCCTGAGCCAAAAGCTCCTCCTGTGCCCGGAAACGCTCCCTCTGGTCGATGGGATCGTTGATCTCGGAGTAGGCGTTGGCCATCTCCCAACCGTTCATAAAGAACTCAAAGCGCTCTACAAAATCGGGGTTGCCCGGCTTTTTCTTGGTCAGCGGGGAAATCTCCACCGGGTGGTCCAGCACAAAGGTGGGCTGAATCAGGTGCTCCTCGGCGAATTCCTCGAAGAACAGGCTTAAGATATCGCCCTTTTTGTGGCGCGGCTCGAACTCCACGCCCTTCTCCTTGGCGATGGCTCTGGCCTCCTCCAGGGTCTTAATCTGGTCGAAGTCCACGCCCGCGTACTTCTTCACCGCGTCCACCATGGTGATACGCTCAAAGGGCTTGGACAGGTCCATCTCCACACCCTTGTAGGTGATGGTGGTGGTGCCCAGTACCTCCTGGGCCACGTAGCGGTACAGGTTCTCGGTCAGCTCCATCATGCCGTTGTAGTCCGTGTAGGCCTGGTACAGCTCCATCAGGGTGAACTCCGGGTTGTGGCGGGTGTCAAGGCCCTCGTTGCGGAACACGCGGCCGATCTCGTACACGCGCTCCAGTCCGCCCACGATCAGGCGCTTCAAGTACAGCTCCAGGGAGATACGAAGCTTTAAGTCCTCGTCCAGGGCGTTGAAATGGGTCTCAAAGGGTCTGGCGGCAGCTCCGCCGGCGTTGGACACCAGCATGGGGGTCTCCACCTCCATGAAGTTCTGGCTGCTCAGATACTTGCGGATAGCCGCGATAATCTTCGAGCGCTTCACAAAGGTGTCCTTCACCTCGGCGTTCATGATCAGGTCCACATAGCGCTGGCGATAGCGCATATCCGTGTCCGTCAGGCCGTGGAACTTCTCAGGAAGAACCTGCAGGCTCTTGGAGAGCAGGGTCAGCTCCGTGGCATGGATGGAGATCTCGCCGGCCTTGGTGGTGAACACGGTGCCCTTCACGCCGATGATATCGCCGATATCCATCTTCTTGAAACCCTTGTACTCCTCCTCGCCGATGTTGTCCCGGGCCACGTAAATCTGGATGCTGCCCTTCAAATCCTGTACATTGCAGAAAGAAGCCTTACCCATCACACGTTTGAACATCATGCGGCCGGCGACGGACACTTCCTTCCCCTCCCACTCCTCATAATGCTCCTTGACGTCCGTGCTGTGTGCGGTAACGTCGTACTTCGTGATCTCAAACGGGTCCCGGCCCGCTGCCTGAAGCTCCGCCAGCTTCTCCCGGCGGACCTTTAAAACGTGATTTAAATCTTCTACCTGCCTCTGCTGCTCTGCCACTTTTTACACTCCTTTGTGATAATATAAAAGATGAGGCGGTACGGTTCACCCTGTGAACCGCAGCCGCTTAAGATACTCTCTGAATGTTCAATACCTTGTACTGGATGGTTCCCGCCTGGGTCTCCACGTCCACGGTCTCGCCCACGCCCTTGCCCAGCAGCGCGTGGCCCACGGGGGACTCGTTGCTGATCTTGTTCTGAAGGCTGTTGGCCTCGGTGGAACCCACAATGTAGTACTCCATCTCCTCGTCAAACTCCACATCCAGCAGCTTCACCTTGCAACCGATGTTGATCTTGTCGGTGTCGATCTCGTCCTCAACCACCACCTCGGCGTTCTTAAGAAGCTTCTCCAGCTCCTCGATGCGCAGCTCGATATCGCGCTGCTCATCCTTGGCAGCGTCGTACTCGGCGTTCTCGGACAAGTCGCCCTGCTCTCTGGCCTCTTTAATCTTCTGCGCAACCTCTTTGCGTTTTACCACCTTGAGGGTCTGTAACTCGTCCTCGTACTGCTTTAAACCTGCATATGTCAAAATATGTTTCTTATCCGCCATAATCCCTTAATTCCTTCCTTCTTCCTTTTTTATTCCGGCCGCAGAGCGGCAGGCCCTGCGCGCCTCATCCGGAAATTTCTTAACCTCCGGATTATTTTCATGTTCGTACATTCAGTGTATTATATAAGAAAAAAACCGCATTGTCAAGCCGTTTTCTCAGGGCAAAACCGTTCAAAAACGCCGGTCCAGCAGGTCGATTAACCCCTCCATGGTCTCCACGCTGTTGATCTCCCGCCGTATGGACGCGGAGTGGGCAAGACCGGAGGTGTACCAGGCCATATGGCTTCGCATCTCCCTCATGGCCACCCGCTCGCCCTTGTAGTCCGCCAGCATGCGGCTGTGGCGCAGAATCATTTCCCGGATCTCCTGCACCGAGGGACCGGGAAGCACTTCCCCGGTTTCCAGATAATGGTTAATCCGGTGAAAAATCCAGGGATTACCCTTGGCTCCCCGTGCCACCATGATGCCGTCGCAGCCGGTTTCCTCCAGAAGCCTTCCGGCATCCTCCGGCGTAAACACATCGCCGTTTCCGATCACCGGAATCTTCACCGCCTCCTTCACCCGTCGGATGATGTCCCAGTCCGCCTTTCCGGAGTAATACTGCTCTCTGGTGCGCCCGTGCACGGCCACCGCGGCCACGCCGCAGCTCTCCGCCATTTTGGCGAACTCCACCGCGTTTACGCTCTCATCGTTAAAGCCCTTGCGGAACTTCACCGTCACCGGCTTCTTCACCGCCCGCACCATGGCGGATAGCACCGCCTCAGCCCGTTTGGGGGCCCTCATCAGCGCCGAGCCCTCCCCGTTGTTCACGATCTTGGGCACCGGGCAGCCCATGTTCACGTCGATCACGTCGTAAGGGCCGTCCTCGATCTGAGCCGCGATCTCCGCCATGATTTCCGGGTCCGAGCCGAACAGCTGCACCGCCGCGGGCCGTTCCTCGGGCCGCACGGTCAGCAGCTCCCTGGTATTTTTGTTCTTATATAAAATGGCCTTGGCGCTGACCATCTCCGTCACCACCATGCCGCAGCCCTGCTCCCGGCAGAGCAAACGAAATGGCAGGTCGGTTACACCTGCCATCGGCGCCAGGATGACGTTGTTGTCCAGCGTCACCGTTCCGATCTTAAGTCTCATACCTCCTGCGCCTCCGCGGTGAAATCCACGTCCTCGCCCAGGAAAAACGCACGGTAGTACAGCTCCAGCGATTCCAGCAGTTCCCGCTTTTCCTCCTGGTACTGCTTGATCTTGAGCACGCTTCCGATCTCGTCGAAGAGGTAGTCCTCTTCCGGCGCCGTGACCTTAAACTCCAGGTTCCCGTCCGGCTCAAACTCCAGGGTCAGAATTCCGCCCACGTCCTCGGTGTAGAGCACGCACATAACCTGCAGTTCCCGCTTTACCGACTCCGGAAGGGAGTCGAAATCCTGGTTAAAATAGTATTTCTGCTCGTAGGAATTGGCCCCGCAGAGCACTATGTTTTCTTCCATATATATTTAACCGCCTTCATGCTTCAAAAGTCCGCGGCCAGCGGCAGCGGACTTTATGGTGTTTGATTGACGCCGGTGGCTTCTAACGCACCAGCAACTTTGCAACCTCGTACTGCTCTTCCGGGATGTCCTTGACCATGTTGAGGGCCTCCTGGATATCGTAATCCACGAACTCGCCGTGCTTGTATGCCACCAGGCGGTTGCTCTTGCCCTCGCTGAGAAGGATCGCCGCCCGCGCGCCCATGATGGAGGCGTACACGCGGTCCTTACAGGTGGGGGTGCCGCCCCGCTGCATGTGGCCCAGGATCGTGGCTCTGGTCTCAATGCCCGTGGCCGCCTCGATGCGCTTGGCCATGGAGCTGGAGTGGCCGATGCCCTCGGCGTTCACAATGATGTTGTGCTTCTTACCGCGCTTGCGGTTCTCAATGATCCGGTTGATCAGCGCCTGCTCGTCGCCGTCGTAGCGCTCCGGCAGCAGAATGTCCTCCGCTCCGTTGGCGATACCGCACCACATGGCGATGTAACCGGCGTTGCGGCCCATAACCTCCACGATGCTGCACCGCTCGTGGGAGGTGGAGGTGTCGCGGATCTTGTCGATGGCTTCCATGGCCGTGTTCACCGCAGTGTCAAAACCGATGGTGTAGTCCGTACAGGCGATGTCCAAATCGATGGTGCCCGGCAGCCCGATGGTGTTGATCCCCAGGGCCGAGAGCTTGCCCGCGCCGCGGAAGGAACCGTCGCCGCCGATCACAACCATGCCGTCGATGCCGTGCTTGCGGCAGATCTCCGCGCCCTTCTGCTGGCCTTCCGCCGTGGTAAATTCCTTGCATCTGGCGGTATAGAGAATGGTGCCGCCGCGGTTGATGATATCGGAAACGCTGGTGCTGTCCATATCCACGATTTCCTCTTCCAGCAGGCCCGCATAGCCTCTCATAATTCCCTTTACCTTAAGACCCTTGCTGATCGCCACTCTCACCACCGAGCGGATGGCTGCGTTCATTCCCGGCGCATCCCCGCCGCTTGTGAGTATACCGATGGTCTTTACTGCCTTTGCCATAGCAATTTACCTCCTTTGATTCTATGAGCGACAAGCGCTCCCAATGCCTTCTTGACATGAATCTTTTTTCTCATTAAATGCTCAACGCTATTCTAATGCATTTTCCCCTGCAATGCAAGTGGTTTTTCCACGACTTTGACATTTTTTTCACCAAGTTTTCTGGAAAGCTCTTCCACCAGAACCCCGGTTGCGTCTACGTTCCAGGAGGCCGGAAGCATCTTTTTCGCCCGCTCTTTTCCCAGGTAAATCACCACCCGGTCCGGTCCCTCGCTGGTCTTTAAGGTCTCCAGCAGTTCCTTCTCCCGGGACACATACTGCTCCTTGTCCGCGAACTGGATCCACAGCTCCCGGGGGATCTTGGAAAATGGCACCACCTGCTCCAAAACCAGTTTTCCCACCGGATCGTCCCCGATGGAGACCCGTCCCCGGATGAACAGCTTGGCGTCCTCCACGAACAGCTCCCGGTTGGCCTCGTAATCTTTTGGGACAATGATCACCTCAACCGAACCCATCAAATCCTCCAGGGTTATGAAAGCCATAAGCTGGTTGGTGCGGGTGGTCTTGACCGTCTTTCCGGCCACCAGGCCGCCGATCACCACCCTTGCTCCGTCCGTCACCCTGGCTCCGCCCGCCTCCTCGTCCACGATGAAGTCCGAAGCGGTGGCCGTGACGGTTTTCTGCCACACGTCCTTGTAGTCCTCCAGGGGATGGCCGCTGATGTAGACGCCAAGGATTTCCTTTTCAAATACCAGCAGTTCCTCCTTGGTGTACTCTCCCACCTCGGGGAAAGTGATCTGGAAGTTGTCCCGCTCCTCCTCCCCGGCGATGTCGAAGAGGCTTAACTGGCCCTCGATCACGGATTTGCGCTCCCTGGCCTTGCTCTCCAGCAGCACCGGCATCACGGCGATCTTCTGCTTGCGGGTGCCCGGCAGGGTGTCAAGGGCCCCGGACTTAATGAAATTCTCCAGGGTGCGCTTGTTGACCTCCTTGTGGGTCATGCGGCCCACAAAGTCCTCCATGGAGCGGAAGGGCCCACCAGCCTCCCGGTCGGCGATAATGGTGTCCACCACGGACTTGCCCACGCTCTTGATGGCGGAGAGGCCGTAGCGGATGGCATTGCCCGACACGGAAAAGCCGCTCTCCCCCTCGTTGATGTCCGGGGGCAGGATGGGGATTCCCATGATCTGGCGGCAGGTGAGAATGTACTCGGAGAACTTGGTCACGTTGTCCATTACCGAGCTCATCAGCGCCGCCATAAATTCCAGCGGGTAGTAATATTTCAGGTACGCGGTCTGGTAGGAAACCACCGCGTAGGCCGCGGCGTGGGACTTGTTGAAGGCGTATTTGGCGAAATCCGTCATCTCATCGTAGATGTGGTTGGCGGTGCGCTCCTCCAGACCGTTGTTCACACAGCCCTTTACGCCCTCCTCCTCATTGCCGTAGACGAAGTTTTTGCGCTCCTTCTCCATCACCGAGGCCTTTTTCTTGCTCATGGCCCGGCGCACCAGGTCCGAGCGGCCCATGGTGTAGCCCGCCAGGTCCCGCACGATCTGCATCACCTGCTCCTGGTAGACGATACAGCCGTAGGTGGGTCCCAGAATGGGTTCCATCTGAGGGCAGTCGTAGGTAATGGCGCTTCTGTCATTCTTGCCCTTGATGTACTTGGGGATAAAGTCCATGGGTCCCGGCCGGTACAGGGAAATTCCGGCAATGATGTCCTCCAGGCTGCCGGGCTTAAGCTCCTTCATGAAACTCTTCATGCCGCCGCTTTCCAGCTGGAACACCCCCTCGGTCTTGCCCGTGCCGATGGAATCCAGAACCTTTTTGTCGTTGTAGTCGATGTTGTCCAGATCAATGGTCACATGGTGGTTCTTCTGGGCCATGTTCACCGCGTTCTGGATCACCGTCAGGGTCCGAAGGCCCAGGAAGTCCATTTTCAGAAGCCCCAGCTCCTCGATGGTGGTCATGGTGAACTGGGTGGTGATGGTGCCGTCCGCCGCCCTGGACAGGGGCACGAACTCGTCGATGGAGCGGCTGCCGATCACCACGCCCGCCGCGTGCATGGAGGTGTGCCTTGGAAGTCCCTCCAGACGCTTGGACATGTCGATCAGATTGTGAACCGTCTCATCTTCATTATACGCTTTTTTCAGATCGGGATTCATGACAAGGGCTTTATCCAGCGTCATACCCAGATCATTCGGAATCATTTTCGCAATGGAATCGCAGAGAGCGTAGGGCAGATCCAGCACCCGGCCCACGTCCCGGACCACACCCTTGGCCGCCAGGGTACCGAAGGTGACGATCTGTACCACCTGATCTTTTCCATATTTTTCCACTACATAGTCGATGACCTCCTGCCTCCGCTCGTAGCAGAAATCCACGTCGATATCGGGCATGGACACGCGCTCCGGGTTCAGGAAACGCTCGAACAGCAGATTGTAGCGGATGGGATCGATGTTGGTGATGCCCAGGCTGTAGCTGACAATGCTGCCGGCCGCGGAGCCCCGCCCCGGCCCCACCGAGATCCCCTTGGATCTGGCGTAATTGATGAAGTCCCAGACAATCAGGAAATAGTCCACGTATCCCATGGTGCGGATTACGTCCAGCTCGTAGTCCAGGCGCTCCTTAAGGGTCCCGTCGTCCTCCGGGTAATGGCGGTTAAAGCCCTGCATGCACAGGTGGTTTAAATAGGTCCAGGAGTCAAAGCCCTCGGGCACCTCGAACTTCGGCAGCTTGAGCACGCCGAACTCGATCTCCACGTTGCAGCGCTGGGCGATCTTGTGGGTATTTTCAATGGCCTCCAGAGCGTAGGGGAACAGGGCGCGCATCTCCTCCTCGGACTTGCAGTAATACTGCCCGCCCTCGTAGCGCATGCGGTTCTCGTCCGCCACCTTCTTGCCGGTCTGGATGCACAGCAGGATGTCGTGGGCCTTCTCGTCCTCCGCGTAGGTATAGTGGATGTCGTTGGTGGCCACCAGGTCGATCCCCAGCTCCCGGCTTAAGCGCAGCAGGCCCTGGTTCACCTGCTTCTGCGCGTCCAGGCCGTGGTCCTGAAGCTCCAGGAAGAAATTCCCCTTTCCAAAGGTGTCCTGGTAGCGCAGCGCAGCCCGGCCCGCCTCCTCGTACATCCCCCTGGAGAGGTAGCGCTGCACCTCGCCCGCCAGACAGGCGGACAGGGCGATGATCCCCTCGTGGTAGGTCTCCAACAGTTCATAGTCCACCCTGGGTTTGTAGTAGAAACCGTCCACAAACCCTTTGGACACGATCTTCATCAGGTTCTGGTAGCCCTGGTCGTTCTCGGCCAGCAGCACCAGGTGGTAGTAGCGGTCCTCGCCGTTTACATTCTCCCGGTCGAAACGGGAGCCGGGGGCCACATACACCTCGCAGCCTAAAATAGGCTTGATGCCCACTTCCCTGGCCGCCTTATAAAAATCAATCACGCCATACATGACGCCGTGGTCCGTGACCGCCAAGCTGTCCATTCCCAGCTCCTTGGCCCTGGCCACCAGCTCGCGGATCTTACAGGAACCGTCCAGCAAACTGTACTCCGTATGGACGTGCAGATGTGTAAATGCCATTGGTCTTCTCTCCTTAGTAACTTATGAAAATAAGTCTATCATAAAACAGACAAAAAATAAAGGCCCTGCCAAGCGGCACGGCCTTTTACCATCTATGAGATCTACTGGTTATTCAGATACTTTTCAATTTCAGATACAGCGGCCGTCTCGTCGTTGCCGTCCGCTTCCACCAGGATGTCCATTCCTTCCATCAGTGCCAGGGTCATCATACCCATAATGCTCTTGGCATTCACGCGCTTGGAACCCGTCTCCAGATAGATGGTGCTCTCATACTGGCTTGCAACCTGTACCAGCATGGCAACCGGCTTCGCCTCTGAACTATTCTGTCCCTCGATTGTGATCACTTTCTTTAACATAATTATCCTCCTCATTGCTGTGAATGGGCCGGGGCACTACACGCCCCCCATTCTGATGCCTTTACTGAATGTACCCGTTCCTACTGTTTCACGGAACGCTCTCTCAGATCGTCCGCCAGAATTCCCAGCTTTCTGAGCCGGTGATTCACACCGGATTTGCCAACCGGCGGATTCAGCGCCTCTCCCAGTTCCTTCAGCGTCGCGTCCGGCCGTTCCAGCCGGACCAGGGCCATCTCCCGCAGATTGTCAGGAAGCCCGTCCAGACCGATCACCGCCTGGATATAGCGGATATCGTCCATCTGCTTCACCGCAGCTGACACGGTCTTGTTGATATTGGCAGTCTCACAATTCACCTGGCGGTTCACACTGTTGCGCATCTCCTTGAGAATCCGGATGTTCTCCAGCTCCATCAGCGCCACCGGCGCCTCCATCACGTTCAGGATGTCCACGATCTGGCTGCCCTCCTTGATATAGACCACGTAATACTTCTTACGCCGGACGATCTTCGCCTCGATATCAAAGGTGGCAATCAGCTCCCGCAGCTGCTCTGCCTTCGGCTCCGCCACGCACGCAATCTCGAAGTGGTAAAACTTTTCCGGATCACTGATCGAACCGGAAGCCAGAAATGCGCCGCGGATAAACGCCCGGCGGCAGCAGGTATTCTGCACCACTACGTTGCGCACCACCGACAGATTCTCCGAAACCTCGCCGTACTCGTTGAGCAGCTTGGCGGCCTGGAGCACCCGGATGGCATCCTCATGTTCCCGGACTGCTACAATATATGTTCTGTTCCGCTTCAGATATGCACCTCTGCGAATCGAAACATCAGTACCTATATTAAATGTTTTTTTTAATAATGTAAAGTACTTTCTTGCAACTGCCACATTTTCTGTGTGAATTTCAATGGAAAAATGATCTTGATCCGAAATTTTTATTTTTCCGCAGAGACTTAAGATCGCGGCGATCTCCGCGATCTGGCAGTGCCGCGCCGGGTTAACCTGGCGCGACAGCTCATCCTTAACTTTTGAGGAAAACGACATTTCTTCACCTCTTTTTATCTGTGAAAAGCGCTCAGAACTCGCCCCAGCGCCGCACCTCCATCTCCAAGTCCACGCCGAAGTTCTCCTTCACCGTGGCCTGCACATGGCCGCACAGCTCCAGCACGTCGGCCGCGGTGGCTCCGCCGCGGTTGATCACAAAACCGCAGTGCTTTTCCGACACCTGCGCTCCGCCCCGGCTGACACCCCGCAGGCCGCTGTCCTGAATCAGCTTCCCGGCAAAATATCCGGCCGGGCGCTTGAAGGTGCTGCCCGCGCTGGGATATTCCAGGGGCTGCTTTTCACGGCGTCTGGCCGCCAGATCGTCCATCCGGGCGCGGATCTCCCCCGCGTCCCCCGGCTCCAGGGCCATCACCGCCTCCAGCACCACGTAGTCCAGGCGGGCCACGCAGCTGGTCCGGTAGCCGAATTCCATCTGTTCGTTATCCAGGACATGGATTTCTCCCTCCCGGTCCATCACCCGGACGGAGGTGACCACATTCTTCATCTCCGAGCCGTAAGCGCCCGCGTTCATCATCACGGCTCCACCCACGGTTCCGGGAATCCCCGCGGCAAACTCCAGGCCGGTCAGGGAATGGGATAATGCCAGGCTGGCCGCCTTTGAGAGCAGCAGCCCCGCGCCGGCCCTGAGGGAGTTCTCCCCCTCCGGGCCGCCGTAATTCCAGTTTTCCTCCATGGCAACCACCACGCCGGAAAGCCCCCGGTCGCTGACCAGCAGATTGCTCCCGTTGCCCAGTATCCGCACGGGCACGTCCCGCTCCCGGCACAGCCGCAGCAGAGCCGCCAGCTCTGCCTCATTTCCCGGCGCAGCGTAAAGCGCAGCCGGTCCCCCGATGCGGAAGGTGGTATGCCGGCTCATGGGCTCCATTTCCTTCACGAAGGACCGCTCCGAGGTCAGTATGGCCTCAAGTTTCTGTTTCAAATCTTCCATCCGTTTTACTCACTCCATCAATCAACTTTATTCAAATTAGCCTGCACTCTCTTGTACAGCTCCTGGGCTGCGTTGTAGCCCATCTTTTTCTGACGGTAGTTCACGGCTGCGGACTCGACGATAATCGCCAGATTCCGTCCCGGCCGGATGGGGATGGTATGGCACACCACCTGATTGCACAAAAATTCCGTATACTGGTCCTCCAAGCCAAGGCGGTCGTACTCCTTCTCCTTGCTCCAGTCCTCCAGTTTGATCACCATGTCGATGGACTGGGTATCCTTCACGCTCTCCACGCCGAACAGGGTCTTTACGTCGATGATCCCGATGCCGCGCAGCTCGATAAAGTGCTTGGTGATGTCCGGAGCGCAGCCGATCAGAGTGTCGTCGCTGACCTTGCGGATCTCCACCACGTCGTCGGTGACCAGACGGTGGCCGCGCTTGATCAGCTCCAGGGCCGCCTCACTCTTGCCGATGCCGCTCTCGCCCATGATCAGCACACCCTCGCCGAACACGTCGATGAGCACGCCGTGAATGCTGATGCAGGGGGCCAGCTTGACGTTCAGCCAGCGGATGATCTCCGCCATCAGGGAGGAGGTGGTCTTGTCGGATACCAGACAGGGAACGCTGTAGTAATTGCAGTATTCCAGCAGGTCCTCATCCGGCTCCTGGTCCCTTGAAAATACCAGGCAGGGGATCTGGCTGGAGGTCAGCTTGTCGTACATCTGGCGCTTGTGCTCCCGGTCCATGGTATTAATATATGCCTGCTCCACGTATCCGATGATTTGAACCCGCTCCCGGTCGAAATGGTCGAAAAAGCCGGTCAGCTGCAGGGCAGGGCGGTTTACGTCCGGATGGGTCAGCACGATCTTCTCCGCGTCGATCTCCGGCGTCATATTCTTAAGTTTGAATTTTTCAATCACTTCCGCAATGGTTACTCCATGCATGATGGTACCCCCTTTGGTTTTTAAATTCCCGCGGTATGCTCCGGGCGTTTGCCCGCGCTGCGGACCGCGGCTTGATTTTCTTCTATCTATCCTATCACAAGTTGTGATGCTTGTCATGTGTTTCACAAATTTTCCGGCGGGTGGAGCGGGATTTGCGGATGACGGGACATGGATTGCCGGCTGGCGTTGCGGGACGGGCTTGCGGGCAACCGCTTATGGTTCGCCGGGTTGCTCTTCCTCCGCGGCGGCCGGCTTGCGGAAGAACTCGTAGACCTGGCGGGCCGCCCGCTCGTTCATCTGGGGCACCTTTGCAAGATCCTCCACCTCCGCCGCGCGGATGGCCTCGATGTCCTTGAACTCCCGCATCAGCGCCTTGCGCCTTGCCGGTCCGATGCCGGGGATGTCGTCCAGCACGGACTTCACCTGGCCCTTGCCCCGCAGGCTGCGGTGGTACTCGATGGCGAACCGGTGGGCCTCGTCCTGGATCCGGGTAATCAGGCGGAAGCCCTCGCTGTGACGGTCAATGGGCACCTCCACATTGTTGTAGTAGAGTCCCCGGGTCCGGTGAAAATCATCCTTCACCATGCCGCAGACCGGGATGGACAGTCCCAGGGAGTTCAGAACCTCCAGGGCGATGTTCACCTGGCCCCGGCCGCCGTCCATCATGATCAGGTCCGGGAAACGGGTGAAGCTGCCCGCGGACAAATCCTCCCCCGATTCCCGGTGTTCCTGGACCTCACGCAGGCCGTGGGAGAAGCGCCTGGTCAGCACCTCCCGCATGGATGCGTAGTCGTCCGGTCCCTTGACCGTGCGGATCTTGAATTTGCGGTAGTCGCTGCGCTTGGGCCTGCCGTCCTCGTAGACCACCATGGAGCCCACGGATTCCACGCCGCTGGTGTTGGAGATATCGAAGGCCTCGATGCGCCGGACGCCGTCCAGGCCGATGAGCCCGCCCACCTGGTTCATGGCTCCGATGGTGCGCAGTTCCTCCTTTTTGATGCGCTCCTTATCCTGTGAGAGCACCAAAGCCGCGTTTCGGGCCGCCAACTCCACCAAACGCTCCTTCTCGCCCTTCTTGGGCACCACGATCTTCACCTTCTGACCCCGCCGTTCGGTGAGCCAGCGGCTGATGACCTCCTCGTCCATTACCGGCACCTGAAGCCACAGCTCCCGGGGGATAAAGGGGGTTCCTGCGTAAAACTGCTTGATAAAGCTGTCCAGAATCTCCCCGTCGTTTTCCGCCGTGGCCGCCTGCAGATGAAAATGGTCCCGGCCGATCAGCTTGCCCTCCCGGATAAAGAACACCTGCACCACCGCGTCCTGCTCGTCCCGGGCCATGGCAATGATGTCCCGGTCCTCCCGGCCGCTGCTGGTGATCTTCTGTTTCTGGGCCACCTGCTTTACGCTGTTTAACAGCTCCCGGTACTCGATGGCCCGCGCAAACTCCATATCCTCGCTGGCCTGGTTCATTTTCTCCTCTAAGGATTTGATCAGGGGCGCGTAGCGGCCGTTTAAGAAATCCAGGGCCTGGCCGAAGGATTTCAGATAGTCCTCCCGGGAAATATAGCCCTGGCAGGGGGCGTCGCACTGTTTGATGTGGTAGTTCAGGCAGGGGCGCTCCTTGCCCGTATCCCGGGGCAGGTTCCGGTTGCAGGTGCGGATGCGGTACAGCTTGTGGATCAGATCCAGCGTGTCCTTCACCGCCCCCGCGCTGGTGTAGGGGCCGAAATACCGGCTTTTCCCGTCCTTTTTCATGTCACGGGAAAAAAGCAGCCGGGGAAATTCCTCGCCTACCG
>ENA-UONZ01002551-UONZ01002551.1-human-gut-metagenome-genome-assembly--contig:-C93old-NODE-2551-length-13880-cov-3.333454_pt1 | contig 13880 bp, 12 predicted proteins | sample MGYA00242468_ERZ724015 | MGnify/ENA metagenome assembly ERZ724015
GCGGCAGAAAAGGCTTTTTGCGCTGTGATGCAGGCAATTGCTGAAAGTGAGGCTGTGTATCTGGCGTGCGGGAAGGCGGCGCTTCCCAGGGCAAAGGCCTTTGCTGATGAATATAACAGACAATTTCAGAGGGAAATTTCAGAAAAGAAGCATTTCCCGGTAGTTGTATTTGAGGTGGAAACCGATGATGCCTGGGCAAGAGACATAGGGCCTACTTTTGTTGTCAAAAATGACACAGTGCGTGGCATCAGCTGGACATTTAATGCCTGGGGCGGTGAGGAAGACGGCTTGTATGCCTCATGGCAGAAAGATGATGCTTTTGCGTCAGCATTTGCAAATAGAGTAGGCTATGTTTGTTATGCTGCGTCTCCCTTTGTACTGGAAGGTGGATCTATTCACAGTGACGGTGAAGGGACAGTGATGGTGACTGAGTCATGCCTGCTGAGCCGGGGAAGAAATCCTCAGCTTTCAAAAGCGGAGATAGAGGAAAAGCTGCAGCAGTTTCTGGGGGCTGAAAAGGTTCTCTGGCTTCCAAGAGGCATTTATAATGATGAAACAAATGAACATGTGGACAATGTCTGTGCTTTTATCAGACCGGGAGAAGTGGTTCTGGCCTGGACAGATCGGGAAGATGATCCGCAGTATCCGCTTTCGCTGGCATGTCTTCGCTATCTGGAATCCCAGACAGATGCCAGAGGAAGAAGGATAAAAGTGCATAAGCTTCCGATACCGGATGTGCCGGTGTGTGTGACAAAAGAGGATTTGGAAGGTTATGCTTTTGAAGATGGTGAAGATACGAGAGAGGAAGGAGAACGTCTGGCGGCTTCCTATGTTAATTTCTACTTTTCAAACGGTGCAGTGGTAATGCCGGCTTTTGGCGGAGAAAATATCAAAAGTGATCAGAGAGCAGCAGAAATCATGGAAAAACTTTGCCCGGAACGGAAAGTGATTACTGTTGATGCCAGGGATATTTTGACAGGCGGAGGCAATATTCATTGTATTACACAGCAGATTCCATTTGGAAAAGCAGAACAGGGAGAATAATTATTAATGAGAAATGTTAAGATAGCAGCTATTCAGATGCAGTGCAGTACGAATCTGCAGACCAACCTTGAAAAGGCCGAGAAAATGGTACGGCAGGCAGCGGGAGATGGTGCACAGATCATTTTGCTGCCGGAACTCTTTGAACGGGAATATTTTTGCCAGCAGCGCAGATATGATTTTTATCATCTGGCAAAGCCTGTGGAAGAAAACGATGCGGTGCAGATGGGCATGCGGCTGGCAAAGGAACTCAACGTCGTATTGCCGATCAGCTTTTATGAACAGGATATAAACACATTATATAATTCCATTGCCTGCATTGATGCGGACGGCACATTGTCGGGGGTGTATCGTAAGACACATATTCCGGATGATCATTATTATCAGGAAAAGTTTTATTTTACACCGGGGAATACCGGCTTCAAAGTATTTGATACCCGTTACGGCAAGATAGGGATTGGTATATGCTGGGATCAATGGTTTCCGGAAACGGCCAGATGTATGGCCCTTATGGGAGCAGAGATACTGCTTTATCCGACGGCGATTGGCTCCGAACCGATTCTTGAATGTGACAGTATGCCGCACTGGAGACGCTGCATGCAGGGACATGCGGCTGCCAATCTCATGCCAGTGATTGCTGCCAATCGGATAGGCCGGGAAGAAGTGACCCCATCTCCTGAAAATGGCGGACAGAGGTCAGCCCTTGTTTTCTATGGCTCTTCTTTTATGACAGATGAAACAGGTGGATTGAAAGCCTGCGCGTCCAGAGATCAGGAAGTGATTTTAACCGGTGTGTATGATCTGGATGATCTGGCTGATAAACGTCTTGAATGGGGACTTTTCCGGGATCGGAGACCGGAGATGTATAGAAAAATAACACAATAAAATTTTTTAAAAGAACTGCTTGTTTGATTTTCGATTTGTTCCTGAGTATGGTATACTGGTACTATCTATCAAAAAGGGCTAGGCCTGGTTTTATGCTTAAAGAAAGAATTGTATGATAGAAATCTATATAAGCAGTTCTTTTTTTATGAGAAAAAGAAATCAGAAAGTGAGGAAGTATAATGAACGAATTGTACGAAGCGATTGAGAAGAAGATTAAGGCATCCGGATATCCTCGGGCTATTTCAGGAGCCGATGTGTATGATGATATTTGTGACCAGATTGAAGGTAAAGAAAACGGATAATATATATTATTATCAAAATTTGACGAAGATGTCGTCTTTGAATATCATATCACCATTCAGGATGAGAACTTTAATCTGGGCATTTTGACGATGAAGACACCTGAAGGTGTATTTAAGGCAGATTTTGATGCAGAATAGAAACCGGATGGAAAATATATTTTATGATGGAGAGAGAAGATGAAAACTAAAAGAAAACGGATCGGTATGCTGGCATTCATTGTGATGATTGCTGTATTGATGATTGTGACGATGCAGACGCCGGGAACAATTGCAGATTCTGAGAATTATCAATGCCAGACATATGCAACAGTTTTTGCACTATTGCCGCCGGTGATCGCTATTGGATTGGCTTTGATCACCAAGGAAGTCTATACATCACTTTTGGCCGGAATCATTGCCGGCGGCCTGTTATATTCTAATTTTAACCTGGAGCTGATGCTGAACACGATTTTTTATCAGGGAGAAGGCGGCATGGTCATGAAGCTGTCGGATTCCTGGAATGTGGGTATTCTTGTATTCCTTGTGATGCTTGGCATTTTGGTCGCACTGCTCAATAAAGCCGGCGGCTCTGCTGCTTTCGGCGAATGGACCACGAAGCATATCAAGACAAGAGTCGGTGCTCAGATTGCGGTGATTGCCCTTGGTGTAATGATCTTTGTGGATGACTACTTCAATTGTCTGACAGTGGGAAGTGTGATGCGTCCGGTGACGGACCGACATCAGGTTTCAAGAGCCAAGCTGGCTTATATCATTGATGCGACGGCAGCGCCGGTCTGCATTATTGCACCGATCAGTTCATGGGCTGCGGCTGTTACATCTTCTGTGCCGGAGGAGGCCGGCATTAACGGATTTTCTGTATTTATTCAGACAATTCCATACAACTTATATGCAATTCTGACATTATGTATGCTTTTGGCAGTGACCATTTTAAAAGTTGATTTCGGTCCGATGAAAAAGCACTAAATGAATGCCTTTAAAGGCGATTTATTTACAACACCGGGAAGACCGTATGAAAGTGATGAGGAAGCAATAAGCAATGATAAAGCCCATGTGATGGACCTTGTTTTGCCGGTTGCAGTGTTGATCGTCAGCTGTATTGTGGCAATGATCTATACCGGCGGATTTTTTGACGGTGCTTCCTTTGTGGATGCCTTTGCGGATTCAGATGCATCGGTCGGCCTTGTTCTGGGTGGTTCCGTGGCACTTGTATTTACGTTTATTTATTTCATGATGCGTGATGTTTTATCTTTCAAGGAGTTTACAGACTGTATTCCAGAAGGTTTCAAAGCCATGGTTGCACCAATTCTGATATTGTCCATGGCATGGACTTTGTCAGGCATGACAAATCTTCTGGGAGCCAAGATTTTTGTGGCAGAGTTGGTGGCCGGTTCCGCTTTATCTATGCAGGGATTTCTTCCGATGATCATCTTCCTTGTGGCAGCTTTTCTGGCTTTTGCAACAGGTACATCATGGGGCACATTCAGTATTCTCATTCCGATTGTTATCGGCGTCTTCCCGGAAGGACAGATGATGGTAATTTCTATCGCGTCTTGTCTGGCCGGTGCCGTATGCGGTGACCATTGTTCACCAATTTCAGACACAACGATCATGGCGTCAGCCGGTGCACATTGTGAGCATGTGAATCATGTTTCAACACAGTTGCCGTATGTGCTGCTGGTTGCTGCCGTATGTATGGTGGGATATTTTCTGATTGGTGTTTTCCGTGCAGTTGGGCTGGCTTCTATTGCCTGGCTTGCACTGCCAATCTGCATAATTATCCTTTTAGCCATTTTATTGATTATCCGTGCTAAAGGGACGAAGGAGGCGGCTTGATCATGAGGATTGTTGTCAGTGCCTGTCTTTTGGGGGAGAACTGCAAATACAGCGGCGGCAATAATGAGAATAAAGCGGTGCTGAATTTTGTAAAAGACCATGAGCTTATACCGGTCTGTCCGGAAGTATTGGGCGGACTGCCTGTGCCGAGAATGCCGGCAGAGATCGTGAATGGTGTTGTCAGATGCAGGGACGGACGATCCGTGGATGACGCATTCAGGAGCGGGGCTGCCAAGGCGTTGACGATTGCTTTGAAGGAAAAAGCAGATCTGGCCATTCTTCAATCCAGGAGTCCTTCCTGCGGTGTCAAGGCCGTTTATGATGGTACTTTCAGTGGAAAGATTATTCCGGGAGAAGGTGTTTTTGCAGAGCTTCTTCGGGAAAACGGCATCAGAGCCATAGATGCTGCGGATATTGATGCATGAAAAAAGGATACATGGATAATTTTACCTGTGATAAATAAAGGAGAGGATTAGAATGACCTTTGATTTCAACGAACAATTTGAGAAGATGATGCGGGAGTATGATGTGACAGACGTTGTACTGCTTGGACATATGAATCCGGATGGGGATGCAGCAGGTTCCGTCATGGGGCTGGCACATTATATCAAGGTGAATTATCCCCAGTATACAGCATGGCCTTTTTTGTCAGATAAACTGGATAAAGGCCCGAAGAAACAGGTCATGGAGGATGAGATTTTTGCTCCTTTTGAGCGTCCGAAGTTGGCGTCTGAAAGGTATGCGGTGATTGTCTGTGACACAGCAACTCTTAAAAGGCTCATCGGCATGAAATATTACCAGCGGGCAGTGGTTTCGATGATCATTGACCATCATGCCTCTAACGAAGGATATGGAATAATCAATGACATAAAGGTTTCGGAGTCCTGTGCCTACAACGTTTTTGAAATATTAGATAAAGAAATGCTCAAAAAGGCGGCTTCGGCACCACACCCGAATGGGGCAGATTATCTGTATATGGGTATTCTTCATGACACAAGCCGATTTTCAAGATCGGATGCCGAAATTGAGGCAGCGGGTTCAAAATTGCTGGCAATGGGGGCCGATCATCGCTATGTGATGCGGACGATGCAGGATAAGACATTGGATGATCTGATCAGACAGGGAGAGATCCTTCGCAGAGTGAAGCGCGTGATGGAGGGCAAAGTGGCATATGTTTATATGTCCTATCAGGAAGCGAAGAAACTGCATATCAGCTATGAAGATATTCATCCTATCAGCGGAATGCTCAGAGATTGTGAAGATATCGAGATGGGGTTTTCTATGTATGAGGAAGCACCGAATATTTGGCGATGTTCTTTCAGATCGGATGGACAATGGATAAATGTGAATGAGATGATGAAAAGTTTTGGTGGCGGCGGACATGCGGCGGCAGCCGGGCTTCGCAGAGAGACCGATCAGCCGGAAGTATTGCTTGAGCAGCTGTTGGCACAGATTGAAAGCATACAATCGTTGGGGTGATGATATTAATCGGCATTTTACTTATTCGGAATGACTGTCTGAGCATCAGGTGGTGATCGTCAATATTATGGACGCTGCTCTGAAGTGGAAGCAGAAAGAGAACTGTAAGAAAGTTCATAGAATTTTAACAGAATACCGGGGCAGGAAAGTTGACGTAAAACTAAAAAAAGAGTACAATATGATAATTGTTTAGAGCATTTTGAAGGCTGAATCTGAATGATGATGCAATACACAATGAATATACAGAAAGGAATAGGATGCCTGAACGATGAGGCATGATGTGTGATAAAATATGAATATTTTTGAAAAGAGAGAATCTGTTGTCAGATCCTATTGCAGAAAGTACCCTGTCGTTTTTAAGAAAGCTTTGAATGCTGAAATGTTTTCTGAAGACGGTGAGCGATATGTTGATTTCCTGGCTGTAGCCGGTTCTATGAATTATGGTCACAACAATCCTGAGATTAAGAAAGCCGTTTTGGATTATCTGGCAGATGACAATATTATCAATGCATTGGATATGTATACCAGTGCAAAAGAGGAATTTTTGACTGAATTCGAGAGATTGATCCTCAGTCCGAGAAAGCTGGATTATAAAGTTATGTGCTGTGGACCGACAGGTACCAATGCAGTTGAGGCAGCGCTGAAATTGGCCAGAAAGAACAAGAAACGGACCAATGTGATTGCTTTTGCAGGTGCTTTTCATGGCATGAGTCTCGGCAGTCTTGCCTTGACGACAGATAAGACAAGCCGTGAAGGCGGCAGTGTTCCTCTGAACAATGTCACATTTGTTCCATACGACGGCACATTTGATTCACTGGCTTATTTGCGTTGGGTTCTGGAGGATGACCATTCAGGTGTAGACAAGCCTGCGGCAATTATTCTTGAAACCGTTCAGGCTGAGGGCGGCATTAACCCTGCCAGCGTAGAGTGGCTGCGCGGCATTCGTCAGATCTGTGATGAAAACGACATTCTGATGATTGTGGATGATATTCAGGTGGGCAACGGCAGAGCAGGTTATTTCTTCTCCTTTGAGAGAGCAGGCATTGTTCCGGATATGGTTGTTATGTCAAAGTCTATTTCAGGTTTTGGCATGCCGATGTCACTGCTTCTGATCAAACCGGAACTGGATATTTTCAGACCGGCAGAACATAATGGTACATTCAGAGGCAATCAGCTGTCTTTCATCGGCGGTACAGCCGGTATCCGATACTTTACAGAACACAAGCTGGATGAAGAAGTCAGACGTAAGGGTCAGATCATTGAGCAGTTTATTCAGAAAGAGATCCTGCCAATGGATGCAAGACTGGTACATAGAGGCATCGGTATGATCTGGGGTGTTGATTTCAATGGCATTGCGTCGGAGAAAGCCATCGAGGTCATTCACAAGGCTTTTGACAATCATCTGATTCTGGAAGTTGCAGGCCGTCATGACGGCGTTGTCAAGATTATGCCTCCGCTGACAATTGAGGATGACACACTGATGGAAGGCCTTCAGATTGTGAAGAAATCCATCGCAGAAGTGTTGAATTAATCAATTCATTATACAAAGTCAATAAGGAAAGCTCACAGAAGAGAAAAGCACAGTCGCCTTTTTTTCTGTGGGCTTTTTGCTTCTGCGAAAAATGCATAAAACAGTTTGCGTATTTTATTACATACAATAGAACATATTACCACTGCCTGTTTTTGACATTAGGAATGCGGTGTATGATGTTGGAGTGGAAGATTGACTATAGACAAATCGAACAAATGGTCGTACAATGATCTTATTAAGAATAAGATAACAGGCTGACAATTGATGGGTTCAGACAGTGGTTTTTGGAGGTTTACAGGAAATGAAGTTTTTTCATTTATCGGATTTGCATATCGGATTAAAACTGATGAACAGAGATTTGCGGGAAGAACAGATGGATATTTTGCGGCAGGTGATAGATTTAGCCAGAGAAGAACAGCCGGATGCCGTCGTGATTGCCGGGGATATCTACGACAAGGCAGTTCCGGCGGCAGAGGCAGTGGAAGTGTTTGACAGCTTTATAACGGAACTGAAAAGGGCTGTGCCGGAGACTGAGATGATGCTCATCAGCGGCAATCACGACAGCGGTCTGCGCTTGAATTGCTTCCGAGAGATTCTGGATGAACAGAAAGTACATATGATTGGACTGCCGCCGAGAAGGGAAGAAGAATATATTGAGAAGGTGACGCTTCAGGATGAATTTGGGCCGGTGAATTTCTATCTTTTGCCTTTTGTCAAACCGTCCATGGTGAAGCAGATTGTGGGAGTGGATGAGAATGGCAATAATCTGTCCTATGATGCGACTTTGCATAAATTGATCGCAAGGGAAGAAGTTAATACGGCAGAGAGAAATGTGTTAGTCAGTCACCAGTTTTATTTGCCTGTGGGAGAGAATGCAGAGTCAGTTGAGAGAATGGATTCGGAGATTCGTACTGTGGGCAACATCGATGCTGTTGCGTCAGATGTGCTGGAAGTCTTTGATTATGCAGCGCTGGGACATATTCATAAACCAATGAAAGTGGGCAGCGAATTGTATCGTTACTGCGGAACGCCTTTGGCCTGCTCAGTCAGTGAAGCCGGACAGCAAAAGGGTGTCATTATGGTGGAAATAGGTGAAAAAGATCCTAAGACGTCAGTAAAGATAACAGTGCTGCCGCTGAAACCGCTGCGTGAAGTGCGGATCATCAAAGGCAGTCTTGAAGAAGTACTTGCACAGGCCTGCGAGGATTTCGTGACGGTGATCCTGACGGATAGAGTCGATTTAGATATTATGGATATGCAGGACAGAATCCGAATGGCGTTTCCGTATTTGCTGGAAATCCGACGGGAAGTACTTCGAAAAGCCGATTACAGTGAGCAGCTGATGGCGGAGAAGGAACAGGATCCTTTTGAATTATGTTGTTCCTTTTTGAAGGATTTGGATGATGAAGAGAAAACGATTCTTCGGGATGTGATACATACCGTGCAGGGGGTGAAATAGATGAAGCCGATTCAGCTGACAATGCAGGCCTTTGGGTCATATGGGAAGAAGACGGTGATTGATTTTACAAAACCGGATCAGAATTTATTTCTGATAACGGGCGATACAGGTTCCGGGAAGACGACAATTTTTGACGCTATTGTTTTTGCACTTTACGGAGAAGCCAGTTCTGTTGTGAATAGGAAGAACGGTGCCGAATTACAGAGTCAGTTTGCAGCGGTATCTGTGGAGCCTTTTGTGGAAAAGAGGAACCGGTCTGAAGGAAGAGAGCGGCAGTGTGTCGCTGATTATGTCAGACGGAACTGAATATCCGTCAAAGGAAACAGACAAGAAGCTGGAAGAAATCGTCGGATTGACGAAGAACCAGTTTATGCAGGTGGCAATGATTGCTCAGGGGGAGTTTATGGCCCTTTTGCGCGCAAAATCCGATGACAAGAAAGTGATTTTCAGAAAACTTTTTAATACAGAACTTTACCAGAATATTGTGGATGAGCTGGCAAAGCGCCGTAAGGACAAGGACAGGAAGATCGCACAGATCAAGACAGCCTGTCAGACAGAAGTGGGACATATTCTTGTGCCGAAACTGGTGACAGCGGACGGTGCAGAGACGGATCAGGAACAGAATGGTGCAGCGGATCAAATAGCGGACGAGTGTAGAGATGCGAATAAACTGCAGGAGTTAAAAGAAAGAATCCTTAAATCAGAAAGGCTTTCATTGCCGGATATGGAGGCTTTACTTCAGACCTTGGTATCAGTCAGTGAATGGACGAAGGATAAGGTGCAGCAGTCAGAGTCAGAGACAAGCCAATTGTATAAAGTCTATCTGTTGAAAAGAGATGCTGTCACAAAAGCAGGGCAGTTGCTGGAACGTTACAAGGAGCTTGAGGAAGCTGAAAAGGAACTGGGTGAATGTGAAGCAATAAAGCCTTTGATGCAGGAATGGCAGCAATGCATGCGGCAGATTGAGGATGCCTATGATATTTTGACGCTTTGGAAGCAATATCAGGAGGTCAGTGGACAGCTTGAAACAGCCCGACAGGCACTCGCTGCCAATGAGCAGGCACTGCCGGAACAGAAAATAGCCTGTGAACAGGCGGCAGTTCAACTGCAGCAGGCAAAGAAAGTACAGGAACAGGCATTGATGGATTTCTCGGAAGTGAAAAACCATGTCGAAAATGATTTAGAAGCTTTTTCCAAAATGGCTGAAGCTAAACGGAAGGTGTTGACGGCTCAAACAAAAGTCGATGAAGCAGGAAAGCAGGCCAGAATAGCAGAGGAAAGTCTGTCAGATCTTGAAAGTAATGAGAAACAGTGGCAGACTCAGGCTGAACTGCTGTCCGATACGGATAGCCGCATGATTATTTTACAAGGAAAGCAGCGGGATATTGCAGGTATCGGGGCGGATTTTGAGAGCTGGAAGGATGAAGAAAAGGATTGCTTCAGCCAACAGAGGTGTGCTGAAGAAGCAGACAAGGTCTATGCTGATGCTAAAGACAGATTTAATAAGGAGAATACGGCTTACATACAGGCCTATAATGATTTCCTTGATGCGCAGGCTGGTTTCCTGGCAGAGAAACTGCAGCGGGGAGAACCTTGCCCGGTTTGCGGTTCGACCATACATCCGCATCCTCATCAGGCAGAAAAATCGGCATTGACCAAGGAAGAATTGAATATATTGTCTGAGAGTGTACGTGAACTTCAAGAAGGACAGGCGGCGGCAGCGAAAAAAGCCGGAGAGGCAAAAGCAATGCTGGATGCAAAGAAAAAAAATAGCATACAAATTTGGGAAAAACTTCGGCAGAAAGTAATTGCATATAGCCGTGATGAGATGGGTGAGTTGGACAGTGAAGAGATTCAAGGTCTGATTGAGACTTGGAAGAAAGCGCTGAAAGATGAAGAGAAACAGCTGCAGAAAGACAAAAAGCAGCTGCAGCAGCTCAAAAAATGGCTGACGAAAGCTGCCAAGGACAAAGAAGAATTGACTGCACAAAAAAATAAAGCAGATAAAATGTTAGCTGATACCAAAGCCGAGCTGGCGGCAGCTCAGGCTGAGTTAAAGAGTACATTTATTTCTACATATTATAAATCTGAAGAAGAAGCCAATCAGTTCATGGAGCAGGCCGAGCAAAGGAAGAAGAACGCAGAAAAGCAATATCATAGCTGTGATAAAGTTGATAAAAAAGTACGATCAGATAAAGAAAAGACAGAGCTAGAAATTGCACAGCATCGACGCGATATTCCGAATTTGCAGGATAAGAGTGATAAACGAAAAGCAGTCTATATACAGCTGATGGAGGAAAAACAGCTGACGGAGCCTCAATGGAAGTGTGTGACAGAAAGTTATGATAAGGCAGACAGACAGCAGTTTGAAGAAAAAATCAGACAATATCAGAGTAAGCTGAGTGCAGCAGATAAGCAGAAGGCAGTAGCAGAGAAAGCCATTGACGGCCGTGTGAAGCCGGATATGGAACAGCTTTGTTCTGAACAAAATGTAGCAGAAGCGGCATGGAAAAAAGAACAGGCTCTTTATGAGCGCTATGCAGAAATGTATAAAACCAATCATCGGGTTTGTGAAGCGTTGATGCCGAAGATGGCTGAACGAAGCAAAATCATGGAAGAACACAGAAGACTGGATGATTTGTACAATTTGTTAGCAGGCAAATTGACGGGAGCCAGAATGGATATCGAGACGTATGTGCAGCGATATTACCTTGAGAGAATTCTGTATGCCGCCAATAGGCGTTTCGGTGAAATGTCTGCCGGGCAGTTTGAATTGCGGATGTGTGATATCACGAAGGCGGGTGAAGGAAGAAACAGGGGACTGGATTTGATGGTTTATTCCAACGTCACCGGCAAGGAGAGGGAGGTTCGCACTCTTTCCGGCGGAGAGTCGTTTATGGCGGCATTGTCGCTGGCGCTTGGCATGGCAGATCAGATCCAGCAGAGTTCATCGGCCATTCATCTGGATATGATGTTTATTGACGAAGGATTCGGCTCATTGGACAGCCAATCAAGAGATCAGGCAGTTCGGGTATTGCAGCAGATGGCAGGAGGATCGAAGCTGATAGGTATTATTTCACATGTGTCTGAGCTGAAACAGGAAATAGAAGACCAACTGATTGTCAGCAAAGATGAAGAGGGTAGTTCAGCCAGATGGCAGATCAGCTGACAGCAGGGGCAGTGTTATGCTTATTTGGACGGCAATCCTGTGAATGTATGTGATTAATTGATACCTATATTTATACGGGGCATAACTTGAATTGACAGCAGGAGTATGTTAAAATTGGATTAGCTATAGTAAGTTTGTGCATCACAGATGAAGGCTGTGGTGCATTTTCATGTATAGAGACGGAATGTACAAAAGCCGATTGCCACACTTGTTGATGTGGATGTAATACAGGGAGATAACAAATGGATGCAGGGATAAAGGAGACAAAAGAACAGGCATTAAAGGAAATGGAGCTTTTTAAGACGGTATTTGACGGTGTACGTCTGCTGAATATGCATGCATTAGAACTGATCGGAAAGGGACTGGGTTCCTATTCCCTTACAGAATCGGAGCAGAAGTTTGATTTCTGGGAGAAAGAGCATCCGTGTGACAACGACAGCTGTATTGTGCTGCAGGCTCTGAGGGATAAGGACGTTCGTACGAAACTGGAATATTATCAAAAACTGTACCCGTAAGACAGATATGCTGATTCGTTATGGCGGTGATGAATTTCTGCTGATTATGCCGGGCATCAAAGAACAGGATTTCAAGAACAAGCTGCTTCAGATCCTGGAGGAGGTCCGCAGAGCAGATGTGCCGGGGCATGGCGGTCTGAGATTGTCAGCCAGCATCGGCGGTGTTTTGTCCAACGGTAGTGTGATCGAGGATGCCATTGGAAGAGCGGACCAACTGATGTATCAGGTCAAGAATCGCAAGAATATGGTCGTTACGGAGGATAACCTGGTGGCGGATGGTATCAAGAAAGGAATGCTGCATGACCGTGAGAAAATCAGACAGTTGATTCTGATCGTGGATGATTCGGAACTGAATCGGGCGCTGCTGTCAGAAATGCTGAAGGATGATTTCAGAATCCTGGAGGCTTCCAACGGACGGGAATGTCTGGATGCACTGGAACAGTACGGTATGGGTATTTCACTTGTTCTGCTGGATATCAATATGCCGGTGATGGATGGCTTTGAAGTCCTGGTCCAGATGAACCGTAATCACTGGATTGAAGATATTCCTGTTGTTATGATATCCAGTGATGATACGGCGTCCAACATTAAGCAAGCATACGATATGGGCGTTTCTGATTATATCCGCAGACCTTTTGATGCCCAAGTTGTTTTCCGACGTGTCGTCAATACAATCAAATTGTATGCGAAGCAGCGTCGTCTGATCACTCTTGTAACAGACCAGATTGATGAGAAAGAGAAGAACAATCAGATCATGATCCGGATATTGAGCCAGATTGTTGAGTTCCGTAATGGTGAGAGCGGGCTCCATGTTGAGCACATTAACATATTAACAGGTCTGCTTCTGGAGCGTCTTGTTCAGAAAACAGATCATTATGATCTGGCATGGTCAGACCAGTATAGGATCACATTGGCATCGCCAAGGTAGATGGCAGAATGAATGACGGTACCTTTTTCATTGCAGTAGATAATGATGTCGCCGCGCTTGCGTTCTTTGTAATCCACATGTTTGAATTTAGAGGAGGCCCAGATATTTGCGGATTCATATTCATAACCCGGTGAGGCATGCCGTACAGGATTGATCGGACTCATATCGATACCGGCGGCATAAAGGGCCTGCATAATGAGACCGCTACAGTCGATGCCAAGCCCCGGTGCACCGGATGCGCCGATGATATAATTATCCCCGAGATAGTCATAGGCCCTGCTGATCATGGCCTCAATACAGGCAGTCCGACTGCTGGTATTGTCTATACGAAGCGGTGAAACATAGGCACCGAGGGTGTACCAGTCGTCCTTAGAAAATCCCATGGCTAGCCATGTAGTCAGATCGACTGTGCCGGTGGAATTCAGACCATGCTGAGCTTGAAAATCAGCAACTGCGTCGGCAATTTCAGATGTATAAAGGGCACCGTTCATACCAACAGCATTGCCTAGCCCCAGTGTCTGGATCACTTTGGCTGTTTTTAATCCCTCATAGCCCTCAGACAATTCATAGTCACCGCCGGATAAGGAAATACTGTCCCGAATCTGGTAATAACAAGAAACAACAGAATAATTCGACGCCTTAAAGCCCTGCGTCGGGCCTTCTTCCTGGCTCTTTGCCTTTTTAAACGCTTTTGCCGGAGCTGTTCTCTGACGATTGATTCATCAACCAGAGCAGCTC
>ENA-UONZ01002553-UONZ01002553.1-human-gut-metagenome-genome-assembly--contig:-C93old-NODE-2553-length-13859-cov-122.066285_pt1 | contig 13859 bp, 8 predicted proteins | sample MGYA00242468_ERZ724015 | MGnify/ENA metagenome assembly ERZ724015
GCTGGACATTATCGCCCAGCGCAGCCGCGACGACAGCCGCACCCCGATGCAGTGGGACGCGAGCGAGAACGCCGGGTTTACCACCGGTACGCCGTGGATCGGCATTGCCGACAACTACAAGGCCATCAACGCCGCTGCCCAAATGGACGCCCCGGATTCCATCCGCAGCTTTTACAAAACACTGGTGGCCCTGCGCAAGAAAATGCCGGTCATCAGTGCGGGAAAAATCGAGTTCTTGTACCCCGACAACGCGGATTTGTTAGCCTATCGCCGGTACGACGGCGAGACGGAGCTGCTGGTTCTCTGCAACCTGCGGGAGCGGGAAATTGCCAAGCCCCTGCCCGTAGGCTGGACCGATGCCGAGAGACTGCTGGGTAACTACCCCGACACCGCCGACACGCTGCGCCCCTATGAGTGCGTAGTGCTGAAAAAGTGAAGGCTGCCGTATTATGGCAACACCGCACAATTCCCGCCTTACGGCTTAAGCACCGCTCCGACGGCTGCGGCACGGCATCTGCGTTGCCAAAATGCTCGATAATGTCGGGTTGCGGTACCCGCATCGTGCTTCGGGGGCAAAAGCCCCTCGCACTCTGCGACCGCTGCCCCTGCTTCGGTTCGCTGTTTCCGCCACTGGCGGCGCTCACCTTTGCAGCATCCAGTATTATCTGCGCTTTTGGCCTAGCAGCTGCCGCACCTCGCTCGCCGTATCGGCACTTAGAATTATGCGGTATTGCCTTATCTTTTCGCTATTGGGAGTTGACCGTATCCTTTGCGATAGTAACCTCATAGTGAGCAAGACAAAAGCACTTTCCCTTATTTGCAATGCAAATATAAGGGAAAGTGCTTTTTTGTAAGGGCAAAATTCCGCGTTTAAAGCTGTGCAAGACCTGCCGGGTGCCATTCGTCTCGGATGCCGATGTCGGCACAGACGATCTCACCGCAGAAGGGTGCGGAGCTTGGAGCTGTGTGCAGGGGCTTGCAGCTGTCAAACGTCACGGTCAGGTCTGCGCGGACGGCTCCCTCGGCGGCCTCACCCGTATCGGTGTTGATGCCGCTGGGCAGATCGACGGCCAGCACGAATGCGCCGCTTTCCCGCTGACGATTCATCAGCGCACAGGCAGCCAGCCCGGCCGGGCGAAGGCTGCCGTGAAACCCGGTGCCATACAAAGCATCCACGACGGCGTCAAAGGGCTGTGCTGCCAGCGCTGCCGCATCGCGGCATTTGGTGACCGGCAGGTCTGCCAGGCGTGCATAGTTCGTCATGGCATCGGGCGTTTTAGGGTCGCCCTGGGCCAGGTGGTTATCCACCGCGGCGCGGGCCTCCTGTTTATGCAAAATAAACCCATTACTTAACTTGATAAGTTGGTTGATAGTGCTGCCAGTATACCACCTGCCGGGCGGTACGTCAACGCCAAACGGGCAAAAACAGGATTGCAGAGAGAAAGAATTCATGCTACACTGGCAGAAAGTGAAACTGCGAAAGGGATGCAGAACAATGGAAAAGGAACAGGCATTGCAAGCCCTGTTGGATCAAGTGGTCCGGCAGGGGGATTTTATCGGTGTCAGCGCGCTCTACCTACGGGATGGCAAACAGCTGGCTTATGCACAGGCGGGCATGGCGGACCGGGAACGGGGCATCCCCTTTGCGCGGGATACCATCTGCCGGGTGTTTTCGATGAGCAAGCCCATCACGGCCTTTGCGGTGATGAAGCTATGGGAGGACGGCAAACTGGACCTGGACGCCCCGGTGGCAGCTTATCTGCCGGAGTTCGGGGATGCCGAGCATACGAACCTGACAATCAGGCAGCTGCTCTGCATGACCTCCGGGTATGGCTACAATGATAACGATTCGGTACAGTCGGCGGGGTTGGGCAGGCTGTATGATGAAATTTCGGAATCCTTTACCAAAGGCGGGCAGCGTACCACGCGTCAGGTGATTGCCGAAATGGCGAAGCTGCCGCTGCTGTACCGCCCCGGCAAGGGCTGGCGGTATGGCGTCAGCGCGGATATCCTGGCCGCAGCGGTGGAAGCCGCCAGCGGGATGAACTACCGCGATTTTTTGAAGCAGAACCTGCTGGACCCGCTGGAGATGGTGGATACGGATTTTTATGTGCCGGAAGCCAAGCGTGGCCGGCTTGCCCAAGCGTATGATTTCAATTCCGGTGCAGCGGTGCCCGATGTGGTGAACCACCTTGGCATCCAGATGAACATGAAAAGCCTGCCGGAGTTCCTTTCCGGAGGGGCAGGCATGGTTTCGACCATTGACGATTATGCCCACTTTGCCACCATGCTGATGAACGGCGGCGAATGGAACGGCTGCCGCCTGCTGAAACCGGAAACGGTGCAGGCGATGGCGGAGCCGCTGCTGAACGCAGAGCAACGCAAGATTTTTGTGGGGCAGGATACCATGCGCCTTGGTATGAGCTATGGCCATTTGATGAGTGTCTGCGTTGCCCCGGAGGAAAGCCCGGTGCCGCTGCACCTGGGGGAATACGGCTGGGATGGCAAGCTGGGAACCCTGTTCACCAACGACCCTGCAACCCGCAGCAGCCTGCTGATGATGCTGCAGCGCAACGGCCCCTGGGACAGACTGGTCAACCTGCGCGTTGGCGTAAAGAAAATTTTGTGGGAATGAGGGGGATGATGGCATGGAGCCATACCGCCCGAACTGTTATAAAATACCGGAACTGAACGGCCTGCGGGTGCTGCTGGTGTTTATCGTCAGCTGGTACCACTTTTGGCAGCAATCCTGGCTGACGCCGAGCATTGGCAGTTACTCTCTGGATTATCTGCTGCGCGCCGGGTATATGCCCGTGGACGGAACGATTTTGCTTTCCGGCTTTTTGCTGTTCCTGCCCTATGCCCGTGCCATGCTGCTGGGAGAGGCGGTACCGAACACAAAACAGTTTTACCAGCGCCGCATCATGCGCATTGTGCCCAGCTATTATTTTGTCACGCTGGCACTGCTGTTTGCCGTGGCGCTGCCCTGGCACCTGTACTACAACAGCTCCGATATGGTGCGGGATGTTGTGATGCACCTGACCTTTACCCAGACGTTTAACCCGGCAACCTATATTGCAACCCCCATCGGGGTGGCTTCCTGGACCATTGCAATCGAGATGCAGGCGTATTTGATCTTCCCGCTGCTGGCGCGGTGGGCGATGAAAAATCCCCTTGGCACCCTGATGACAATGGCAGCGGGGACGTTCGCCTTCCGCGGGTGGTGCGTCTGGCGGCTGGATGAATACAATATGGTGGTCAACCAGCTGGCAAACTTTTTGGACATATACGCGCTGGGCATGGGGGCGGCACTGCTGTATGTCTGGCTGGTGCAGTGCTACCCGGCAGCGGAAAAACACAAAGCGATGGCATGGCAGGGGATCGCAACGCTGCTGTGCGTGCTTTCCACCTGGGGGATGCTGTGCATTTTCCGGGTGCAGGCAGGGGAGAGCGGCCAGGCGGCTTTGCAGGCCGGGCAGATGATGCGCCGCCCGCTGCTGGGGCTGGCCGTTGCGGGAATCCTGCTCACTCTGCCGTTTGCGGCGCGCCCGCTACGCTTTTTGATGGGCAACCGGGTGATGGGCTGGCTGGCGGCGGTTTCGATGAACTACTACCTGCTGCACCAGAACCTGGCCGTTCACCTGAAACGGCTGGGCGTTCCACCGTCCGTCAGTGCGGAACCGAACCGGGCAGGGGAGCAGCCGTGGCAGCTGCAATATACCCTGCTGTGCTTTGGGCTGTCCCTGCTGGGGGCAGCGCTCATTACGCTGTTGATTGAAAAGCCGTGCGCGAAGGTGTTGAAAAAGATGTTTGCGCGTGGAAAAGCGGAAAACAAGGTGTAACGTGCTGTGGGAAAGCGTGGACATTGATGACCTGATAAGCAAAAAAGGCACCGCCGGACTTTTCATCCGGTGGTGCCTTTTTTTGCTATAAAGATAGAAAAGAAAACAAAGGCAATACCGCATAATTCCCGCCTGACGGCTTAAGCACCGCTCCGGCGGCTGCCGCACCTCGCTCGCCGTATCGGCACTTAGAATTATGCGGTATTGCCCTAAAAGGGTCTACCGCTTGTCGCAGTGCCTTTTCTATTTCTGTTATAACATGCCCGGCGGGGCTGTCAATAAGTATGGCTACAGCACATTCTGCTTGCGGAAAGCGCTGGGGGTCATGCCTTTTTCTTTTAGGAATACGCGGTTAAAGCTGCGGATGGTGCCAAAGCCGCACTGTTCGGCCACCTGGGTGATGGGCAGGCTGCTGCCCTGCAGCAGCGCGGCGGCGTGGCTGATGCGGTACTGGTTGATAAAACCCTGAAAGCCGGTGTGCAGGCTGTGGTTGAAGTAGGCCGAAAGATAGGTGTAATTATATCCAAGATCGCGTGCCATCTGTTCCAGCGTCAGGGTGTGGGTGTAATTCTTTTGCACATAGTCGATAATTTTGGAGGAAAGGTGGGCATCCACATCCGGCACGGGGCGCGGCTGCAAAAAGCACTGCTCCAACGCTGCACCGCAAATCAGGTAAAGCCCGGCCAGCTGCTTGCAGCGGTTGCCGCCCGGCCAGAGCAGCTCCATCAGGGGCGCAGCTTCCATGCGGAACACAGGGGTGATAAACTCCCGCTGGCCCAGCTGAGAAATAAATTCTGGCACCCAGTCGGTAGAAAACACCCATAACACGCTCTGAGATTCGGCAATGGTGCGGTAGCTGTGGATTTGGTCCGGCAGCACCAGCAGGGCTTCGCCGGGGTGAACTTCGTACTGCTCGGTTTCCAGCGTACAGGCCAGTGTGCCGGACTGCACACACAGGAATTCAAAGCTGTGGTGCAGATGCTCCGGAAAATTAAAGTTATGGTCGCGCTGGCAGTACAAATAATTGTGCTGGTCAGAACGCTCAGACTCATAGAACAGCATACGGGGGAACCTCACTTTCTTGTTACACAAAGTTTGGCCGGGTGAAAACACCAAAATACCCAAACTTCTGTCTATTATTTTATACGCTCTTTCTTGCACTTGCAAGGGGAAATTCGGTAAAATAAAGAAAAAGCGGAGGGAACCGCAAGAAAAAACATAACGCAAAGGAGAATGGCTCATGTACTACATTGGTATCGATCTGGGTACCTCGGCAGTCAAGCTGCTGCTGATGCAGGGCGACGGGCAGATCGCCAACATTGTAAGCCGCGAATATCCCATTGCATTCCCGCATCCGGGCTGGAGCGAGCAGAACCCCGCGGACTGGTGGGACGCTGTCTGTGCAGGTATTCCGGAGCTGCTGAACGGCTTTGATGCTTCGCAGGTGGCCGGTATTGGTGCCGGCGGCCAGATGCACGGCCTGGTGGTGCTGGATGCACAGGACAACGTGATCCGCCCCTGCATTTTGTGGAATGACGGCCGCACCCAGAAGCAGGTGGAATACCTGAACAACGTCATTGGCAAAGAAAACCTGAGCAAGTATACCGCAAACATTGCATTTGCCGGCTTTACCGCCCCCAAACTGCTGTGGATGCGCGATACCGAGCCGGAGAACTTTACAAAGATCAGCAAGATCATGCTGCCGAAGGACTACATCAACTACAAGCTGACCGGCGTACACTGCACCGATTACTCCGATGCTTCCGGCATGCTGCTGCTGGATGTGCAGCACAAGTGCTGGAGCAAAGAAATGCTGGATATCTGCGGCGTTAGCGAAGCCAAGATGCCCAAGCTGTTTGAAAGCTGGGAGCCGGTTGGCACCCTGACCGCCGAAGCTGCTGCCAAGCTGGGTTTGCCGGAAGGCGTTAAGGTCTGCGCCGGCGCCGGCGACAATGCTGCCGCTGCTGTTGGCTGCGGCGCTGTGGGCAACGGCAAGTGCAACATCTCGCTGGGAACCTCCGGTACCGTGTTCATCACCAGCAGCACCTTTGGTGTGGACAAGCAGAACGCCCTGCACAGCTTTGACCATGCAGACGGCGGCTACCACCTGATGGGCTGCATCCTGTCCGCTGCAAGCTGCAACAAGTGGTGGATGGAAGACATCCTGAACACCCAGGACTTCGGCAAGGAGCAAGAGCCCATCACCGCTGAAAAGCTGGGTGCAAACGATGTGTACTATCTGCCTTACCTGATGGGTGAGCGCAGCCCCCATAACGATCCCGCAGCCCGCGGTTCTTTCATCGGGCTGCGTATGGATTCCACCCGCGCCGATATGACCCAGGCTGTGCTGGAAGGCGTTGCCTTTGCCATCAAGGATTGTGTCGAGATCGCTCGTGCACAGGGCGTTGAGATCGCATCCAGCACGCTGTGCGGCGGCGGCGCCAAGAGCCCGCTGTGGCGCGAGATCATGGCAAATATTCTGGGCATTCCCCTGGCGCTGCCCCAGACTGAGCAGGGCCCCGGTTACGGCGGCGCCATGCTGGCAGCCGTTGCCTGCGGCGAATACGCCACGGTGCAGGAATGCGCGGATAAGCTGATCAAGATCAAGAGCGTGACCGAGCCGGATCCGGCTCTGGTTAAGAAATATGCAGCCCGCTATGAGCTGTGGCACAAGCTGTACCCGGCCCTGAAGCCGCTGTATGCAGAGATGGAGGCATTGCAATGAAGATCTATTCTGTAAATGATCCCGAATTCAAGCCTTATGGCCGTGTGGTGACAGGTCTGGAAGCTGCCAAGGCAGAGATCCTGCAGGCGCTGGCAACCACCCCGCTGCCGGAAGCTACCGACTATGTGGCCGAGGAGCCTGTTCTGCAGAAGCTGCCCGCAATGGTGGAAGTTTCCAAGCATCTGTTTGGCGGCATGCCGGTCCAGCTGGGCTGGTGCAACGGCCACAACACCAAACTGAACTGCCTGGAATACCACCGCGACAGTGAGTTCAACCTGGGCACCGAGGACTTCATCCTGCTGCTGGCCAAGATGGACGACATCACCGATGGCAAGCTGGACACCGCAAAGGTCAAGGCTTTCCGCGCACCGGCAGGGACCCTGGTGGAAGTTTACGCCACCACCCTGCATTACGCACCCTGCCATGTGGACCCGGCCAAGGGCTTCCGCGTGCTGGTTGCACTGCCGCAGGGCACCAACACCGCCAAGCCGGAAATCAAGGCTGACGGCGGTGACGATGCCCAGCTGTGGGCCTGCAACAAGTGGCTGCTGGCCCATGTTGAGAGCAGCGAAGCTGCCGCAGGCGCTTATGTCGGCCTGGAAGGCGTGAACATCGACATCGCAGACGATCTGTAAAAATAGTTAGGAGTTGGAAGGGAGGAGTTAGGAGTTACAATGTGCGTGCAGGCGCACACCATCAACTCCTAAGGCAACACCGCACAATTCCCGCCTAGCGGCTTAAGCACCGCTTCGGCGGCTGCGGCACGGCATCTGCGTTGCCAAAATGCTCGATAAGACATCCAGTATTATCTGCGCTTTTGGCTTAGCATCTGCCGCACCTCGCTCGCCGTATCGGCACTTAGAATTATGCGGTATTGCCCTAACTTCTAACTCCTACTTCCTAACTTGATATTGAGCAGAGCAAAATTAAAAAATAAACGGAGGGCAAACTTATGAAGTCTACCAACATCCCTGAAGTCAAGCTGGGCATTGTTGCCGTCAGCCGTGACTGCTTCCCCATTCAGCTGAGCGAAAAGCGCCGCGCCGCTATCGTGGCAGCCTGCCAGGCTAAAGGTCTGGACCTGTACGAGGCAAAGACCACTGTTGAGAACGAGAAGGACATGGAAAAGGCTGTTGCCGAGGTTACCGAGGCTGGCTGCAATGCTCTGACCGTTTTCCTGGGCAACTTTGGCCCCGAAACTCCGGAAACCCTGATCGCAAAGTTCTTCAACGGCCCCTGCATGTTTGTTGCAGCTGCTGAAGGCGACGGTGACATGATCAACGGCCGCGGCGATGCTTACTGCGGCATGCTGAACTGCTCCTACAACCTGGGTATGCGCCACCTGAAGGGCTACATCCCCGAATACCCCGTCGGCACTGCTGATGAGATCGCTGACAAGATGATCGAGTTCGTTCCCATCGCCCGCACCCTGCTGGGTGTGCGTGATCTGAAGATCATCGCCTTCGGCCCCCGCCCGCAGGACTTCTTTGCCTGCAACGCACCCATCAAGGGCCTGTACGAGCTGGGCGTTGAAGTGGAAGAGAACAGCGAGCTGGACCTGCTGGTTTCCTACAAAGAGCATGCAAATGACCCGCGCATCGAGGATGTCTGCAAGGATATGGCTGCCGAGATGGGCGAAGGCCATTACTATCCCGACCTGCTGGCCCGCATGGCTCAGTTTGAGCTGACCCTGCTGGACTGGGCAGATGCACACAAGGGCAACAAGAAGTACGTTGCTTTTGCTGACAAGTGCTGGCCTGCATTCCCCTCTCAGTTCGGCTTTGAGCCCTGCTATGTCAACTCCCGCCTGGTAAGCCGCGGCATCCCCGTTTCCTGCGAAGTTGATATCTACGGCGCTCTGTCCGAGTACATCGGCATGTGCGCTTCCGGCGATACCGTTACCCTGCTGGACATCAACAACAGCGTGCCCCGGTACATTTATGATGAGGACATCGCAGGCAAGTTTGATTACAGCCTGACCGATACCTTCATGGGCTTCCACTGCGGCAACACCCCGGCCTGCAAGATGTGCAATGACCGTGCCGTTAAGTATCAGCTCATCCAGCACCGTCTGCTGGAGCCGGCCGGCAGCGATCCCGACTTCACCCGCGGCACCCTGGAAGGCGACATTGCACCTTCTGACATCACCTTCTACCGTCTGCAGTGCGACAGCGAGGGTAACCTGCGCTCCTACATTGCAGAGGGCGAGATCCTGCCTGTTGCTACCCGCTCCTTCGGCGGCATTGCAATCTTCGGCATCCATGAGATGGGCCGTTTCTACCGCCATGTTCTGGTCCAGAAGCGTTACCCGCACCACGGCGCCGTTGCATTCGGTCATTACGGCAAGATCCTGTTTGAGGTCCTCAAGTTCCTGGGCATTCAGGACATCGCTTACAACCAGCCCAAGAGCCTGCCGTACCCGACCGAGAATCCGTTTGCTTGATCTGGCATAAAAAGCTGAACTACAATCCAGCAACAAGAACGGAATCCACTATTTTGTTTCGGTAACAGTCACTATACTGTTAAGCGTAGGGAAAAACCGTAAAAAAACAAAAATCTAGGGAGGAACATTATGCTGAATCCGTCCGAACTGAAAAAGATCGATGCCTATTGGCGTGCCAGCAACTACCTGGCAGCAGGCCAGCTGTACCTGCTCGATAACCCCATGCTGCGCCGTCCGCTGACCCGTGACGACGTGAAGAAGAAGATCGTTGGCCACTGGGGCACCGTGCCTGGCCAGAACTTCGTTTATGTTCACCTGAACCGTGTCATCAAGAAGTACGACCAGGATATGATCCTGATCTCCGGCCCGGGCCACGGAGGAAACTTCTTTGTTGCCAACGCTTACCTGGATGGCACCTACTCTGAAGTTTACCCCAACATCAGCCGTGATGAAGAGGGCATGAAGAAGCTGTTCAAGCAGTTCTCCTTCCCCGGCGGCATCTCCAGCCACGTTGCACCCGAAACTCCGGGCTCTATTAACGAAGGCGGCGAGCTGGGCTACTCCATCGCACACGCATTTGGCGCTGTGTTCGATAACCCGGATCTGATCTGCGCAGTTACCGTTGGCGACGGCGAAGCCGAGACCGGCCCCCTGGCCACCAGCTGGCAGTCCAACAAGTTCCTGAACCCCGTGGGTGACGGTGCTGTTCTGCCCATCCTGCACCTGAATGGCTACAAGATCTCCAACCCCACCATCTTTGGCCGTATGACCCATGAAGAGATGGAGAGCTTCTTCCGTGGCTGCTCCTGGAAGCCGTACTTCGTTGAAGGCGACGACCCGATGACCATGCACGAGAAGATGGCTGAGGCCCTGGATACCGTCATCGAAGAGATCCACGACATCCAGAAGCGCGCCCGTGCCGGCGAGGATATGGGCCATATCCAGTGGCCTATGATCGTTCTGCGCACCCCGAAGGGCTGGACTGGCCCGAAGGTAGTGGACGGCAAGCCCATCGAGGGCACCTTCCGTGCACACCAGGTGCCCATCGACATCACTGTCGGCACCCCGAACCAGGAAGAGCACCTAAAGCAGATCGAAGAATGGCTGCACAGCTACCATGCTGAGGAACTGTTCGATGAGAACGGCACTCTGATCCCCGAACTGCAGGAACTGGCTCCTACCGGCGACCGCCGTCTGGCTGCCAACCCGCACGCAAACGGCGGCAAGCTGCTGCGTGACCTGCGTACCCCCGATTTCAAGCAGTATGCAGTGGATATCCCGTTCCCCGGCTCTGTCGAGAAGCAGGATATGATCGAGCTGGGCGGTTACATCCGCGACGTGCTCAAGCTGAATGCTGATGCTAAAAACTTCCGCATCTTTGGACCTGACGAGACCATGTCCAACCGTCTGTACAAGTGCTTCGAAGCTACCCAGCGTGATTGGAACTCCACCATCATCCCGGGCGATGAATTCCTGGCAAACGACGGCCGCATCATGGACTCCATGCTGTCCGAGCATATGTGCGAAGGCTGGCTGGAAGGCTACCTGCTGACCGGTCGTCACGGCTTCTTTGCTTCCTACGAGAGCTTCATCCGCGTGGTGGACTCCATGGTTGCACAGCATGCTAAGTGGCTGAAGGTTTGCAGCCAGTTGCCCTGGCGCCAGAGCATTGCTTCCCTGAACCTGATCCTGACCTCCAACGTATGGCAGCAGGATCACAATGGCTTCACCCATCAGGATCCCGGCTTCCTGGATCACATCGCCAACAAGAAGGCAGACGTTGTCCGCCTGTACCTGCCGCCGGATACCAACTGCCTGCTGAGCTGCTTCGACCATTGTGTCCGCAGCCGTGACTATGTCAACGTACTGGTCACCTCCAAGCATCCGCGTCCCCAGTGGCTGACCATGGAGCAGGCTGTTAAGCACTGCACCCAGGGCGTTGGCATCTGGGATTGGGCTTCCAGCGATGCAGGCGAAGAGCCGGATGTCGTCATGGCCTGCTGCGGTGATACCCCGACCCTGGAAACTCTGGCTGCTGTCACCATCCTGCGCGACGCTATGCCCGAACTGAAGATCCGCGTTGTCAACGTTGTTGACCTGATGAAGCTCGAGCCCAACACCAAGCATCCTCATGGCCTGTCTGACGCTGATTACGATGCTCTGTTCACCAAGGATAAGCCGATCATCTTCGCATTCCATGGTTACCCGACCCTGATCCATGAGCTGACCTACGAGCGTACCAACCGCAACCTGTCTGTCCATGGCTACCAGGAGGAAGGCACCATCACCACGCCGTTCGATATGCGCGTGCAGAACGAGATCGACCGCTTCCACCTGGTTAAGGATGCCCTGCAGCACCTGCCGCAGCTGGGCAACAAGGGCGCTTATCTGATCCAGCAGATGAACGACAAGCTGGTTGCTCATAAGAACTACATCCACGAAGTTGGCCAGGATCTGCCTGAGATCATCGACTGGAAGTGGCATCTGCCTGAGAACAAGTAATTTGTTCTGAACCCTTTGTTTACTAACCCCAAACCCTGAAAATATGCCACCCGCCGCAGCCCCCCCGCAAGGGGACTGCGGTGGGTGGTTTTTTTGTGCGCTGATATTTTCTTCTCTTGTGGCTGGCCCGGCAAAATGAAAACACCCCCGCTCAGGTGCGGCACTGCTTTGCAGCAGGCCATGCGCCGGGGCGGGGGTGTTATTCGTTACAACAAATCAAGCCTTAAGCGGCTTGTGCACAGAACTTGCAACAGAAATTACAGCTGCGGGCCGGCAGAGACCAGAGCCTTGCCGTGCTCGTTGCCTTCGTACTTGGCGAAGTTCTTGATGAAGCGGCTTGCCAGGTCCTCAGCCTTCTTGTTCCACTCAGCAGCATCTGCATAAGTGTCACGAGGATCGAGGATAGCGGGATCAACGCCGGGCAGAGAAGTGGGAACTTCGAAATCGAAGTACGGGATCTTCTTGGTCGGGGCTTCGTTGATAGCGCCGCTCAGGATAGCGTCGATGATGCCGCGGGTATCCTTGATGGAGATACGCTTGCCAGTGCCGTTCCAGCCAGTGTTGACCAGGTAAGCCTTAGCGCCGCTCTTTTCCATCTTCTTGACCAGCTCTTCAGCATACTTGGTGGGATGCAGTTCCAGGAATGCCTGGCCGAAGCAAGCAGAGAAGGTCGGGGTGGGCTCGGTGATGCCGCGCTCGGTGCCGGCCAGCTTTGCGGTAAAGCCAGACAGGAAGTAGTACTGGGTCTGAGCCGGGGTCAGGATGGAGACCGGGGGCAGAACGCCGAATGCGTCAGCAGATAGGAAGATAACATTCTTGGCTGCCGGAGCAGAAGAAATCGGGCGAACGATGTTCTGAATGTGGTTGATGGGATAGGAAACACGAGTGTTCTCGGTCACGCTCTTATCAGCGAAATCGATCTTGCCTTCGGCGTCGAGGGTGACGTTCTCCAGCAGAGCATTGCGCTTGATGGCGTTGTAGATGTCAGGCTCAGAATCTTTGTCCAGGTTGATGACTTTGGCGTAGCAGCCACCCTCAAAGTTGAAGACGCCGTTGTCGTCCCAGCCGTGCTCGTCGTCGCCGATCAGCAGGCGCTTCGGGTCGGTGGACAGGGTGGTCTTGCCGGTGCCGGACAGACCGAAGAAGATGGCGGTGTTCTCGCCGTTCTTGTCGGTGTTGGCAGAGCAGTGCATGGAAGCAATGCCCTTCAGCGGCAGGAAGTAGTTCATCATGGAGAACATGCCCTTCTTCATCTCGCCGCCGTACCAGGTGTTGATGATAACCTGCTCATGGCTGGTGATGTTGAAGGCAACGCAGGTCTCGCTGTTCAGGCCCAGTTCCTTGTAGTTCTCAACCTTAGCCTTGGAAGCGTTGTAAACAACGAAGTCAGGCTCAAAGTTTTCCAGTTCCTCGGCGGTGGGCTTAATGAACATGTTGGTAACAAAGTGTGCCTGCCAGGCCACTTCCACGATGAAGCGAATGGCCATGCGGGTATCCTTGTTAGCGCCGCAGAAAGCGTCAACAACGAACAGGCGCTTGTTGCACAGTTCCTTCTTGGCGATATCCTTAACGGTAGCCCAGGTGCTCTCGCTCATGGGATGGTTGTCGTTCTTGTACTCGTCAGAAGTCCACCAAACGGTGTCCTTGGAGTTTTCGTCCATGACGATATACTTATCCTTGGGGGAACGGCCAGTGTAAACACCAGTCATAACGTTGACAGCACCCAGCTCGCTGACCTGACCCTTTTCGTAGCCTACCAGTTCGGGCTTGGTCTCTTCCTCGAACAGCAGCTCGTAGGAAGGATTGTGCACGATCTCAGTCGTGCCGGTGATGCCATACTTGGTAAGATCCAGATTTGCCATGTTACAAATACCTCTTTCCTTAAGAATGGTCATGTGTATTCTGCGCTATCCAGCCATAGAATATCACAGAAAGCAATTGAGATATACGTTTGCGTATTCTCCTACCTAACATTATACATAAAAATTCGCCAAAATCAACAAACTTGGACTTAAATTCTCATAAAAGTAACAAATTTGGTAGGGAAAAGAATAGGCGGGGACCGGGAGGGAAAATAAAATGAATAGAAACTGGGAACACTGCGAGGAAAAGCCAGAGAAAAGCGGGATTGATGTGATTAGAAAGTGAGAGAGAATGCTTGAGAGTGTTGCGAGATAGGTATTCCCTTGCATTATAATGTATAGGGGGACATGGGGGATGAATAAGGGATAGAAAGGGGATTGAATTTGATAGAATAGAGAAACCACGTTAAAGCGTCCATATGCACCCTGCCCAAAAATAAAATCAAAAAATTATAGAAAAAATCGAAAAAAGGTGTTGACAATGG
>ENA-UONZ01002555-UONZ01002555.1-human-gut-metagenome-genome-assembly--contig:-C93old-NODE-2555-length-13834-cov-11.486102_pt1 | contig 13834 bp, 7 predicted proteins | sample MGYA00242468_ERZ724015 | MGnify/ENA metagenome assembly ERZ724015
CCGGAATCCCACCGGCTTGACTACACACCCTTAGCTGGGCGCACAACTGGAATTTTCTCAATTCTTCATCTCTGTTTTTTTTCTTTTACAATTAATTAATAGACCAATCGTTGAAATAACAAAAATTAATGCTGATGTTAGAGAAAAAATACCATCAGTAACCACAAATATGATAAACGTGGCTAATGGAATATAATTAAGAATACTTTTCAAAATTTTCATGTCCAATCCTCCTTTTTAAAATCTCATTAATCTTATAAAATATTTTGTTCTAAAAATTCAAATTTATCTGTACCACTTTCTACATTTCCGATCTGTGCAAGCAGATAAATTCCTTCATTCAGTTCTCCAAAACACGTGCGTCCCGAAGTATCTGTTTCTTGCATTAAGCCGGAAATATTATTTTCCTTCGCAAATGCAAACAATTGTTTTGCTTGTTTTTCTCTTGCTTCTGCACTGGTATCTTGTAATGATATGTCTGAATCTTTAAAACCATCTTCCCAGACCAGCTCATCATTTTTCATATATTGAATTGGAAATATCGAGAACTTTGCTCCAGAAAGAATCACTTCTTTATCCGAACTATTTCTCCCCTTATAAATAATTTGAATGCTTCCTGTTCTGCTTCCTGCTTCTGCATGGATTGTTGAAATATCTATAAAACTACCGATAAGAAAAAACATAACGAATAAAATAATGTGAATACTTCTTATCTTCTTTCTCACTTTACTTTCGTCCTTTTTCTATCTCGTATACTATAAATTATCTTTTATAACAATTCCAATATTTTTAATATTATGAATCTCATCTTTGCCTCTCCAAAAGATTCTTAAAAATTCTACATTACTTCAAGAACTCGAATTGCTATCAATCCAATTCGAACACTAAGCACTTCTGCTGGATTATTAAAATCTATATTCGTTATTTCTATTATTTTCTGCAAACGATATGAAGCAGTTCGATAATGAATAAACATTAATTCAGAAGTCTTTTTTAAGCTTTGGTTGACATTCAGATAACATTCCAATGTATCAACCAGCTCTCCATTTTTCTGAATATCGTACTGGCGAAGTTTATTCAATGACTCCGGTATAAACGCTTGCAACTGATTTATATCTTTCATCTTTTCCAGTACCTGATAAAAGAATCCTATCTTTGTACTATCTATAACTGACTTATAGATTACTACAACAACCAACGACTTCAAAGGAAACTGCATGTAATGACACCAATGAAATATCATGAGCAATATACAAAAGTAGCATAAAATATCGCCAGCCATAGCATGGCTGACGATACAAAAATTTATTATTTTTTATTGTCCTCTTGACGGGGAGCATACCATTATTATAGTGGTTTATTTTTTTTATTCCAATGCAACAAACATATAAAATGTCTGATGTATTTTTGCAAGTTTTGTTCCATAGCAGTGTTTATCTTATTTTCCGTCTTCTTCTGAAAAACAGAATCATGATAATACTTATGGCAAATAGTAACCATACATGCCTGCTTGTTCTCAGACGAACCCCTGTTTCCGGTATTAATTGTGTGTTTTCGTTTGTGATTTTTAACTCGATCACATCTCCTCGTGCAGCCTCAATCCGCTGTTTCATGACAGCTGTATTTTCATTCGATGTTGCCTGCACTGGATTTGAATACTTATCATTCTCTTCTTTTTTAGAAATCGAAACAGCGTATTTTGATGTATCAACAGTTTCTGTTATTATGATATCCGAAGATATATCTACATTTTTTAATGTAACTTTATCTCCATGTTTCAAAGAAGTTCTAATTGTCTTGCTACGCAGCTTTTGACCATCTTCCCAATAAAGAATTTCCATATCAAATGGCTTCTTGCGGTTTCCAAGTGGACCTGTGACTTCCTTTGTAATCTCAACCGTCACCCCGCCTTTTTGCGGATGATTGACGATATGTCTGTCCGAAACAGCTCTCCAGGTATTTGTCATCGGTGATTTCTCATATAGGAATAAAATACCGGATTCTACATCGATCATATATAAATTAAAGTTATCCTGATACTGTGTTTTGGTTTTATCTGCTTTGTCCTTTTTGTTTGGAGTAACAGATTCTACCATCCAGTATCGTCCGTTCTCAAAGTCCTCCGGTAATTGAAGCATTCCATTTTCATCTGTTTCTAAGGAACGATACGTCGTACACGTTTTTCCATCCTTTTTCAGAACGATATCGTCCTTGCTCTGTGTATTGTCATAATCTACTGTATATCCTGTATCATCCGCATATTCTTTCGTAACATCATCATACGGTACTTTGTAGAACAGAAAACCTGCACCAGCAAGTCGGTTTCTTGGAAGATCATCCGTCTTTAAGAAACTTCGTTCAGCAAGATTGAAATGCAGATTCTGCACTTCCAGTTCCATCTTGGAAACATCCTTGAACTCATTCTCATCCTTTGGGAATAATTGTTGTCCATTTGAATTGAAATACTGAATCTCTGGATAAATAACTTCATAATATAGGAAACCATCCCCGTAGTCCGAAGAATAATGTGTCTTTCCTATCTCGATTTCTTCCACCTTATATTCCACCGGATTTCTGTCCTGGAATAGTGGAACATTGTCGACTGTGTGTTCCCATCCGTTCTCTTCATTCAGCAAGAATTCCTGTCCTGTAGAAATTCCATTCTGATACAATCTGATTTTCACCTGTTTTTCCGTCAGTGCATCATTTGGATTTTCCCATGTCTTTTTGATATGCAGAGTGCCTGTTTTAGCAAAATTTCGGATATTAAGGCTGGTATCTCCTCGCTGAAGCAGAACAGATTTTCCGTCTATCTTACCATCAACTGGTGCCTTAACAGCCTCCTGATTTTCGTTAGCCTCCCTATCCACCAGTTTTGCATTAGTGATTTTGAATGCTCCATTGGCAATCTCAACTGTGATCTGTATATCTCCTGTGTCTACATATCCCGTCGGTAAGTTTGTCTCTCGCAACAAATACGTCTCAGTTGCTGTTCTGTTCTGTTTGTTTTCATCTTGTAACGGAATGTGAAGTTGTGCGATTCCGTATTTATCAGTTGTTACCGTTTCCTCCTCAACACCGTTCTTACTGACAGCAAAATTGATTTTCTCCATTCCCCGTCCGGTAGACTCATCAAATTTGTTCAGTGTGAGTATTCCCTCTTTCTGATAACGGTTCTCCAATTCAATAGTAAGAGTCTCACCACCGCGTCCAATTCCACGTCCTGTGAATTGAATTCCACTTTCTGGATATGCTTCCCATGAATTTACATTATCTCCTTGTTCATGAGAATTGTGAACATTGTACCAACCTGAAAATTTCACATTCGAATCTTTTGGCTTATAGTTGTACTCTTTTAATGTGTATTTCCAGAATGAGTCCGCCTTAACGATCCACGTACAGCTTGTATGTGTATCATCTGTCCATGTACCTACAACTTCTATTGGAGCATCCTCCGCTTGCGGAGCTTCTGCATCCGGTTTCTGGCTATCTTCTGAAGGAAGCACAAGTTTCATATGCTCATGAAATGCAGGTGGCTGAGGTTTTCCATCTAAAAGCTTTTCATCCATATCTACCTGGATATAATAATCTTTCTTGACTTTCTCTATTGCTTCCGGCATTCCGACAAAATCTTTCTTTACTGTCAGGTAACCATTTTTTGCTACAATACGTCCGTCAATATGCCACCCATCGGACATTTCACTTTTGAAAGAATACCAATAAATGGTGAAGAATTCGGTATCTAATTTCGATGGCGGAATCTCCCTGTCTCCGATACGAATCATACGTCCGCTTTCACGAATTGTCTGGAATACCTCTTCATCGGAAGGAATTCTATCTATCTTGTAGATATAGTCTCCATTTCCAATATATCCCTCATCTGGTTTAGTTCCCTGCAAAAGTTCTTGCACTCTCTTATTTCCATCCGCATACTGTTCCCACGTAGATGGATTCTTATTTCCAAGAACTGGAACATCATGCAATATACTTGCCTTCACATTACAGTTTGCCACGGCAACCGCACTTGTATAATCGTCTACATTCGTGGTTGGTAATGCTACCGAACCATCTTCCGGCATCGCTGACTTACAGATATAAAACTGTACCTGTTTTCGATTTTGGTTACTCACCTTACGCCACGCTGCATAGAGGGTGATTGGCTGTCTTGCATTATTATTTATAAGATCAGAAATAGAATCCCCTGCACCGCATTCCTGCCACTTTCCGTCTTTGTTTCTGTAATCCCAATGATCGAATTCATACTGTTCCAACTCTTTGCTGTCATTATCTTCATGATCATAAACCAGAGGATATGGTGACTTAACGTTATGTTTTCCAGCTTCTATTTCATTCTCATAATCATCTGTATGTCTTGTCTTATTCTCAACCTGAGGGGTCAACTTAGCTTCCTTAGGAAGTTTCTTCATATAACGAGTTGTATTATAGATAACCCTGACTGCCCCAGACTCCAGCGGTTTGTCTGCGATCACCTCATAAGATGAGTTAACATTCGGAATTTCAAATTTTACCTTATCATCTCCGGACGGTTCCGGAAGAACCTCATTTTCGTCCCTGTCATTAGATGTACAACTCCAGACAATCTCCTTGCCATAATACTCACCTTCTAAACTTGCCCTCTTTGGTACTTCCACAGTATATGCTTCCCCATGGCCTACATACTGTCTCTTAATCGCCTCTCTTTTGGTCAGGTTCAGTGGATCCAACACTTCAATCAGATGAAAACTTCCCTCTACACTGAAATGTCTTCCTGCCAGCCCAACCTGAGAAGAAAGTCCTGTCAAACGATCAAAATAATTTTCGATTCTGTCTGGATTCAGTGGGTTTGGCTGTGAGAAATAATAGACAGATACATCTTTCCCGTTTTTCAGGACAGGAATATACCATGTACCATCGTTGTCCTTATAAGGGTGCTGTACAAACACACGGCTGTCTGTCGCATAACCAAACAGAATCTTCTCTTTCTGATCTGCGCCGGGCTCCAGCTTGCTCGGAGTGAAACCAAACTCACTGTAAATTTTAGAAATCGTATCATCTGGTTTAGCTCGCAAATAATAACGACTGGCTCGGCCACTGTTTGCTTTGATTATGTAATGCTGCTCAGCATTGAGGTTCTTTATCAGCTTATAATGTCCATCGATAAATACATAAAAACTGATATTTGCTTCTTTTGTTGCTGCCGGTTTTTCTGTATTATCAGGAACAATCACATATGGACGTACTGCATCATCTGGCTTAATAGTAAAGCTCATGGTATGCTCTGCTTCATTTTTACTCCATGTAACTGCTGAAAGAGTACCATCTTCCTCTCTGCATTCCCAGTTTATATCCTGCGTTTGTTCTTCTACACGCGGCTTTGTACTAACTGTTCTTGTAAGTGTTGACTTTCTTGCAACAAAATCAATTGCCGGAAGATCACGCAAAGCTGTTTGGCTGTAAACCTGTCCATCGTCATCCTGTACTGTCACACTGTAAAAACCGTTATATCTATCATCGTCGTGTTCGAGTAAGGTCTTTGCACTCATGGTGCTTATATTCTGTCCGTCTGGCAGGTAATACACATCCATCGGCTCTCCGGACTTTCCTATATAAATACATTCATGACCTTCTATCGTGTATTTCCCTGCATTATGGATTGTATCGTAATCTCTCTTGGAATAATAAAAACGCTCTTTTGCTCCATTTTGAATAGAACCATCGTAATGAAATTTTTCAAAATGCTTTTTTAACTCATCATTAGAAATATAATAATAAACTGTTCCCGGCTTTGTTGTAGTATCTTTTATAACAGGAATTTCTTCGTTTAGAACATTATATCTCTCATTATTTACAAAAGTATAGAATTTAATGTTCAAGGTTGCTGGTGCAAAAGTGCTGCATGCAACCGTATATGGTTGCTCTATCTTCCCAATAGAAAAGGTTAGTTTATCGCCCTGTTTCACCGGAAAAATTGTTTCATTTTCATCCTCACTGGCACAAAGCCAGTCGCTTTCCTTCGTATCTCCTGGATCAACGGAAATTGTGACCGCAGAATCTTTCTTATAGTAACTCACCGTTCGATTTCCATCCGGATTGATCACTGTAACCGAATAGAAACTGTTCTTATTCTGCTTAATCTGGTCTGAATAATTATCCGGAATTTTTTCGCCATCAGATGCTCCTTTTGGCATATAATAAACGTCTGTTGGTACAGTTGTTTCCTGCTTGTCCAGGTTATAAGATACATATTGCTGTCCTTTATAAGTTACCACTGTCGCCTGTGCTAATGTCTTCTCACCACGGACTGTATATGGAAAATAATTTCCGGACTGTGTTTCCTCTGCATTCAAGCCGAACTCTCTATAAATCTCAGCAAGATCACTGACAGATAAATAGCATCTGCCCTGACGGTTCCATTTATACACCTTTTTCAGAGAATCAGCCGGCAGCTTTCGAACCTCATTGTCTGCATATATATAAAACTGAATGTCAAAGGCTGTCTGATCCGCTCTCTGGATCACATAAGACTGTGTGATCTTTCCGATTGTGAACTTCGTCTGGTTCCCTGATTCCCGTATACCATCTATCACCTTATCATCTGTTCCCATACAGGTCCATTCGATCTGGTCTGTCTGGTCCGACAATTGGGGATTAAAATCAGCCACAGCTTCTTCCACTACAGTTCCTGTTAATGCATAACGAATCCGATCCTGCCCTTCTCCCTTTACCTCTACGGAATAAAACGAGTTGTCCTTTTTTACAGAATCTTTTAAATTTAATGCAACGCCTTTTCCATTTGGAAGGTAGTAAACATCTATCGCTTCCCCTTGTTTATTCTGTCCATAATTGTAAGAAACATATGTCTTTCCGGATTCTGTGTCTGTATAAACTTTTCCGTATTCTATCCCGCTTTTTCCCCGGTATGCAGATACAAACTTATTATTTGCATCCGGATTCTGATTCTCACCATTTTTCACAAATCCAAATTCTTCATATATCAGGAGCAGGTCCTCAATGGAAACACCATGGTAGGTAGTTCTTCCGTCTTTCCATGTTGCAATGCCGGTAATGTCATTATGCTGAAGCTTTACCTTATTTCCATCGATAATAACATAGAAATCAATATCAAATCCTTCGGAAATTTCCTGAAGTTTTGGTGATTTCTCTTGTGCAATCTGCTCCTCAAAGGCTTTTTCTTCTTCTCTAACCTCGCCTGTGGATGGAGTAATTTCTTCCTCTGGAATCTCTTCTGATGGGGGAATGATTTCTTCTCCCGGGGTCTCTTCTGACGGCGGCGTAATTTCTTTTCCCGGACTCTCTTCTGACGGTGGCGTAAGTTCCTCTCCCGGGGTCTCTTCTAACGGTGGCGTAATTTCTTCTCCCGAAGTTTCTTCTGACGGTGGCGTAATTTCTTCTCCCGGAGTTTCTTCTGATGGGGGAGTAAGTTCCTCTCCCGGAGTTTCTTCCGACGGCGGCGTAATTTCTTCTTTCGGAGTCTCTTCCGCCGATGATGTGCTTTCCTCCTCTGAGATAAATTCTTCTGAAAGCATTTCTTTCTCCAGAGAACCATTTATATTCAGAATACTCTCCTCATTTGCAGAAACTGCCAAAGCTGTCGTTCCTGCACTATTCATACACAAAACCAATAAAAGTATCCAGGCTATCCATCTTAGCCATCTCTTTTTCCTCTTCACACAAATTCCTCCTAAAAACATATTTTCCTTTTCTCAACTATCTGCCTTTTTTATCCATTCCTTCTGCATTGCCGCTGCTATAAAGCACTGCAATAGTTTTTTTGAAAATACACCACATTCACCGTTGGCAATCATTCTTATGGCTTCTTCATGCTTTAATTTTCTTTTATAGGGGCGTACACTGACCAATGCATCATAAGCATCCACAAGGCCTACTATCTGAGCACAAAGTGGTATTTCATCACCTTTTAGTCCATCCGGGTAACCAGATCCATCATATCTTTCATGGTGATATCTGCATATTTCATAGCTATACTTATTAAGTTTTTCTGTCGTAGTTCCTTGTGGAAACCGCAATGTCATCTCTGCCCCTGTAAGAGGATGCTGCTTTACAATTTCCATCTCATCAGCTGTTAATTTACCGTTTTTGTTCAATATCTCTATCGGCACACGGATTTTTCCAATATCATGAATTGGAGCCAGATGAGAGACATTTTCTATTTCTTCCTCTGTAATCCCATACTCCGGATAGTTTTTCTGTAGTTGAAGATACACTTGTTTTGTATAAAAACAGATATCATCCTGATGTTCTGTTTCTATAAGATTATTGTGATTCAACACTGCAGCCAGAAGCGAAACCATTTTCCAATACTGTTTTGTCTCATCCTGTGCTTTTTGTCTTAATTCCCGTTCCATATTTACAATTGTGTTAGGGATAACTTTTGCATTATGGAATGTAATAACAGCAGTTTTCTCATTTTCATCCACAAATCTTTTTACTTCCATCCAAACATAAGTCTCTGAGTTTTTCTCGCTTCTTCTTTGATAAACGATATCTTCTTCTGAACAGCCCTTTTTCAAATGCTCTGTCAACGAATCGCTTTTCAAAAATTCCTGCAGTTTTTCACAATCTTTTTCACATACATATTTTTCACAATATACTTTCAGAAAATCATCATATGTTCCTGCATTTTTTACATCATCATAAATCCCCCTGTTATGAGAATAGATACATTCATAACTGTTTTCCGCTAAATTAACTTTCAGAATGATATAAAATCGTCCAAAATATTCATCTTTCCCCGGTCTGATAATATCAGAGATTTTCACATTTTCTAATCGGTTATTGTAAGTGTTCTGTAAGTCCAATAAGACTTGATGTACTTTACAGCAATCCGTATAGTTTCTGGAGCAAAATCCATCCTTTTCAAGACAGCGACTGATTGCCATTGTTGATTCCATACATGATATGACATCAAATAAAGAAATCTTTTCTGGATTTTTGGCAAGGGCATATCCTCCACTGATACCTTCAGAAGCTGAAATAATCTTCTCTTTTTTTAACTGCTTTGTGATTTTGGGAATATAGCTCTCCGGAATCTTTAATTCAGAAGCTAATTTTGCCGTTGTAACCCTGTGCTTTTTTATTGCCAAATAACAGACAATCCTGATTGCATAATCCGTTGTATTGGTAAGCTGCATAGGTGCTCACCTCTCTCTCTTTTCTTTGTTCCGTACATAAACTCATTGATTGAAACAGGAAGAATCATACTTTTCACTCACACATTTCAAGCATAATTCTTCCTGTTTGTCTAATAACGCTTTTTCATTTTTCTAAGAAATATCATGCCACCTGCACTTATAACCAATACAACAATCAGCAATAAAATCCATTCGCTATCATGAAAGGTTCTTCCTGTTTCCGGAGGTGCCACTGTAGATGCATTTGTAAACGTAACCTCATCATTTCCTGTTGTGGAAGTTCTGAATTCTGCTGTTCTTCCATCAGTTGCATTACTGCCATTCAATTTATAGCTTGTTTTGTAATTTTTTCCAGGATCAGTTTCCGTAACTGTATATGTCCATCCTGTTGGCAGACAACTAATGTCTACGAATTCACCTTTTGCCAGGTTAAACGTAGCCTGATTCTTTGTAAAGGTGAGATTCTCTACTTCATCATTTCCTTTTCTTATGAAAATCTGACCATCCGTTATAGTAGCGATACTTGCATCAGTTCCTGATGGTGGAACGGCTTTTATTTTAAACTCATACGATCTATTCGGTTCCATATTGTATCCGGTTACGGTTTTGCTTACCTTTAAAACAGTTGGTTTATAATACAGATTAATTGTAATTGTATCAGAAGACGAATCATTTTTTACTTCTTTTTCTAATTTTTTGTTCCGAGGATCTTCTGTATCAAAAACATAACCTGGAAATGTTCCGTTTGCTTCTGGTTTTGCGTACGCTTTAACACTCTCATTTTCTGTTGCAAAGGAAATGGTTCCTGAAGTTTTCTTTCCCAATTTTTCTGTACTACCCGGTACCTTAAGCCAATGATTCACTTCTACCTTTTTCGTATCGATTTTTTTCCACTGGGCAACAATCTGATAACCACTCTTGTTATTCGATGAACACAATGGAAGATCCGTATTATTTGCATACGCATAATTATCTTCTGCAATTGTAAAAAGGTCTCCATGCTTGTATAGTGTGTCACTTAGCTTTCCAGATCTGTCTTTCAACTTCCATCCCACAAATTCATATCCTTCACAAGTCGGTTCTGGACAACTCTCACCCATAACAAAAGTCGTTCCCATACCTCTTGCGCCTTTATTCGTGGATGGATTTTTACCATAAGACTGCATCGGTTTTTTTTGGTTGTTTGTTTCCTGGTTATATGGGATGTTCTTTACATCGGCATTCTCAGGTAATACTCCCTCACCTGCACCAGAATTATAGTGTACATATAGATCAGTTACTTTATAATCGGCAAAAAGAGCTCCGTATAATTGCCCACTATCATCACCAACCACTTTTACTCCTGCATATGAAACAAATGTAACATATCCCGCCTCCTGTGCTGCTGCCTTTGCCTCTTTCCACGTATCATTGTACATGTAAAATCTTTGATCTGATCCCATCGAATTCTCATTCATGTCCTTAATATTACCACAGGCTGCTTCAGATTTTGAACCTGTTGACTCATCACCACCATGAGGATGCTTAAATTGTGCAGTGATTGAATAATAACCTGGTTTTGGTTTTGCAAAAAAGATTCGTACTCGTCTTGTTTTAGATGTTGTTGATCCCCTTCCCACTGGAGACATGTCAAATGCATCGCAATCTTTAACGGAAACTAATTTCTTTGCATCAGGATCCCACATTACTGCGTCTATTCCCTCATCAGTTCTAAGTCCGTCAGTAATTAATCTCACTGTCAATGTCTGTTTATCTAATGCATATGGAGCCAATTTAAAATTATAATCTTCCCATTCTTTAGCTACAGTTGTAACTTTCCGATTTATTCGAATAGTATATTCATAGGAACAATCTTTCTCCACTCCTTTATTTGTCGTATATTGTTCAACCATTTCAGTACTGACAAGTAAAGAACCTGTATTTGTTGTGAGTGCACTTCCTTTAGTTAATGGAACCTCCTGAATATCGCTCACTGGACTGACAACTAATGAAACACCATTTAAGACCATATTAACTAGACGATAGCCTCGTTTGGTATGAAAGGATGGAATCTCTATTTCATTTTTTTCCATTCCATAGTTTCCCTCTGAAAACGTCCATTCAATCTTCTTTTTGTCTTCCAGATAAGTCCAACCTTTCGCTATGCTATGTTGAACATTAATGTACTCTTTTTCTGTATTATCTGTCGTATCATAATACGTCGTATTGATTGTTACATGGTAAACACCTTTATCAGTATAAGTAATAACAACCTCATCATCCTGTGTAATTCCTATTTTATAGGTTGCTCCGTATTCATCTCCTGATGTTTGAGTTATTCCGGCACCATTATTTGTTTTAACCGATTCAATCTTAAATCTTTCTTTTTTATCTGCATAGTTTTCTGGTGTATGATTGTCTTTTCCAGGTGTTACAGACACTACCCAGTCTTCCCCGGCATTGACACGAATCTGTTTGTTCGTTTCAACCGGAACATCTTCACTTCCTTTTTTCGTGCATATGGTACCAGGATCACAGTTTTTTGGAAGTACTTCTTGAATCGTAACAAGATAATACTCCTGATAAGTCATTGTTACCTTTTGTCCGTCTTCCATCTTGATTGCAATCACACCATCCGTACTATAGTAAATGGTGTCATTATATTTTCCGATGTATACACAGTTTTTTCCATCTACTTTTGCACTCTTAAACTCGAAATGTCGGCCTTCTATAGATAACTCTTTATGATCTGCAATCGTTCCAAGTTCAATCGTTGTCGGTGCATTTTCGATAGGATTTCCGTTTACATCAACATATTCTACCCGATCTGTAGTCTGTTCATCACCATTCGCAACACTTCTCTGCATTGCGATATTCAAACTCTGTACAGATATCGTATCTGGAAGCTGCTCATCACTTGCCTGTTCTGTAGATTTTTCATTGTCAATAATCTGCTCTGAAGACTTCTCTGATATTTCTGTTTCAGATTCTTTAGTTTCTGTAGTATCTTTTTCTTGCTCCAGGTCTTCTGTCTTCGATATTTCTGACTCTTTTTCCTTTTCTTTCAATGCATAAGTCATAGTCAGTTTTTGTCCATCTGCAAACTTATTGGCATTGATATTATCGGAACTCCAATAAACCGTATCTTTATATACTCCTATAAAGGAACAGTCTGCATCATTTACTTTTGCACTCTTAAATTCATAATCTTTGTCAGAAATATTTAACTCTGAATGATCTGATATTTTTCCAAGCTCAATGGTCTCTGGTGCTCCTTCAATCGCATTGCCGGATTCATCTACATATTCCACCAATTTTGTGGTCGGTACCTGACCATTTGAAGTTGCTTCCTGTATTTCTTTCTCCAGCTTCTCCACTTCTATGCTATCCGGAATCTGTTCCTCAGTTTCTGCCGATGTCTCAGTTTCTGTTTCTGATGTAAATTGCTCCGAAGTTTGCTCGGTTTCTGTCTGTTGTGCATCTGTCTCACTTGTAAATGCTTCTGTATCTTGTGTTTCTTCCTGCTCTGTAACCACTGATGTTTCATCTTCTGATGCACTTACGGTTTCCAGATTCATAAAACAAATAGAAAAGATTAGAAGCCAGGAACATGCTATTTTCAAATATGTTTTCCAATTCTTATGCCTCATTTTTCGCATCTTCCTTCCTGTTCTTCTGCTTCTCCATGAGTAATCCGCAAAGGCAGATCACTGAGCCAAAGAATAAGAACAAATAGCCTGCAACCGGACTATCATCACCTGTCTTTACCGGCGAGCCATTATGAATAATATCCTTTGATCTTTGGGAAGATGGAACCGGGTTTTGATTTTTACCAGTTTGACCGGTATACGAGTTTTTGAATGAAACCTTCGATACTTTATCTCCATTTTCATTTTTGACCACTGTTACCGCCATCAGTTCATTATTGGAATCAAAGAATCCTTCAATCGTTACATCATAGGTTTTTGAATCATATGTATAATTTTCTTTATTCTCTGTTGCCTGGTACAGCTTGTAATGATATTCTCCTGCCTGTCCGACATTCATAATCAGCTCTGTAGAAGAATTACCACTCATATTCCAGGTAAATGTTCTTCTATTGCTTCCCTCCGGCATTGGATTTTGTATCTGATCTGCTATTAAAACATAAGAGCCTGTTTTGTCAGCATCTGCAGAATTGTTTACTTCAAATATCTGTTCCACTGGTATTTTCACTGTTGTGTTTTTGCCAGCTGCCAGTACTGGTTTTTGAACACCCAGAAAGAATATCATGGACAGGAATATAACCATGGCTATTTTTGTCAAACGTGTTGTTCTCATGCTTCTCCCTCTCCTTCTTTCTTCTTGTTTCTTTTCTTTTCTATCTGTCTTGCTATCAGCATCAGTACAAGGACAATCAGGATAAACCATACAATAACTGGCACTTTTCCTACTGCATTTTTCAGTTCATCAATTCCTGTACCTACGTTTTTGGCTTTTTCTTTTTCCGGATATATCTGATCTGTTAAGCGTCCCATCAGGATATTTCTTCCATTTGTCATATCCGATGTACAGGTGGTCAGCAAAACCAGATGATCATCTTCCGTTATATTCATATCTCTTTTATATAAAACATTGTTCTCGATTTCCTGCAGATACTCCTGTTTCGCTTCTGGTGTGTCCAGACACACATTGAAAATCGT
>ENA-UONZ01002564-UONZ01002564.1-human-gut-metagenome-genome-assembly--contig:-C93old-NODE-2564-length-13802-cov-4.067287_pt1 | contig 13802 bp, 4 predicted proteins | sample MGYA00242468_ERZ724015 | MGnify/ENA metagenome assembly ERZ724015
GTCCGCCCGCAGCAGCAGCCGGTTCACATCCTGGATGGAGGCCACGCGGCCGCAGGCGATGCCGATGGAACAGGAGATGCCGTCCCGCTCGTCGATGAGTTCTCCCGAAACATGCCGGCGCAGTGTCCCCAGGAAATACTCCCGGCGCTCCAGCTCCCCGTATATCCTCCGGGCCAGCTCCTCCAGCTCCTCCTTTTTCGCATTGGGCGCGCAGATGACAAATTCATCCCCGCCGAAGCGCACCACAGCCCCGGACTGTCCGCAGACCGATTCAAACACCCCGGCGATCTCCCGCAGCACCGCGTCCCCCACCTGATGGCCAAAGCGGTCGTTGCAGTTTTTAAAGTTGTCCAGGTCTATGTAGAGCAGGCCCATCTGCCTTCCCCCGTGGGCCAGCAGCCCCCGCAGCCTGCGGTAAAAGCCCTCCCGGTTGAGGATGCCGGTCAGCTGGTCCGTGGTGGCCGCACGCCGCAGCTCCTCCTGCACCCGCCTCAGCTCAGCGTCCTTCTCGCTGCGGCAGATCACGCTGTTGAGCTGGTAAAACAGCATCTCAAAGACATCCAGCTGCTCCTCGCCGATGACATAGTTCCCGGCCCCGTCGACGTTGCTGTCCCGCATATAAATCACCGCAAACACCGCGCACTCCAGACGGTTGTTGTTGAAAAACGGAATACCGGCGATGGAGCACAGCCGGTCCTCGTCAAACAGCTCCGTCACCTCCCGGTACTGCCCGAAATGGCCGGTAAAACGGGATATGGCAAATCCCTTCTGCCGCATCTCAAAGAACCGGCAGAGCGCCTGACGCTCCCGCTCCCCAACGGCGCAGTCCAGGTCGCTGTAGAACACGTCTCCGGCCCCTTCCACCGGAAAACGCACAATCAAAAGCCCGTCAAGGCTGAAATACCGCTCAAACAGGCCGACCATCAGTTCCAGCCGGTCCCGCCTTCCAATGTCGTCCACGTTGCTCAGAATCCGGATCCAGCTGGACACAAAACGCCGGTTGTTCCTCTGCTCCCGGTACCGGCACTCCTTCTCCCAGCTTCTGACCATCCGCTCGATCTCCCGCTCCACGGCCTCCACGGTTTCGTTCTCCGGCGTTCCCGCCAGGTTCAGAGCCGTAGGGATAAGGGAATCTCCGCTTCCGGCCGGAAGCCGCCGATCCCGCTCCTCCTCCCTGCGGATGCGCCTCCGCTCGGCCTCTGCTTCCTCCATCCGCCCGGTGCGCACAAACAGCTCCAGCCGGTCCCGGCGGTACAGCCCGCCGCAGATCCGCTGGTCCGGCCTGGCCGCCCCGATCTGTTCCTCCGCGGCCTCCATGCAGTCCAGCGCCCGCTGGTAATCCCGCCCCAGCATGGCATTTAAGCCCATGGCGTAGTGGTACAGAAACAGGTCCCCGCAGACGCTGGCCCGTGCGCTGCCAAAGCGCGGCAGGACGCAGCCGTCCACATGCTCCAGGAACTGTCCGGCCCGGCTTAAGTAAACCCTGGCGCTGGTGGTGTTGCGCTCGTACATGGAACAAAGCGCCATCAGGCTGTAGAACTGGGACAGGTCGCAGAACCGCTGTCCGTAGATTCCCAGCCGTCCCATGATGTCCATGGACCGCTCAAAATAGTCCAGAGCTGCGGCAAACCGCTCCTGGGCCAGGGCGTTCAACCCCATATAATAAAAGGTTCCCGCCGCCTCCCGCACCGCAGCGCCGCCCAGGCGGCAGTAGAGCTGCAGCGCGGCCGCATAGGCGTTTCCGGCTGTTTGGTACTCCCGCAGCATGGTGTAATTGAAGCCCACTCCGTTGTAAACCCTGCCCAGCTCCAGGCTGTCGGTTCCCCTCATAGCCTCAAAGCATCTGAGGTGATAGCGGTTGGACACATGGTAACGCCCGCTGTTGGCCGCGATCATCACGTTCCGGCAGTAAGCCTTATCCACCAGCACCTCGTTCCCCACGGACTTGGCCCAGGCCAGGGCCTGTCCGAAATCCGGCAGCGCGGTCTCATCGTCCAGGAAGCGCAGCGCGCCCTCCACTTCGTTGTCGCTCCCGTAGATCCGCATATAGGCCAGATGGTTGTAAAATCCCAGCCGCTCCGCCCGCCGCAGAAATTCCTCCTCCACCGCCACATCGGCCAATGGAAAATTCATGCGGTTCCAGCCTCCCATGCGAATCTCCGTCTGCAGCATCCTGACCCGGAAATCCCACATCTCCCCTGTATCGTCCTCCTCCAGCCTGATCCGCCCCAGGCATTCCTGGGCCTGCCCCATACGTCCCGAGCGCATGTAGGCCAGTGCCGAAAGATAGTTCCGGTGCCGCTCGGACTTCTCCCCGCCGATATTGCTGAACAGCTGGCACAGCGACAGCGCCCTGGGATAATTTCCCTGGCAGATCATCACATAGACGTAGAGCACCAACACCTGCATCCGGTACTCCCCGGGGATCATGCTGTTCTCAACGTTCAGCCTCCGGTTCACAACGTCCAGATAATGCTCCGCCTGCCCCAGATCCAGCATTCCGGTCAGATTGCGCAGGCGTTGGATGACGTCCTCCATGTTCTCCCCGGACAGACGGATTCCCTCACGGACCGGCTTCTGATACCGTTTGAGGAAGCTTCCGAACTCCAGAAGCTGGCCCCATCTTCCGGCCGCCTCCAGCCACTCCTCCCAGTCCTCCCGGAGGTAGGACGCCGCGTTCTCACCATATGAACCATATGGCGGTCCGCGGTCTCCATCAGTTCCCGGACCAAACGCATGGCCGGCCCTCCGGCCCGCTGGAAGCTGTTCAGGATCAGGACAAAGGGGCGCTGCCGCGAGCACCAGACTGTCAGGTCGAAAAGCGCCTGCTCCATGCGCCTCTGCTCAAACCCGATCTCGTCCAGAATCATGTCCTCCCGGCGCTCGGCCCTCCCGGTTTTCAGATAAGTCCTGAAAATTTCCCGGTGGCTGCTGTAAACGCCGCACTGCTCAAACACCTGCTCCAGGGCCTGGCCGTCCAGCTCTCCCAGATAATCGCCCAGTACCCCCATAAACGGCATGAACGGCTCCTGAATATTTTCCTGTCCGTATTCGCAGAAAAATATTTTTGGTCCGTTCATCTGTCTCTCAAATTTCTTGATTTCTCGGTCGGTAATCTCAATATCGTCGTAGAGCCGTATCACCAGACATCTGGCCCGTTCCATATCTCCGGCCAGCTCCGCAATACGCTCTACCGCCTGCTCAACACGATAATCCATCCTCACTCCCGCTCTCTGAATTCATTTACACAGCCGCTTGTAAACGGCTGTCCAAGCCTTGCGTATATGCTATTATAGCGTAAACCCCGGACAGCTTCAATAGGAGGGCGGGGATTATTTCTCAGAATTTCATGCGGACCGTTACTGTACACTCCGTTCCCAGTAACACGTCTCGCGGGATATTGCCTGCGAACAGTAACTGCGGACCGCCTTTGCAGCCCTGTCCCGGGCGGCCCGCCGCATCCAAAAAGGAACCCGGCCCGGCCTAAGCCCAGTCAGGTTCCCTGCTTAATTCTCAATCTTTTTGGCAAATACCAGCACCCGGCCGTTGTCGATGGGCCGGTAGCAGGTGGAGAGGGTGAGAATCCTGTCCTCCGTCTCCGCCTTCACCCCAGTGTCGTACAGACTGTGCCGCGCCAGATACTCTAAAAATTTTTCCCACTGCTCCGGCTCCTCGGGGTCCCTCTCAATCATCCGGAAAATGTCCCGGTTCTCCTGCTCCGAAAGGCTGGAAAACAGCACCGCAAATATCTGATAATCCCCGCCGTTCTCATGGTCGAACCGGACAATGGGGTGCTCCTCAAAATACTCCCGCTCCTGATAAAACCGCAGGCAGCTGAACATCTTGGTATTGCGTGTGTTGTGCCCGTAGACGATCAGATTGTCCGAGGGCTTTTCAATGTCGCAGCGCATGTCCAGAAAGGGCGTGCCGTTGCCGTGGTAGGACCGGTCAAAGGCGTGGGTCAGGTAAAACATCCCGCCCTCCTCGTCCGTCTGCATCACCGGATAACTCAAAGGAGTGTCCTTGATGCTGATATAACCCACGCACTGGGGGTTCAGAGCCCGCAGCGCGTCCAGATCCACTCCCCCCGCCTCATCCCGGTTCCGCTTTGCCTCCTTTGGCATGCGGTAAGCCTGCCGCCAGATCTCGTCGAAGGCCTTCTCCTCCCGGTACAGCGAAACTGCATCCGCCGCCGCGATCACAAGACACACGAAAATCACCGCAAGGCAAATCCTGCGTATCCATTTTCTCACCATCTACTTCACCCGGATGTCCTGAATATTGACGAAAAAATCGTCGTAGCGGGTGATCCGGTAGCCGGAAAGGTCCGCGGACACGGCCAGAAACTGCTTCGGCCGGGCCAAAGGAATCACAGGCACCTGGCGTCCGGCCGCATCCGCAGCCTTCTTCCAGGCGGCGGTCAGAGCCTTCTCGCTGTATGCGGTGTTAAGCTCCCCCAGCGCTTCGTTCAGCTCATTGCTGTTGCACGCCGTGGGCAGACCCTGCATATCCTCCGCCAGACCGTCCCAGGCCGACGGGTAGTCCCAGCCGCCTGTGCCGGACAGAATCAGGTCGAAGTCCTGCAGCATATACACCTGTTGCAGATAGGCCGCCTGGTCCAGCAGCTCGATGTCCACATCAAACCCAATGTCCTTTAAATCGCTCTTTACGGCCTTGGCCAGAGCTTCCTGGTTTTTGCTTCCGGCCAACACCGGGAGTCTTAGGCGGCCTTTTAAACTGCCGTACTTCCCGCCGGCCTCCTCCATCAGCTTCTTCGCTTCCTCCTTGTTCAAAGCCATGTTCACGCTGCCCGCGTAGATACTGTCCTCAGGCCCGATGGCCTCGGCCTTTACCATGTACGCGGAGAGATTCCCTCCCGCGAACCGGTCCCGGTCAATGGATAGGGCGATGGCGCGGCGGACCGCCGGGATATAGAGCTGCCGGTTGTTCCGGTTCAGGGCCATATAATAAAGGCCCGCCCCCGGCTTTTCATAGATTGTAAATTGCTTTGCAGAGAAAAAACGGTCGAACAGCGCGGACTCGGCGGAAAAAAATGCTGCGTCGATCCTCTGTTCATCGATGACCGCTCCCATCTCATAAGTGCCGTAGGTGACGAACTCCACGGCTTTAATATCGCGGATTTTACCGCGGTAGAATTCATTTGCCTCCAGGCGGATTCCGCTGCCGTCCCGGATCCGGACCTTCTGATAAGCGCCGGTCCCCGTGCCGTCCATGGACAACTGCTGTAAAACAGGCAGGAAACCGCTGGTCAGGTTCTCCGGCCGCTCCTGGATTTTCGTCTCCAGAATCCGCAGATTGTCCGGGGAAGGGGTTTCAAAGGCCAGCTCCAACGTCAGTTCATCCGTCACCCGGATCCCATCCGGCAGTTCGCCCGCTCCCTCCCGAAACGCTCTCACGCCCTGGATATTCCCGTAAGGGCCGCCGCCCTCCTCCTCCGTGACGCACATGGCTGCAATGGAAAATGCCGCGTCCCGGGCGGTCAGAGCCTGCCCGTCGCTGAACCGGACATTTTTCTTCAGCTGGATGGTACATGTGGCGCCGTCCCCAGCCATCCGGACCTGCCGTGCCAGCACCGGTTCCAGCTTCCCATCCACGTTTTTGCGCATCAGGGGTTCAAAGATCACCGCGCTGACCGCTCTGTCTCCGGCGGAGCTGGCGTAGGCGGGATTGATCACACCGGTGGCGTCGTTGGTATAGACCCGCAGCACCTGCCTGCGCTCCTCATCCTTTTGCACCGCGTTCTCCCTGCCCTCCTGCACCATGGCCAACCCCGTCTGATCCCGGAATATTCCGGAGAAAATCCGCGGGGGGCCCATGACGAAGAACAGTACCGCCGCCAGGACAACCGCGGCCGCAGCGATGGCTGCGGCGTACGGCTTTTTACGGACGGAGGCGGCAAAAGCCGCCATCCGTTCTTTTAACTGATTGTTTTTCATGCTCAATTCCTCTGTTTTTTATTCCTCGTCCTCTTTTTTGCGTTTTGTCAGCAGGAGAACGACCCCGGCGATTGCTGCGATTCCCAGGGCTGTCAGGCCTGCCGGCACCACGCCGGTCTTGGGGATCACAAACAGCGGCGGCACGTCCTCCGGATTCTCTCCGTTAACGATTGCCTGGATGATCTTAGGCACGTTGGGTACCCCGCCTCCACCGCCGCCTCCGGAAGGTCTGTGGTCGGGCGTGGGTTCCTTCTCCTTCTCAGGCGCCGTAAGTCCGGCATCCTGATCCAGATCGTCCTTGATCTTACGCATGTCGATGGTCCATCCGGGTTCTTCCGGTATCTTGCCGTCGTAGATGGTAAATTCCGCCGACACGCCCGCCCGGTATACACCGTAAGCCGGCATACCGCTCACAGCTCCCACCGGTGAAAGCCGGCTGTTGCCGTCATCCGCCGGATCGTAGATTCCAGCCACTGTAAGCTCTGCGCCCTCCGGCAGGGAACCGTTCTCAAGCAGCTCCGGGAACTGTTGATCCATGGACTGTTTGGTCAGATCCATAAACGCGTTGGCCGGAATCACATTGCTGTCCAGCGCTCCGTTTTTCGATCCGCCTATTCCGGTCCATTTCCAGGTCTCCACGCCGTCCGGCTGGTAGACCTGTACCCGATAGCGGTACACCTTGTTCATGGCGCTGTCCGGACTCATATCTGCAATCGGAACCCGGAACTGGTAATGTCCGTCCTCATCCGTATATCGCAGGCTTACTCCGTCCAGATCGCTGCAGGGTTCCCAGGTTCCTTTGCGGACCACAGTTCCCGTTACCCGAATCTTAGTCGTTCCTGCCGCCGTCACATCCGTTCCACCCGTAAGCCATGCGTTTCCGGACGCCTTTATGGTGCTGTAGGCTACATCCGGCGTTGCCACCGCGTTGGAGGCTGTCGCCGTGCCCGGCTCCATATCCGCCAGCTCGTAGGTATAGTAAGTCTCTTCTCCCTCAGGATTGTAGCGGAACAGTATAACGGCCGCTCCCTTCACTCCTCTCTCATCTTTGTCCTGGATGCCGTTTCCGTTAGCATCCTCCCAGACGTAATCTCCGATTGTTACGCGGTTCTCAAATGCCAGCACTCCGGCATCCCGCAGTATGTGGCGTTTCAAGCGCACCTGCTCCGGCACATCGCCGTCCTGACGCAGGTGGTACCTGCCGTCGTAAGCGTTGACATCCTCATCCATCTTCTCCATCAGCGCAAAGCTGTCGCTGACGCCAAGGCTGCCGCGGCCCACTCCGTACCGCTCCATGTTGCCGTTCTCGTAGTCGTATCCGGTCAGGAGACCCACGTCGGAATCATTGTCGTCGTTGGCTCCAGCCGTCTGTACCTTTAAGTCGGTAAAGCTCAGCCCCGCCGCCTTCTCCACCAGGATCCGGTAACGGTACGGCTCAGGCTGGACAAACGTCTCTCTGGTCCTGCCCGGCTTCACCGGCTGCTCCTCGTCGAACAGAGGAAGCGCCGGGAAGGTATAATAGCCATCTTTGTCCGTGCGGACGCTGACCGTCTCTACATAGACCTCCTGACTCTGACTGCGCTTCTCTTCGATCTCCACGGACAGTTTCTCAAGCGCCTCCTTCTCAAGGCTGATCTGCCGCTTCAGGGCGCTGATATCCAGCTCGGAGCTTTCCATCTTTGCAAGCAGCTCCCGGATCTCGTTTCCGATCTCCCAAATCTGCTCGTTGAGCTTCAGGTACGTTGATAAAGCTCAAATAATTGCCTGTAACCGGATCCTGATAGTGCACCGTACCGGCACTGCTGGCACCATTGTTCTGTACGTTTCTGCCCGCTGTGATATTCTTCATCACAACCTGGTTCTCCGCGAACAGACTGATCTTAAAGGGTTCTTCCATATTCTGGTAGAACTCATCCAGCTTCTTCTCATCCTCAATAGCATGGCCCGGTTCTCCGGCCCGTTCGTCCGCAACCTCGCTCCAGTGGCGCACCACCGGCACAAGCAGTCTGGCCTGGCTGCCGCTGACCGCCGTATACACGGTGTCTCTGCAGCTGCCCTCCACAGCGTTATAGTCGGTAACCGCTGCCGGAATCCCCCCGTCTGCCGCCGAATACATGGCGCAGAACAGGTTTCGTCCGTTTGCGTAGGCCGTGAACGCCGGGAACATCCAGAAGTTGCTGGTGCTGACACCCCAGTAGCCGATCTTGGCCTGGTAAACCTTGTTCATTCCGTAAATCTGCTGGTAGTTGTTGCGGTCCAGCCATCCTGTCACAAGATAGGAGGTGTTGCCATTATTGGTATTCGGGTAAGCTCCGTTCTGGCGCACCGTCAGATCACCGCTGCGGTGGGACTCGTCGTAAATCTGACAGTAATCGGAATCCGGCTGCATCTCGCCGTCCTTCACATAGATCCCGTCGTCCCACGGCTCTGTGTAAACCATGTCGTAAAACCGCTCGCTGTCCGGCTGGGCGTAGACCACGGACTTTAAGTCCACCGTGATCTGATATCCCTTGTCCTTCTGTGTCAAATTGTCCGTAATATTGCGGCCCCACCAGCCGTTAAGCGGCTGTTTCACCGTGATTCTCACCACCCAGGGCAGATCTTCCCTGCCGTAGGTCTCCATAGTGTTGTTGTAGTAATCGTCCGCCAGCACCGGATCCGCTGCTGTTTTTGCCGCCGGATAATAGTCCGTGCCCACGATATCCCACGGACGCTGGATCACCTCGGCAGTCACATACTGATCGGCGATGGCTTCCGGAGCCAGATAACCGTCGTCGCTGGCCGGAGCGCCGCCGTAAAATGCTTTCAGATCCGGCGTACCGTCCTCGTTCAGATTCGGCATCACGCCCAGGGGCAGCACATAGGTGAACGTCACGCCGTCCAGCGCCCAATCACCGTAGTTGATCGCGCTGAGCCGGGCAGTGTACTCATCCCCGTACTGGATCCCAGGAGTGTAAACTCTGAGCTTTTCATCTGCGAAATAGACAGAGCGTCCCTGCATGCTTTCCAGGGCGCTTCCCGTCAGTCTGGTGTCGTACTGGTCATAATCCCCGTTGATATCGCCGGCATAATAGCGTTCCGTCACGAAACGGGTGGCGGTGTACAGCCAAGGCATCCGCAGATGGAGGGAATCCTCCGCCCAGAGAATGTTTTCCTTCAGTCCCACACCGGCGTCCTCATCCGTCACAGGAAGCCAGTCTCCGACATCGCCCGTCTCGTCCCAGTGCATACTGGTCTCCACGCCCTTATTCACATACTCCCCGGCCTCCGGTTTAACGCCCGCAGGCGCCACCTGGCCGTAGGTGCGGTCCTTGGCCAGCATACTGTACCAGTCGCGGCCATAGGTCAGCTCCGTCACCCGATCCGGCTGGTTTCCGACCAGCGGCGCGCCCACCAGCACCTGCTGGCGGCTGCGGCTGTCCAGATCGCCGTCAAAAAACTTGCTGTTGTCTCCGGCATCCATGCTGGTATAACTGCTGACCTTGGAGCCCGGGATCACAGTCTTACTCTGATCCAGGAACTCATAGCGCTGCTGTCCCGTGCTGTCCGGGTAAAGCCGGTCGCTGCCGTCGGCGTTCTTCACCGTCTCGTAAACAGTTGTTCCGTTCTTCACCACCGGCGTCAGGGCCGCCTTGCGGCCGGTCCGGCTGCCGGTAAAGCCCACGTCGTGGATCAGATTGCTCATATCCATCAGCTTGTCGCCGGTCTTATCCACCGCCGGGTCGAATGTGTTCAGCCCGTAATAATAGTAGTTGTAATTCATGCTGTGGCTGTATTCGCCGAACCGCGGCAAATACGCCACCCTCCCGCCGGTTCTCGCATCCTCCGACTGGTAGGTCGTCACCGGCAGCCCTTCCCGCTTGGCAGTGGTCCGGTACACAATCTCGATCTTTTCTCCCGGCGCCAGCGCGGTGCGAAGCTTCTGATCCTTGAAGGTGTAGGTGTAGACAAAGTACCTTGTATCCGCAGCTCTGGTCCTGGCGGGATCTGCGTCGTTGGGCGCGATCTCCGCATCCACTTTGTTGAGCAGCGTCCGGTCATAGGACTGCATACCGCCGATATCCCCCGCGGTCATGGCGTAAATCGTGATCTGGGGAGGCTCGTAATCCGTTCCCATAGTCTTTAAGGTTCCGTCCGCGTTCCACCACCGGATCTGGATGGGTCCGTTGTTCCAGTCGCTTATGCCGACCTCCCTCACGTTTCCATCCACCGCTGACTCGCCTCCTGCCGGAAGCATCCGCGGGTCAATGTCCACGAACTGGGCCGGCACCTTGTCGATGATAACCGGCTGGTAGATCTCGCCCGTTCCCAGCACATCTTCCTTTGCCGCCGGGCCAGGCGCAGCTCCGGCAGGCTTCGCAGGATCCTCCATCCAGTGGTAGGGGTTGTCTCCCTGCTCCGTTCCGTCGTACTGGATGCGCAGGACGCCGGAGGAATCCCGGCTTACCGGCTGCTTTTGCGCTCTGCCGATGTTCTCGGCCGTGATCCGGCTCCATAGCTCCTGTCCCGGGCGGTAACCGTCCATGGGCGTTGCATCGGAAGCCGTGGCTTTCTCCACCGACTCATAGGTTTCCGCGTTCAGGCTCACGTTGGCCATCCGGCGGAGCACCGGGTAGGTCACGGAGGTTCCGATCCCATACCGGTAAGTATTTTTCTCAATCTCCGTGGACTGGTCGTCCGCGGTGGAAGTGCTGGCGATGCCGTTAGCGTCCTTATACTCCTGTTCCATCTCATCCGCCGTCTTGCCCTCGCTCCCCTCGGTCGTCTCTCCTGGCTGGGGCGTGGTATAGTTGTCGGCCATGGAACTGTCGCGGTACCACTCCTGGGTCACCTGCACCGTATAGTTGTAGCTGTAGTCCTTTTGCGCCTTACCGGGTTTGATATCCGCCCAGCGGCTGATTCCGTAAAGCTTCACGGCCGGCAGCGTCAGATAATCGTCCACTTCATCCGCCTTGGCGCTGTCCGAGGCGGACAGTGCCGCGTACTCCAGCCTGAATCTCGCCACATCCCGCGGATCCAGAAGCTGGTAAGTGCCGTCGCTCTCCCGGTAATAGGACCAACCGTCCGAGTTGTAGCCAGCCCGCTTGGGATATACCTTGCGGTAGCCGTTTCTGGCCCATCGGTCAGCATTGGGACGGGAGGGATCATAGGGCACGTTTAACCCGTTCAAATCTGCCCGGATCTGCCCCGACTCATTCAAGTCGCTGCGCAGCTGGACGTACATGGTGGCCATCATATTCCGGTCGCCGCCATAGCTGGTCTGGTTGTAGGACAGCTCGTCCTCGTCCGGCATCCGGTTCAGGTAGAAACCCTGAAGCTTTCGTACATCGCCGGTCTCACCGGTGCTGTAAGTATTTCCGGTGATAAAGTCCACAGTCAGATCCATGTATGCCAGATCCTTGTGTACCTCGTTGCGGATCATACCCTCGCTGCCCTGCTTTGCCGCCTGGGGCTCGCCGATCGTCAGCACCGCCTCCTTGCTGTCCACATGGTCCTCCATGGAAACCGCCACGTCGGGCGGCAGCTGTTCCGTGTAAATGTGCATTCCGCCGGACAGCACCTGGGCGTGGACGCCATTCACCATGGTTTCCGTATCGCCCTCGAATGTGTCCTCCGCTCCCGCCTGCACCCGCTTGTAGATCACGGTGTCCTTATTGCCGATCTGTTCCTGTCTGGCCTCATCCGCTCCCAGATGGGCTGCAGGCGAAGCCGTGGTGTGCAGAGCGCCGGCCTGGTAGCTGTTGCCGTCCGGATCTGTCAGGGTAATGTGATTGTAAACCTGCTCCGTAAAGCTGCCCGCCTGGCTCTGGGGATTGGCGCTGGTAAAGTAGAACGGCTCATAGCCGTGAGCTTCCAGTCCCCCCACCGCCACAAGGGATTCCGCGATGAAATTCCCCTTCATGTTGCTGCCGCCGTTGTTGTCCGGGTCCTCCACCTCCAAAACCACCAGCAGGCGGATGCCCTTGTTTACCGGGATGTCCCCGTTAATCTTCCAGACGATGCTTCTGACCACGTCCTCCGCTTCCGGGGTCCCGCTTCTGGCAGATCGGAAAAAGCGGGCGAAAATATTGGGTTTCTCCATCTCCATGCCGCTGTACAAATCCTTTAGCTCCTGATCGGCCGGAACACTGTAATACCCGCCGCCGCCCATAGGTTGTCTCGGATCGTAAGCTTCAATATCCTCCAGCTCGATGGACTTATATCCGTCCACGCCTCCATCCGGATCGGTGATCGCCAGGGGCTGAGTGGCGATCAGACTGTTGTTCCCGTCCGTGATAGGTTTGCCGTCGGCATCCAAAATCTCATTGCCGTCGGCGTCCAGATAGTGTCCGTTGGCATCCACCCGCTTGCCCTCGCCCAGCGGATAATTGGCCGGCATATAGGTCCAGCGGGCGATTCTGGTCCCCTCGGGTGCCTCAAAGCGCAGCACTGGATTGTTCCAGGTGATGCTCTCGCGCATCTCCCCGCTCTCTGTGGGATACTCGTCCTTGTCGTTGACCGCAGTCACGTAATAGGAGATGCGGTCCCCGGGCACCAGGTGTTCCATGTCTGCCAGATCCCGGGGCGGATTCTTCATGCCGTCCGGATCGGCCTTTCCATAATCGTTGCCGTTGTAGTTCATTCCCAGAGGCCGGTTGTTAAAGGTATCCCCGTTCTCCGGCAGCGGCGTCAGATCCGGAACCTGGATAATCTGTCCGGCGTTGGACGCGGTGGCCAGATTGTTCTTGTAGGGCAGCCGGTTCACCGACAGGTTGATCTTGGCCGCACGGTTTACAAAGCGCAGCTTCTTATAGTTATCAATATCCCAGAAACGGTTATTGTTGACGACGCTGTTCACGCCCGCCATGTGCAGGCGCAGACCGATGCGGTTGGTGATAATCTTGGACAGCACCAGCGGGTCCGTATCAACGGTGGGCCGGCTGTTCAGATCCCATTCCTTCTCCCGGGTGGAATCGTGCGCCTCTCCCGCCGCATATTTGCGGTCGGCAAATATACCCTCGAACAGGAGCTCCGCCGGATCTTCCGTAAACTGATCCGATGCCGGCTGCCCCTCCGGAACACGTTCCCGGACACCGGTCAGCGTGGCATTGCCCTCCTTGTTAGGCCCGAAGAAACGCATCAGGTTCTGGTGGTAGTCGATGCGCCACGGCGTGCGCACCTTTAAACTGTAGTCAAAGGCCAGCAGATTGTGCTGGAGGAAATAACCCCCGTCCTCAGTATCAAGCTGCACCGGCTCCAGCACACCGTCCAGGAACATGGCCTCCAGATCCACGCAGTAATAACGCGCCTCGTCGATCTCTTCCGTGGCCGTTCCGTCGGCGGTCTCATACGTCATGTATTTGGATACCAGCGGATTGGAGGTACCGCTTAACAGGCCGTCGGCTTCCGTCAGGTCGTCCAGCATTTCCTTTTTCAGGTCGAATACATTGGTATTGCTGTAATCCGATCCGAATACATTGGGATCGCTGCGCGTGAGCTCAGATGATTTCTGGTCCAAATCCCTGGCCGTATAGAGCTTGAATGTGGACACTTCAAAACGGTTTTCCTCCAACACCTTCAGCTCATCCGAGTCCAGATCCGTCTGGGCGGCTCTGGCTGTCTTGCTGATAAACTGCACCGGAATCCACAGCTTCTGGGTGCGCAGGCCCTCCGGCAGCACATCCTGGTAATTCAGCTCCCGGAAATAAACGCCGGTGAGATCCAGATTTTCAACCTCTCTGCCGCTCTCATCCTTCTTTTGCTTGGTCCCGTTCACCGCCCAGATGCGGTATTTTACCTTGTTGGGCTCCTTATTGTCGGAATCGTAATCATAGATATCCTGCAGCGGCTGGGCCGTGTTGGAGT
>ENA-UONZ01002573-UONZ01002573.1-human-gut-metagenome-genome-assembly--contig:-C93old-NODE-2573-length-13750-cov-32.795546_pt1 | contig 13750 bp, 4 predicted proteins | sample MGYA00242468_ERZ724015 | MGnify/ENA metagenome assembly ERZ724015
CGTTGTCACGGCCCGCAGCTGTATTTCCACGTTGCCGCCCTCCTCAAATTTTAAGGTTTCTTCCTGTGTCAGCGTCACCGTCAGGGTCTTGGCGTCATTGTCGGCGGTAATGCTGTCCTCCCGCCGGGTCACTTCCCTCCCGTATCCCTGCCGGAACGTCAAATACAGGCTTACCAGCGTTCCCGGCTCTATGTCCAGCTCAAACACCAGCGTCGGGGTCGTTCCCTGGGTCATACCATACCCTCCTTGCCGGGCTGTTTTTCCGGCTTTTGCGCCGGTGCGCCCGCTTCTGCCTTTATTTTGCCATGCCGCCGTATCCGGGCGCGCCCCCACTTGTCCCGTAAAATTCAAAACGCCCCCGGTTGCCGCTCTCACACGGCCCGCCGGGGGCATCTTTATGCGTTATTGGTTCAGGAGCTTCATTCCCATTTCTTAAAATCGTCCGCCTCGTACACCGTCAGCCCGTCCACCTTCAGCCTGCACAGCATCTCGGCAATCTCCTGCCGCCCGGCCGTGTCCGCCGCCTGGTATCTCGGCTTCATCTCTTTTGTTATGGCGCTGCGGATCGCTGTGCGCAGTTCCTTGGCGTCCCTGGCGCTGTCCAGCACGCTGTCATATTCCTCGCGGGTCAGGGTCCCGGCCTCCATCATCCGGCTTGCCTGCGCCGCCGCTTCCTCGTCGGCCCGCTCCAGCTGCCGTACCCTCTCGTCGATCATCTCCTGCACCGCGTCTGCGTCCGCCGTGTCCAGCGCCGCCGTAATGTCGGCGCTGCCCACCGTCACGCCCCAGCCGGTCACGGTGTCCAAATCGTACACCCGCTCCCCGCCGTATTCCAGCCCCATCAGGGCGTCCAGCATCTCGGCGCGTTCCTCGCTGTCCGCCTGCTGGTACGCCTTGCTGTACAGCTTCGTCACGGTGCTGCGGGCGGCGGTCACGGCGTCGGCGGGGTCGGTGCCGCTCTTTACCTTGGCATCCACCTGCCCGGCAAACAGCCGGCTCGCCTTGTCAGCGTCGCCGCCGTCCAGCGCCAGGGCAATGCGGTTCAGGTCCTTGTCCATCCCCAGCGGGTCGTCGGCGCCGGCAAGGCCGGTCAGCGTGTCGTATACGCCCTTCACGTCGCGCAGGGCTGCGCTCACCGCCACGCCGGTAACATTGCTCACCGCGTTGGCCGTGCGGTACAGCACCTGGTACAGGCTCGTTGTTTTGCCCGTCAGGTACTTGTTCCACACACTCACCGCGTCCATCACGTCGCCGATCCACTCCACGTCGTTGCGCTTTATGGTATAGGTCGCGTTCCCGTCCGCGCGCTCGGTGATAAACCCGATGATGTCCTGCAAAAGCGGCAGGTTCCCCGGCAAATTCACCCCGTCCGCAAAGTTTTCCAGCACGTTCTGGGCATATACCTTGGCCAGGCTCGCCGCCGTCAGGCGTTCGTCGTCGTCCTCGTCGTCGCCGCGCGGGTGCCGCAGGGTGTCCACGGCGGCCGCGGCCGCGGCGGTCGCCATCGCCGTTGCCACATAGGTAACGCCCACACGGGCAAACCTTGCCCGCGCGGCCTTGTCCTTCGGGTTCTGCGCCAGGTTCACCGCCGCTTGGGCCACCATGGCATAGCTTTTAATGGGTTCCGCCATAAAGTTTGTCACCATCTTGGTAAACGTCGCTGTGCTCCGCATGATCTGGCTGCGGTGCAGCACGCTGTCCACCACCTGCGTCTTGTCCACAATCTCGCTCAGCCGCGCGGCGCACTGCCGGTTAAATTCTTCGCTGTCATATTCAAGCTCCGGGTGCTTGTCCAGCGTTTCCAGCTCGCAGGCGTTCCACAAAGCGCCCCAGGTGGTTTTGTCGCCCCACTCCGCCATCGCGGTGCTGGCGCTCCGCACCCGCTCAAGCGCCGTTTCCTCGTCCAGCGCCATGGCGCGCACGTCCTTGCCCAGGTTGGTTTCAAAATATCCCTGGCTTTTCCACCAGGCAATGGCGCAGTATTTTTCGGCTTTCGCCATGCCGCCCTCAAAGGTCTGGCCCTTGGCCCTGGCCGCCAGCCCTTTGCCCAGGTTGGCCGCGCCGCGCCCCAAAGCGCCCCGCAGGTATTTGGGCGCGATCTCCGCCCCCGCGCGGAAGTACGCCGTCGGCTGCTGCACCGCCACGCGCAGGTTCGCGCCCACCTTGGCAACCTTCCAGTTGCGCGTCACGGTGTTCATCAGGCGCTCGCCGCCGCTGGCGGTTTCGGCGCGGCCCTGGCCGTTAATGTCCCGCATCAGCGTTTCAAAATAGTCCTTGCCCTTGCGCCCCAGCAGGTTGTCAATGCCCTCCTTCACACTCACGGCACTTTCCGGTGCGCGCCAGTTGTACCACTTCATCATGTCGCTTAACGGGATGCACCACCCGTAATAGGTCGCCATCTCCGTCGTGTGCCCAAAAAACGTGTCAAAGGCGTCGCCCACCACCAGCGGGTTGTTGGCGCCCTTCACCAGCGCCTTGGTCATGCCGGCGTTTTTAATGCCGTTCAGCCCGGCCTGCCTGCTGCTGGCTGCCGTTGTGGCGGTAAAGTCGTTGCTGCTGCTCATCGGCCAGTAGTGCGTTTCGGTAAATTTGTCGTACCCGTACAGCGTGTTGCTCACCTCGTTGCCCCACGCCGCCGCGGTCGTGCTCAGGTATTCCTGCATGGCGCGTGCCGTCTGCACCTGCTCGGTCGTCAGGCTGCCGGTAATCTCCGCCAGCTGCCCCGGCGTCAGCTTCACCCGCCGCCCCGGCTTGCCCTTGGCGTCCTTCAGCTGGATGCCGCCGATCATCAAATGCTCCTTCGCCGCCGCGCGCTGGCTCAGGCAGTACAGCTCCATGGCCTGCCCCGGTGTCAGCTCCAGCACGGTGTCCGCCATGCTGGCCGCGTCGGTCACGGTAAATTTGCGCTTTTCGGCCTTGCGCCCCGTCCACTTGTCCACGTCCGTTTTGTCTTTCAGCAGGGCCTGCGTCCACTCCACCGTTTCGCGCAGCTTCCACGCCCGCTTGTCAAACCCTTCGCGTATGGGCCGGTACATCTGCTCTGCCGTGTCGCCCAGGGCGGCAAAATACCGCCCTGCGTCCATCATATCCACGCCAAGCAGCTGCCCCAGGGCGTCGCCCGCCGTGGTGTCGGCGGCGGCCTTCACCGCCTTGCCCAACAGGTTGTTTTTGTTCTTTACCTGTTGCTTTTCCCGCGCGGCCATCTCGGCCACACTCGCGTCGCCCGCGGCGGCAATGGTTTCCCTGCTGCCCTCGGCCAGCAGCTTGTTGGCCTGCGTGATGCTCTTGGTCATGCTTTTCAAAATCACATCCAGCTGCCGCATCTGCTCGCCGCTGAACTGCCCAATCCCCGTCTTTCCGCCGGTCTGCTGCAACAGCGTGTCAATGTATCCCGGCAGGCTGGGGTCAAAATCGGCATAGTCGCCCGCGCCTGCGCCCATGTGTTCCAGCGCCTCGGCGTCCTTGGCCATCAGGGCAATGTCCTTCATGGTTTCCTGCCACCGCTGCGCCGTCGCCGTGCCCGCGTTGCTGGTGTTCCAGTCAAACAGGTTCAGCACGTTCAGCACGGCGGTGCGCATCTTCTTGGGCACATGTTTGGTGTCCGTCGGCTCCCGCAGCCAGGCCGCCAGGGTGCGCACCTGCTTCTGGGCACTGTCCCGGCTTTTGCGGTACAAAAGCCCGTCGTTGCGCCGTTGCATCCGCGTGGCAAACTCCGCCTGCTGGCGCACCAGCTTTTTGTCCCGCGTCTGCACCCATTTCAGCTTTTGCATCCGCTCCCGCATCACGGCGTCGTCCTTGGCGTTCTGTGCCTTCTGCTTGTAAACCTCCAGCATGGCGTCAAACCGCTCTTTCCGGTTGGCGTATGCCTGGTCGTACAGGGCCTTCATCTCGGCCTGCGCGTCCCGCCGCCCCTTGCGGTACTCGGCGCGCGCGGCCTTCTGCGCGTCCTGCGCCGCGCGGTCTGCCATGGTGCGGCGTGTCGGGCTGTTCAGGTATCCCTCCACCGCCTCGTTGGCCAGGTCAAGCGCCAGTGTTTCCATGTCCATGCCATACGGGTTCTCCACCACCGGCACGCTTGCCTCATACACCCCCAGCACCGCGTCGGTAAAGGCGGTAATGTCGGTGTTCTCCGCGTCAAAGGTTCCCGGCCAGCTCTCGGCCAGCTCGGCCTGCATCGTGTCCCAGTTTCCGGCCCCGTCGGTCAGCCGCACGTTCAGCCGGCCAAACAGCGCCTTGCGCACGTTGCCCCACTGCCGCCCGTTTTTGCCGTCGCCGTAGGCGTTCATCAGCTCGGCAAACTCCGCGCTGTCCCGGCGCACCTCCAGCGTCGTGCCGCGCAGGGTTTCGCGCAGCGGTTTATAGTATTCCCGCAGCTCGGTGTTTTTCTGCTCGCTCTCGTTCAGCACCCCGCGCATCACGTCGGTCAGGGCGTCCATCGCGTCGGCGTTCAGCGTCGGCTCGCCGTTGCCTTCCACGTTAAACACCCGCCACAAATCGCCGCTCAGCCTGTCCACGCCGTACTTGCTGCCCGTCAGCTTCAAAATGCGCTGGGCAATGCCCCGCGCGCTCGCCCGGCTTACGCTGTGCCCGCCCGATGCCTTAAACTCCTGCCGCAGCACCTCCATCTGCTGTTCCATGTACAGGTTTTTCTGCGCCAGCTCCCGGTTCTGCGCCCGCAGGTCGTCATAGTCCGCCTCCGTCGGGGCGCTGTACCGCAGTCCTTCGCCAAAGCCAGCCGTTGTTTCCGTGTCCATGCCAAAGGCATATTTTACATTCGCAGATAAATTTTCGCCCAGTTCCTCCTTGACGCTGCCCAAAAAATCTTCTATACTGATGTTGGAACCGTACAGAGCAACGGCATTCGTGCTGACCTCTCGCCCCTTGAGGGATTCGGTTCCATTTTTAATTTGTCTGCCTGTATGGGCGTACAGGCTTCCCCGCAAGGGTTCCATGCTGTCGGCATCCAGCACCTTCTGGCCGTCCTCGTACATATTTACAACAAAGCGGACCCCCATCAGGCTGCCGTCGCTCATGCGTGCCGCCCCAAGGTACAAATCACTTCGCACCTCCTTGCCGCGCGCTTCCAGCTCGTTCACCTTTACGGCGTTCTCCAAAATCGGCCCGATCTGCCCCACATACGGGGCATTTTTTTGTATCTGGGCCGCGTTCAAAAGCCCGTGCCGCAGCCCAGCCCTCGTCACAACAATGGTATCTCCCGTGTATCGGTTTACCACGCTCCCGCTGTTTTTGCCCGGTATGCGCTGCGTGCTCGCCAGGCCCGCATCCAAAATTTCCTTTACGGGCTTGTCGGCCAGGTCGTTTTCCTCCACCTCGGTGATCTCCATATCCGGCAGTTCCCGCAGGGTTTCAAAGCTCACCTGTTCTTCGCCCGTTTTCCTTCTCTGCGGGTGTTTCTCGGCGTCTACCTTCTTGCTGTACCGGAACCGGTTCAGTTCGCTTTGCTCCGGCAGGCTGCCTGTGCGGTAATATGTTTCCAGGTCGCGCACCACTTCGCTGCCGCGCACCCGGCCTTCGTACCAGCGCGTCGCGGCAGTGCTGCCGTCTTTGCGGCTGATGTCCAGGTTAAACCCATGCTTTGCCGCGCCCAGCGTGTCGGCCATCTCGGCAATGGCCGCCTTCTGCGCGTCGCTCACCTCGGTTTCGGCGCTCACGTCCACGCCGGGGCTTTCCGCCATCACCCGCACATTGCCTTCGGCAATAAAGGCATTCAGGTAATCCGTCTGTTCTGCCCCGCGCGCAAGCTCCGCCGGGCCGTAAACGCTTTGGATGTCGCGGTGGTCAAGGTCGCGTACGCTCTTGTCGCTCCCTCCGCTGAAATCCAGCATTCGCCCGTCCGGCAAAATGTACCCGGCGCTCTCAAACCACTTTGTGGTGCCGTAGGTGTCCGCTGCCTGTTCCCGGTGGTAATCCTCCCGGCTCATTCCGCTTTCCCGCACCTCGGCGTCGTACTCGGCCTGCTGGGCCTGCTTTTTCTGCCATGCCTTGTCCTGCTCCTGCTCGCGGGCCTGTTTGATCACTTCCTGTGCCATGTCGCGCTGTTCCAGCAGCGCGTCCTGCTCGGCCTTAAACCGGTTTTCCGCCGCCTTGTATTCCAGGTATTCCTGGCTCTGTTTCCACTGCACCGCGTCCCCGGCGCGCTTGTGCTGCATCAGGCGGGCCAAAAACCGCCCATGTTCGGCCTCGTCCTGCTGCCGCCACGCTTTTTCCCTCGCCCAGCTGTCCTTCAGGGCGCGTTCCGCTTCGCGGTACTCCGCCCGCGCTTTTTCCAGTTCTTCCTGTGTCACCGCGCCGCTGATCTTCTCACTGTACTTGACATCCGCGTCCCCAAGCTGTATACTGCGAATAAGACCAAAACTGGTTCCGTCCAAAGGCACGCGGTTGCCGCGGACTTGGAACCACTCTTTGGTCTTATTTTCATTCCCAAAAATTTCCGTAAACGGTACGCCCTTAATCTTGACGTCCCCGTTCTCGTATGTTATACTGCCAATAACACCGGTACTGCCGGGCGCTGACGTGGCCAATTTGAAGCCGAAGGCGCTCAAGGCAGCACCGGTTTTTTCCATGTCCGGCTCCGCGTACAGCACATTGCTCTTTTCCAAAAAGCCGCGCGGGTTCACGTCCTTCGGGTAAGCGCTGCTCACCTTGTTAAAGTCCTGCAAGCCCAGCTTTCGGTCTGTGCCGGTTCCCGGCGCAAGGTCCATCACGCACAGCACGGGCGCTCCGTTTGCATCTGTCACATTCCCCACAACCACAATGCGGCTGTTCTTCCTGGTGCCGGGCCGCATACTCTGGCCCTGGCTTTCCAGTACCAGCACCGGGTTTTCCAGCATGGCGGGTATCTGCTTCACCATATCCAGCGTCATGTTGGGGTGGTCGCGCAGTATTTTCCGTATCTTTCCGCTAAGCATCACAATGCTTCTGTCGGCCACGCCAATGCTTTTCAGCGCTTCGCCGGTGGTGCCCAGCGTAAAAGTTTTTCTTTCCTCCCTTCCTCCGTCGTTCCACTCGTCAAGCTCCCGTGCAAATTCCGGGTTAATGCTGTACTTCACGCCCTCGCTTGCCGCGGGGGCGTTTTTTGTATCGCTGTCCGCCTGTCCGGCGGCCTCCAGGCGCGCGCGGGCGTTCCGGCGCGCGGTTTCCAGCTCGGCCAGGGCCTCGTCGCACACGGCGCGCGCTTTCTCGGCGTTCTCGGCGCGCTCGGCAAGCCGCCGCCCGTCTGCGGCGCCCAGCGTCGCGTCGCCGCCGCGCAAAAGGCTGCGGATGCTGCCCACGATCTTGTCCAGCATCTCGCGCAAAGCCTGCAAAACGCTGCGCTTCTCCTCCCGCGTCGTTTCGCTGTCCTCGCTCACATATTCCACAAACGCGCGGGTGTTCTCCTCGCTGCTCATAATGCCGGCAAACAGGTCGCGGGCATACTCGTCCGCCGCCTGCGTCCTGTCGCCGTAGCTGCTCTCGTACCGGCCAATGTGCTGCTGCACGCCGCCCAGCCCGTATTCGCTTGCCGCAAACGCCATCGTCCGCGCGCGCAGCCTGGCCCAGCCCTCCGGGTTCTCGCCCTCCATCCAGTGGGTCAGCTCGTGCTGCACCGTCTGGTAGGCGTTGGCGCTGTTTTCGCCCACGGTCAGGGCTGCCGCACCGGCGGCCCAGTACCCGTTCACCTCCCCGCCGTTGTCGGCGGTCAGCTGGCGTACCACGTCCACATTCATGCCAAACTTTTCCGCCACGCCCTGCAAAACGGCATCCGGCACCTGCGCGCTGCCGGCCGGCACGCCGTCATAGCGCACCTCCGGTTCCGTCACGGCGGCGGCAGGCTGCTGCACCGTCAGGGCGCTGGCGGCGTTGCGCCCCAGGCTGTACGCGGTGTACAGCGCCGCGTCGTCCTGCACCACGGCGGCGCGCGCTGCGCTGGCGCTTTTCGCCTGCTCAAAGCTCAAAACGCCCTCGCGCCCGGCGTTATACATGCTGTGCATCTCCTGCACATACACCGCCGGGCTTTGCCCCTTGTACCGCTCCACCAGCGCCTTTTTCATGTAAGGGGTATAGCTTTCCTCCGCGTCGGCAAACGCCTGTATTCCTTCCACGGTTTCCCGGCGCACCGTGCCCCGCTCCAGTGCCACCGTGTCCGCCTGCGGCGCGCTTTCCTGCGCGTACCGCTCGGCGGCGGCCTGCGCAAGCGCCGCCTCGCTCACCGCCTGCGCATCGGCGCGCTGTGCCGCTTCCTCCCCGGTCAGGGTGTCGGCGTCCTGTGCCGCTTTCTCCTGCGCCAGCGCGTCAGCGGCGGCCTGTGCGGCGTTTTCCGCCTGCCGGGCGGCAAGTTCCCCGTCAGCGTTTTGCGCGCTCTCCTGCGCGCTCTGGGCCGCCTGCGGGGCATACTTTTCCTCTGCCGCCGTGCTGCCGGGGCGGGTTTCCTCCTCCAGCCGCGCGGCGGCTCCCAGCGGGTCGGCGACGGCCTGCTGCATATCCTGCGCCTGCGTCAGCGCCGCCTCCCGCACAGCCTGCGCCGTGCGGGTGTTCGCCTGCTGCACTTGGTTCTCGTCGCCTGCCAGGTTCTCCGCCATTCGGGTGTTGGCGCGGTTCAAAGCAAGGTTCAGCCCTGTGCCTGCCGCACCGTAGAACCCGCCGCTGATGGCCCCCATCCCGGCATTCTGCGCAAGCTCCGCCCAGCTGAACTCGGCGTTCGGGTCTTTGGCGGCCACGTCGGCCAGGTAGTTCACCACATACCCCACGGCTTCCTCGGTGCCTTCCTCGCCCATCTGCTGCAGCAGGTTGCGCACCAGGCCCTTGCCGCCGCGGTTCACAATCTCCACCCAGCTGCCCACCGGCAAAACCTCGGTGCCCACCTCAATGCCGCCGCTCACCAGGCCGCGCCACAGCGCTTCGTCCGCGCCGGTGTCCTCGTCGTACAGCTCGGCCATGCGCCCGCCGGCCGCCTGCGCCCCCAGCGCGCCCAGGCTCACCGCCGGCCCCACGCCGGGGATCAGCGCCAGTGCCATGTTGGGCAAATTGCCTGCAATGGCGTTGGCTGTGTCCGCTCCAAACCGCGCCGCGCTGCCAAGGCCTGCCTGCGCTTTGGCCAGGTTCTCGCCGCCCTCGTGGTACAGCCGCATCCCGGCGCTGTTCTCATCGGTCAAAACGGTTTTCTGGTTGTCCTGCGGCCCGGCCTCCTTCGCCGCGTTGTAGCGCGCCAGCGCCGCCTCGTACTCGTCGCTGGTGCGGATCTGCCCGTTCTCGTCGGTTTCAAACACTTTGCCCTCGTCGGTCAGGCGTCGCAGTTCGGCCAGCGCATGCCGCTCGGCGCTGTTGTTGGCTGCCTCGTCGCGGGTGGCGGGGGCAATGCTTTCCGCCAGTATCGCCCAGCTGCCCGCCGCCTGCTGTGCCAGGCCCTTCACGGCGCTGCCCAGCCGGTGCGCCGCGCTCCACGCGCTGCCGTAACTGTCGTACAGCTCCCCGGCCTGCTCGTAGGCGCGCTCCTCCTCCTCGCTCATCCCGGCGCGTATCCTCTGCGCCGCGCGCTGTGCCGCCGGGTTGCCGCGCCCCGCGCCGCGCTCGGCGTCCCACAGCGTCTTGGCTTCCGGGTTTTCGTCCAGCCAGGCGTTCACCTGGTCAAAAGCGCGGGCCTTGTCCGCCTGCGTCTGCCCGCCCGCCTGCGCCTGCCGCACCATGGCATCGATCACGGTGTCCCGCGCCGCCTGTTCCAGCGTGTCGGTGCGCGCCGTGTCGCTCATCACGCGGCTGCCAAGCGCCTGTTCGGCATCCTGCCGCCGGTTCAGGTTCAAAATGTCCTGCCCCAGCTGTTCCCGCCCGCTCACATACCGCTGTGTGCGGCCCGCCGGGGCGCTCAGGGCGGCGGCGTAGGCGCTGCCGCCCGTGCTGCCGCCGCCCTGCAAATAGCTGCTTGCCGTGCCGCGCGCGCTGCCCGTGCTCCGGCTCCCCAGCCCCGCGGCCCCCGCTGCCAACATGGTGATCACCTTCTGCCTGGCGGTTTCTTCCTGCCGGGCTTCCGTGCTTTGCCGGTTCGCCGTCTGGCTCTGTGCCTGCCAGATATTGCCCGTGCGCGCCTTTTGCTCCCGGCTTCTCGCGTCAATTCGCTCCTGCAAAGCCTGGCTTCCGGCATTGCTCGTTCCCTCATGGCTCAGGCCGTAGCTTTTTCCGCCGTAGCTTACGGTTCCTTTTTTCAGGTTCAGGCGTACCTGCCGCTCGTAATCGGCGCTTGTCTGTGCCGCCGTTTCCTGCGCCGCCGGGGCCGCTGTCTGTACAATGTCCTCCTTGTCGTCTGTCCTGATTTTTCCGTTCCGCAGGTTCAAATGTACGCTCATTGCTTTCTCCTTTAATCGATCGAAATTCCGTAGTGCGTGGCAATCGCCTTTGCCTGTGTTTTGGTCAGGTCCCCTTTCTTGTAGCCGTTGTTTATCATGCGGGCAATGCCAACCTTGCCTGCGCGGGTGCTGGAATCATATCTGTTTCCGTTGCCCGCAATCGGGTCAATCTTGCTGATCCAATACTGCACGGTATCGTCGCTGCTGCTCTTGCTGCTCCTGCTGCTTCTCGAACTGCTCCTGCCCGCAGAACTCCCGCTGCCGCCCGCGCTCGCCGCTCTGGCCGCCAGGCTGTCCGCGTACTGCTGCTTGTCAAACGCCATCTGCTCGTTAAACTGCCTCTGGCTCTCCGCAAACTCCTGCTGCCACTGCTCGTCGCTCACCATGTCGCGGTAATCGCCGTAATAGTAGTCCAGCATCTGCTGCCAGCGGGTGTAATTGTCGCTGTACTCGCCGTAATCCTGGTTGTAGGCGGTGTCCTCGCGCTCCGTCAGGTAGTCCAGGTAATCCTGCCAGCGGTTGTAGTTGTCGCTGTATTCGCCGTAGTCCTGGCTGTACGCCGTGTCGGCGCGGTCGGTCAGGTAATCCAGGTAGTCGGCCCAGTTGCTGTACTTGTCCTGGTATCGCCCGTACTCGGCCTGGTATTCGCTGTCCGCGCGGTTCGTCAGGTAGTCCAGGTAATCCGCCCAGTTCGCGTACCGGTCCTGCCAGCGCCCGTACTGCATCTCATCCTGGTTTTGCAAAGCGCTCAGCTGGTTGTACAGGTCGTTCCCCTCGCCCTGGTACCGTTCATAGGCCGCCTGGTACAAATCGGGGATCACATTGTTCAGCTGCGTCAGGTACTGCTGGTTGGCCTGCGCGGCAGCGCTGGCCGTGTAGCTGCTGCCGTAGCCGCCCGTCAGGGCTGCCGCGTCCGCCGCCGCGTTGGCCGCCGCGTCGCTGCCCAGCTTGGTGTACTGGTTCTTGTACTGCTGGTACAAGGGGTCGGCGTTAAAATCATAGGCAAACGCCTTCCGGTTCTGTATCTGCTCCAGCAGGCTGTCGATCTGCGCGCCGTACTGGCTCTCATAGTCGCCGGGCCTCTGTGCCTGGTAATTTTTGATCGCCGCCTCGGCATCCAGCACCGCCTGGCTCTTGGTGTAATCGCCGGGCCGCTGCGCCTGGTAATCCTTCAGCGCCGCCTCAGCGTCCAGCACCGCCTGGCTTTTGGTGTATTCACTGGGCCGCGTGGTCTGGTAGTTCTTGCGCTCCGCCTCGGCGCTTGTCACCCGGTCGCTTCGGGTGTATGCGCCGGGGCGCTCCCGTTCGATCTGGTCAACTTTGCTTCGGTTTGCCATTTTCAGCCTCCTCCGGGTCACTGTCCCGTTCCATCTGCGCCCGCACCGTGCTCAGCAGGCCCTCCAGCACCAGTTCGTCAATGCTCAGGGGCAGGCCGTAGGTGTTCAGCACGCCCTCCACCGCCCTGCGCAGCTCCCGCACGCGCTTGTCAATGCTTTTCATCTTAGCCCTCCAGTCTTGCCTGTGCCGCCGTTTCCAGCGTGGCAATGGCCGCCAGCACATCCTCGTCCAGCGCCACATAGCTGCCGCGCACGTTGCTGCTGGTCACGTTGCCGTCGCTGTCAATTTCGCTGTAGGTGTAGTACACCCGCTTGCCCTCCGCGCTGGGCGTCACGCTGAATCCTGTCAGTTTCTTCATGCTGCATCTTCTCCTTCTGTCGTTAATGCTTTTAGGGTTTCGGTTTCCGCCGCCGTGTTTTCGGCCTGTGCGTCGGTGATCAGGTCGTACCCGCTCACCGTCTGCGCCGCGCTTTCGGCGGCGCTGTCCAGCAGGTAATAGCCTGCGCGGTCAACCTGCGGCGCCATGTCGCTGCTCTCGGCATAGTCCATGCCGTACCCGCGCTGCCCGCCCAGGCACAGCCAGTCAAACCGCTGCCCCGCCGCGCCGTGTACCGCCGCGCCGCTGTCGGTCGCTTCCACCCACAGCGCCCCGGCGTCCCGCCCGGTGGCGATCCACCGCAGCGCCTTGTACTGCTCCACCGTTTCGGCATAGCGCGGGTCAATGGCGATGTAGCACACGCCGTCCTCGCCGCACACGCCGGTCCCGCAGTCGCAGAACATCGGCTCCGGGCTTTCCATCGCCGCCATCTTCACCAGCCCCGCGCTGGTTGGCACAACGCGGTTCTTGGTGCCGCTTACGCTCAAGGAGCCGGTGATCTCTGCCGAACTCCATGCCTTGATCGTTGCGCAGCTCACGATGTTGTCCACATTCAGGCTCATCTTGTTGCTTGCCTCCGAGTGGATGTTCGCCGCATCCAGTGTGGCCCAGGCCTCCAGGCTCAACCCCTGGAACACGCTGTCATGCTCGTACCCAAACTTAATGTACCGGCAGTCTGAAGCATAGGTCGTGGTTGTGGTGTTATTTTTGATAAAGCCCTGCGCCGTCGCGTTGTCGTAGCTTGTGCCGCCGTACCACTCAATGCCGCTGCTGCTGATGTACACCCGGCTCCCGTCGCTGGTGCCCATCCGTATCCAGGCGTTGTCAAGGTCGTAGACGGTCGAATAGCCGCTGTTGTGTATCTGCCCCGTGGTAATGTTGCCGCCGTTGATGATCGTCTTGTCCTGGTTCCAGGTACTCAAATCCGAAAATGTCACCACGCCGGTAAACCCAATGCTCCCGCTGGAAATCTCGGTGCTGCCCGCCATCAGGCGTATGGTGCTGCTGCTGTCCCCGTTCGCCACACTCAGCGTCAGGCTGTCCGCCCACTGCTTGATGGTGGTAACATCGCCCTCCGCGCTCTCCACGCGGGTGGTCAGGCCATTCGCCGTTGCCGTCAGGGTGGTAATGTTGCCCTCCGCGTCCGTCACACGGGTTTTCAGCCCCTCCGCCGTCGCCGTCAGGGTGGTAATGTCGCCCTCCGCGCTCTCCACACGGGTTTTCAGGCTGTCCGCCGTCTGCGTCAGGCTGGTAATGTTGCCCTCGGCGCTCTCCACACGGGTGCTCAGGCCGTTGGCCGTTGCCGTCAGGGTGGTAATATCGCCCTCCGCGCTCTCAATGCGCCCCGTCAGGCTCCCCGCTGTCTGCTGCAATTCGGTCACATCACCTTCGGCGGTTTCTATGCGGCTCGTCAGGCCGCTGGCCGTCTGCTGCAAACTGCTGATGTCGCCCTCCGCCGTTTCAATGCGGGTGCCAAACCCTTCCGCCGTCTGCGTCAGGCTGGTAATGTTGCCCTCCGCGCTCTCCACACGGGTGCTCAGGCCGTCCGCCGTCGCCGTCAGGGTGGTAATACTGCCCTCGGCGCTCTCAATGCGCCCTTCCAGTCCGGTCGCCGTCGCCGTCAGGGTGTTAATGTCGCCCTCGGCGCTCTCAATGCGCCCCGTCAGGCTGGTGGCCGTCTGCTCCAGGGTGGTAATAT
>ENA-UONZ01002574-UONZ01002574.1-human-gut-metagenome-genome-assembly--contig:-C93old-NODE-2574-length-13750-cov-16.363928_pt1 | contig 13750 bp, 10 predicted proteins | sample MGYA00242468_ERZ724015 | MGnify/ENA metagenome assembly ERZ724015
CGCGGCACAGGGGGAGAGGTTTAAAAGTGTCGCTTCGAATATTTTAAACTCCTCCATTGCCGTGTCCCGTAGCTTTATGGGGTATTTCTGTTTCACTATCGGAGACATTTAAAACTCCTCCCCTGTGTTTTGTAACGCAAAATATAGGGGAGGTGGCACGAAGTGACGGAGGGGTTGAAAACGCCATCATATCAGTCTGTTTATACCGGACATTCAACCCCCTCGCCCTTTGGGCACTCCCCCTATACCGCTGCGCGGCACAGGGGGAGAGGTTTAAAATAAAAACAGGTTATAAATGCTTCGAGAAGAGGGGTTAAAAAAAAGGCGGCGGATATGCCTCCGCCGCCTTGCCTGAAAAAGGAAGAACCGGAACTGTTATTTTACCGCCACTTTCTGCGAGCGGTCGCCCGTGTGCACGATATACATACCGGGGGCAGATAGTGTCACGCTGCTGTCGTTGCCCGTATAGACCAACCGACCGGCGGCGGTGTACACCCGGTAGGATTCCCCGCCGTTTTCCACATGCAAGGTGCGGCCTGTCGCATAGATGCCTCTCTCCCCGTTTTCCAATGTTTCCACGGCGGAGCCGGCCGGTGCGAACTCGGCGGTGAAGGTCATGTCGCCCGTGACCGTTATCGTGCGGGGATTGTTGGTATTTCCGTCGTTCCATCGCACGAAATAGTTCTGCCCGAAAGGTACGGCGATAAGGGGCGCCGTGCTTCCCTGCGGATACTCACCACCACCTATCACATATCCCATCGTCTCGTCTGTGGCATTGGCCGTAACCGTGTGCAGGGTTACGCCGGTCTCCCGAATGTCGGTGAAATTGCGCCAATGCTTGGTCTCGGTATATTTCGGCTTACAGCCCGCCGGGACATAAAGTGGTATGAAATAGTCATCGAAGGTCGTTACCCATATTTGGGGAGGTGTCATGGCTTTGGAAGTCACTGCGGTCAATCTGTTGCATCTGGCGAAAGCCGACTCGCCGATACTTTCCACCTTTTCGCCAATGGTTACACTCTCCATTTGGGTACAACCGTTAAATGCACTGCTTCCAATGGAAGTTACGGAGTTGGGTATGGTGACCTCAGTCAAGCCGGTGCAACCTGCAAATGCACTGCTTCCAATATCTATCATGGCATTGGGTAGGGTCACCGCAGTCAATCCGGTGCAACCTTCAAATGCACTGCTTCCAATATTCGTCACGGAATTACCTATGACAAGGTTTTTCAGAGATGTAAGTTGATAACACAAATTGGCAGGAATATATTCTACCTCGTCCCCGAATGCGAAATCGGTCAGTTGTTCACAAGATGAGAATGGGTGCATATAATAATAACTTGTATTTTCTTGAAGAAAATCCTGAGCATTACGAGCGTTCCATATCACCTTTCCCAAATTGCTGCAACCGTGAAATGCATGACTATCAATAGAAGTCATGGAATTGGGTATGGTCACTGCTGTCAAACCGGTTTCAGAGAGAAATGCACCAGTTCCGATCTTTGTCACGGTGTATTGTTTCCCGTTGTATGTGACTGTCGAAGGAATGACTACGTCACCGGAATACTCCCCGCTTTTATTGTACATTACTTCTACTTCGTCATCGTCCTCGTTTGTATAATAATACCATATGCCATCGACAGTGAACTCACCTGATTTCGCTTCCATCGCATAGCCGAAGGCGAGGAGCAGGAACAGGAATTTAATTATCTGTTTTCTCATACCGTATGTGCTTTAATGGTTAACGTTTTATGAATTGTTCGAGGCAGGCGTGCCAATATTCCCAAGAGTAGCCGGAGGAGGGGTGGTCGTGGGAGAGAGCCTCGCAGCAGTGGCCGTCGCCGAGCGGATAGACCCACACTGCCCGGGCGGAATCGTCGCAACTCACCGGCTCGCCTTCGCGCCCGTCGAGCGGTGGGAGCTTGTTGTAGAGCCTGTCGCCCCACGGGATAACCCGGTCGGGCCGGTATTCGCTCAGGAGCCGGGAAAAGACGGGGACAGCCTGCTCCCACTGTGCGGCCGAGGGGGCCGTGCGGGAGGCGGGAACGGGCGTTTGCACGTAGTTGTCGAATATCACGGCGTTCCAGAACGCCAAACATTCCTCGACGGTCGTCTCGTGCCCATACACCGCCCGCTCGAATACGATAAAGGTTTTCATCCACGGCCGGTACTCCCCCTCGCCTTTCCTGTAAGAGAGATAGTCGTCCACGGTTTTCCGGGGCATTTGCCTACATTCGCTGTCCGGCGCAAGGATACACGGGTCGCAATCGTCGCAATAGAAGCTTTCGCCGAGCACGAGGATATGTCTGCCTCGAAAGCCGGCGGAATAGTCTTTCCCGATCCACGGGAGTAAAGACGTGTCTGCTGTCGTTGACATAGTAAGATTTTTTCTTGTCGCCTGTTCCCCTTCGGCCGACGTTTAAAAATAGAAAAGCGCAGGGAACATTCTGTTTATCTTTTACGAGGCATCGCCAAACGCCCATACGGAAATAAACAGCCCACCCCACGCCATGCCGATATATCTGCCACCCCTTGCCGAGGTGGATATAGGCAAGCATGAGCGTTCTTTGACTGCTTATCCTTCCGTAAGAAAAATTTGGCGAATTTCGTAAAAAGGATAAAGCAAAAACGCTTTTATCAAAATGTCTGCCTCCTTGCCGGTAACCCGGCAAGGAGACCTTGTGAAAATGAGACAAGCCGAAATGAATTTATCGGGCTTTACCTGTTTTCACGTTTGCAAAGGTAGTGCGGGCAGGGGATAAAAACAAGATTTTCAGTCCTTTTTATTTTTACCGGTTGTCTTTTTAACCCCTCCGTACTTCGGACACTTTCTCTATCGGCAGGGGGAGGATTGTGCTACAAAGGACTTTCTTTCCCTGTCAAAGAAAGTCCTTGTTACACTAATTCACTTTATTTGTTCATTCTTCTCAACAGCGAGAAGAACGAACCAAGAAGCGCCGCCGCAGTTATCGGGCTTTTGGGTTCGTCGCCGCAGTCGCCGTCGGGGTCTGCGGAACTCGCTTCGCTCGGACAGTCCTCGCCCTTTTTCCTCCGTCTTTCTTGCGACTTCACCGCCCGATAAAGGCGGGGATTTTGCTCGTGCTTTTGCTGGTCTTTTTAACCCCCTCGCCCTTTGGGCACTCCCCCTATACCGCTGCGCGGCACAGGGGGAGAGGTTTAAAAGTGTCGCTTCGAATATTTTAAACTCCTCCATTGCCGTGTCCCGTAGCTTTATGGGGTATTTCTGTTTCACTATCGGAGACATTTAAAACTCCTCCCCTGTGTTTTGTAACGCAAAATATAGGGGAGGTGGCACGAAGTGACGGAGGGGTTGAAAACGCCATCATATCAGTCTGTTTATACCGGACATTTAACCCCATCGCCCTTCGGGCACTCCCCCTATATTCCTTTCAGGAACACAGAGGGAGAGATATATGCATCACTCTGTTCTCGTTATCGAAGGTATTAGCCCTTCTCCCCTGCCGTTTTCCGTGGCATTATGGGCAGTTGCGTCAGTGGTATAGGGGAGACACCGCAGAAATGGTAGTTTCTGCGGAGAGGGGTTAGCTGATTGTTTATTTGTGATTTACCTGAGTTTCTCTTCGAGAAGATCGGAGAGGATATGAATATTCTTTTCGTTATCGTACGCTTTCAGCAACTGTATTCGTTCGGTGCGTTTGGCTTGGTCGAAAGGTTCGTTTAAGGCGGTTTCGACAGCGCGAGCCATAGCCTGAGGTGTATCGGCAATGAGGCAGGCTTTGTCCAAGCCTGTGCCGAATAGCATTTTGCTGTTTACGATACAGTGTCCTCCGTGAAAGAGGGCATTCAATAGTTTCAGTTTTAATCCCGTGGGTTGGAATGTGACGAGCAGGTTAGCTGCTGCTTTTTCGATAAGCTGGCTCATTTGTTCTTCCGAGGGATTGGCGATGAGTTGTGCGCCGGGTGTCCGTTCGACCAGCCGAACGAGTGTTTCCGGGGGATTTTTTCCGGCGAATATCCATGATGTGCCTTGTGTGAGCGGGACGACTTGCCGTAACAGGTATTCGGCGGCTTCGATGTTCTCTTCGACCGAAAGGTTTCCGTGATAAAGGATATAGTTCTCCTTCGGGCCGGCAGGGGCTACTTCGGCGTATGCGTGAAAGGCGGGAAGCAGCGACACCGGAATTTGCGGGTATCTCGACGAGAAATAACAGCGGTCGCTTTCAGAGATCGCTAAAATGGCATCGGCATGCAGGAGTATCTTTTCGTATTTTGCCAATTTGACAGCTTCGAGTTCGTAGTAGAGTTTTTTCCACCCTGATGTCTTGCGGGATAATTCTTTGTAATATTCGTGCTCGATGTTGTGCGTTCGGACTAATTTGATACGGTCTTTCAGCCGTTTGTCGGACAGAAAGGCGCAGCAATGCAGACCTTCGAACAGTATGGGGGCATTGTCGGAAAGCAGATCGTCGAGAAGTTTTGAACAATGGCGACTGGAAACTATATAAGGGATATGCGAAAGCTGGCGGATAACAGAACGGTGGCGCGGATAGTAAGAGACTCTGGCGGCTACTTCGTTCAGTTGTTCGGCTCTACTCCGGTCGTATTGGAATGTGTGTAGCCATGTCTCGTAGCCCATATTTTTTAACGCTTTCAACTTATAGTAAATATCGATAACTCCTCCATAGTCCGGTGGAAAAGGGACTTGCAGAGAAACGACATGGAAACGTCGGGAGGGAGACGGAGACAAACTCATGGGAAATTAGAATTTGTATCCGAGACCAATGGAAATATTAGCCTGATTGAAGTCGTTTATGAAAATATATTTTCCCTCTATATGTAGGTTTAAGTGGCGGGAGATGCTCATTTCGAATCCGGCTCCGGCGTTTATTCCGAATTTATTTCGGGTATTGGAGAGTTCTTTATCGTTTTGTAACGCATTTCCCCTCCAACTTTGAAACGCGATACCGGCTAAGGGATATACCGAGAATCGACCGGCGAAAGGAATGAGGTAATGAATGTTCCCGTTGATTTCCCATTCGTTGAGGTCGTGGTGCGAGAATGTGTAGTTGACTGACGGCACTACTCGCCAGTTTTTTGCAAAGGGGAGATGCATGAAAACTCCTGCTTGTACGTTTTCTGTATCGAACATGTATCCGGCTGATATGCCTAAGCACTTCGTATTGTAATTTTGTGCTTGGACGGTGGTGGCGGAAAGCAGCCCCATGAATATAAAAAGTCCTATTATTTTTTTCATATCCAAAAGTTTGAGGGACAAATATACGGTATCTTTCTGTTAATATGTAGTCGATGAAGTTATTTTTAGGATAGTATGGCTTTAAATGTGAAAAATGTTTTTGATATAGTCCTTATTGTTAAGAAGATATTAGAAATTGTTTTAATTTTTGAAGAGAGGATTTTCGTACGGGAAATTTGAAATTACATGTATGCCTTTGGGCTTAAAATAGTTTAGATTGTCCAATCATAAGGTTAAAATAACTTGAATTTTAATGAGTTGTGGAGTAGGGTTTTTCTTGAATAAAAAAGGTTAATTAGTCAAAAACATGAGTTGATAGGTTTGTACATTCTTGGTAATTTTGTCTTGTTTTTAGGAGGTAAAATTATGAGAAATACGAATTCTAAAATATTTTTATTGATATTGTTGGGTTCATTGACGGCATTCGGTCCATTGGTGACCGATATGTATTTACCCAGTCTGCCGTCCATGGCAGATTATTTCGGGACACAGGCTTCGATGGTTCAGTTAGGTCTGACGTCCAGTATGATAGGTTTAGCTTTGGGGCAACTTTTTTTCGGGCCTTTGAGCGATTGGTACGGCCGACGACCTCCGTTATTGGTCGCCATGTCATTGTTTATTGTATCGACCGTATGCTGTATATTCTCTGCCACCATAGAGGGTTTTATATTTTTTCGGTTAATACAAGGTATTGCAGGAGCAGGAGGAATCGTAGTCTCCCGATCTATCGCTACCGACCGATTTACTGGTAAGGAGCTGGCCAAAGCTATGGCGATTATAGGAGCTATCAATGGAATCGCACCTGTGGCATCTCCTGTATTGGGAGGATTCCTAACCGACTCTATCGGCTGGAAGGGTATTTTTATCGTACTGTTGATTCTCGGAGTTTTGTTACTGTTCTCCAATTTACATTTCAAGGAGTCTTTATCGGTGGATAATCGGAAACGAGGGAATCTGAAAAGTCTTGTATCGAGCTTTGGGATAGTATTGAAAAACCGTCGATATGTTTATTATGTATTGCAGATGGGTTTTGCAATGGGAGTATTGTTCGCCAATATTTCTTCTTCTCCGTTTATCGTTCAACAACATTATGGTTTTTCGGCTTTTGAGTTCAGCCTTTTTTTCGGAATCAATGCATTGGCTATCGGGTTGGCTGCCGGATTATCGGTAAAATTCAAGAATCCCGAACATGCGATGTTTTTAGGTAGTGTCGGTATGACAATGATGTCTGCGGTAGAGTTTGTAATCCTTAGTAACGAATATCATTTTGCTGTATATGAGGCTGTGCTGTTTGTGTTACTTTTTTCTATGGGATTGACTTTTACGGCTTCTACGACTTTGGCCATGGATTGTGAGCGAGCCAATTCGGGAACGGCCTCTGCATTGTTCGGAGCAGCAGGTTTTGCTTTTGGAGGTATCGTTTCTCCGTTGGTGGGATTGGGCGATATCCTTTCTACTACGGGTCTGATATTTTTCGTTTGCTCGGTATGTTCTCTTTGTTTTTCCGTTTTGGCTATGAACCAGACACATACGAACTTATGGGGGAGTTTCAAATGTAAGATGGGGCCTGTTACTAGGTTTGTCTTTTTGAAGCGAGAGAAATAAAAATGGGTAATAAAAGTAGAGATTGTAATTAACAGAAATGTATAAATCCCCCGCCTTGAAAAAGAGCGGGGGATTTTGTATAGGACTATCTCTTTATAATTCAAAGAGATAAGTCGGGATAGTTTAGCATTTTATTTTTTGATGACTTTCACGGCTTTACCATCGTTCACTTTTACAAAATACATACCGTCAGCAAGATCGGAAAGGTCGAGAGAAATAGTTGTCGTACCTACGTGGGCTTGTCTCATTACCAGAGAACCGGCTATATTATATATTTCGACCGTTTCGATTGTAGTTTGAGCAGATATCGTAATGATTCCCGTCGTGGGGTTGGGCGATATACGTGAAATGCTTACGGTGTTTTCTATGCCTGTATATATATTGTTCAATACCAATGATTTCTTTGCGGGTGTCACACAACTGTTGTCACTGGTAGGCATAGCCCATACGGCTAATCTTTCACCGGCATTGGATACCGCATATAAGTTCCCGGCATAGTCGAATTCGAAATCATTAACATAACCGCCCATTTCGGCAATTTCTTTTCGGAATTTTTCCGTGACAGAAGGTATTCCCTCTTTCATCTTGTAGGAGTACACGGCCACTCCGCCATTTACGCTAAGGGCTATAAGCTGTTCTTTTTCATTGACGGCGAGAGCTCCGTTTTGGGACGACTCACCGATGATATTGGGCTCGGCTGTATTAAATACGGCATCTTGGTATTGATCGCTGTAATAGAACATACATGGATTTGCGGGAGAGTTGCTTCCGCCACCTCTGTATTGTGCGGCCCAATATCCGGTAGAAACGGGAACGATACTGCTGTTGTCGTTGCCCACGTAACTACTGGCGGCTTTCGATTCGTTGGGCGCAGTTGTCCATGTATTCGATTCGCCGATGTTATAGACGTTGATAAATTTTTTCCAAGATGAACCCGATGCCGTTTTATCTATGGCATAAAGTTGAGTTGTAGCTCCTTCTCCTCGAATACCTACGGCTGTTATTTGGCCGCATACATATTTGCCTCCTATCATTAGGCTGCCATTCGAATTTGTAGCTCCTGTGAATATAGAAGAAATATCAAAGGTTTCGGGGTTCATCAGGTAAATACCTGCGTTGTTCGTGCTGGCGTCGCATAGGAATACTCGTCCATCTGATGCTACGGCTGCTTTTCTCGGACCCATACCGGTTTCTCCGCTCCAAGATATGGTTCCGCTATAAGCTGTGGATCCTTGTTGAGTAATATCGCTTATGTCTGCACCGAGTACATACACACCCACTGTTGAGGTTTGGGCTTGTGAAGGATTTCCTGCACTTACTGTTCCGGCGGCAGTGTTCGTTATATAGATACGTCCGAAGTAGTCGCTTTCAGGTGATTTATCGATGGCGACACCGTATGGCGCATAGTACTGGTATAGAGGACTGTCGTCGGATATTTTCGTAAATTTCGTGACGTTTCCGGCGATGGCTTGAATACTCCAATTCAGCTTTTCGGCAGGAAGATCGGCTCTGGATATAGTAGTCTGATTCGCTCCCTTTGGTAGCGCTCCTAATGCAATCGTTTGAACAGCTTCGCCTGTTTCTGGATTATTCAATATCAAGTTTACAGATGTGGCATCCTCGTTTAAGTTGAAGTTGATAGTATATCCGTCTTCTGTTTCGTCATAGGATAAACCGTATGCAAATATACGGGCGGGAGATTCGGATTGCTCCATGCCTTTGGTCGTGTATTTTACGATTTTGTTTCCAGCCAACAGGTATATATCTATATCGGAATTATCGACGATTCCTATACTTGTCATTGGAGAAAGGCCCGTAGTGGAGATGAAAGATTCGGTATCTCCGATGTTTCGGGCTTGATCTATTCCATTCGTAATGTCATATAAACGAACTTTATAAGAATAATTTCCATCTCCTTGACTTTCACAAATGGGTGCGCTCATATAAATTTTATCGGCGTAACGGAAATAATTCGCTCCGTATGACTCTACCGGAATGTTATCCGAGAAATCGGCGAACATGATTCCCTGGTCGCTCATCCAGTCCATTAAAAATTCTCTTGGGGCCGTGAGTGTACCGTCTATGATCAATCTACTTTTTGCTAAGGGCGAGAGTGTGATATGGGCTTTTTCTCCGATTTGACTTTCATCGAAGTCCGTGTCGTTTTTCTGGAATCCGGCTACTTCTCCGTTTTTAATGTTCCAACATACATATCTGATACCGTATGTCGTATTCCAAGCATTTCCGGCATGGGAGTCGAAATACAGTTGGAAATCGTCGATCGTGCCGCTTACAGCGATGGTGTTGGCTATATAGTTGGAGTTGTTGTTTCCGGCGGCTGCGAGACTGGCACTTGTATTCGTTTGTAATGTAGCGACGACAACCGGGGCTGAATCTTCTAACGAGGTCGTTTCACTTCCCTGCCATTTATATACGTAAAAGTCTCCGGTTTGATACGCATTACCTTCTTTGCCGATGACCGTCGAGTTTGTCCCAATAAGCACGCCGTCGATAGTAAAGGCGATATCGGATAGTATATAGGGTAATTCTTTCCCGTTATAGCCTTCGGTTACAAGACCTTCGGTACTCATTTCTTTAATGAGTTCTCCGGTTGCTGGATTCAGAACCAAGAGTTTAGGAAGTTTATTTTCATCTACTGCCAATACATAATATTTGTTGTCTCGCAGTATTGCCCGACGTACGGTAAGTCCATTCAATGCTTCGATGTCGGTAATTTCTGTTTCTTTGGTGAGATTGTAATATGCCGCTGCTGCAATATCTCCGTCTTGGTCGGGGTGTGGATAATCAAGCACTTCCTCTTCTATTTCTTCATCAGAAGGTTCTTCGTGTTCCAAATCGGTCAGCCTTTTATTAATGAATGCAGTTTCATTGACGATGACTTCGATTGGTTCGGTTTCTTTCCAGAATCCCTCGATGTCGAATACCAGATTGTAGTTTCCGGGAGTCAGATCGGTAAATACGAATAATCCATTATATTCTTTATCGGTTGTATATCGGCCTACTTCTTCACCGTTTTCGTTTTGAAGAATAACAGTTACGTTGTTCAAGGGAGCATAGGCATCGATCGAATTGATTTTGTATTTATAGAGGTCGTGTTCGAGAGTGTTATATTTATCTTTAACAGTCCCCATAATGCAGCCGGTAGTTTCGCTATCGTCGTTGAACCATGCACGTATGGCCCGAGCATATCGCATACCTTCTTGTTTGCAGTAGTCTTTGTTGAGAAGTCTTTGGCGTTCGGGTTGATAGGTGTGGAAACAGCCTTCACAAAGGAAGCCGTCACACCCGTGTTTCAAAACACCGAGATAACCGGTATATCCCATGCTGTTTGAGGACGAGCTACCATAGAAAGATATGTCGCCCCGGCTGTTGTTGTCGTTTTCACCGGTATAATAGGATTTATAGGTAACCTCATTCTTGTTGACATATGGCCATGCGGCACGAGCCATATCGCGGGCGTTTGTCAATCCGTTTCCCGATTCCGAGTCGGTTCCTCGATAGAGAATCAGTGGATAATTCGTACTGCTCCCCTCCGTTGCAGCATTACTATGGATCGAAATGAAATAATCCATATTGTTGGCTTCTACATCTTGACAAATCACCGATAGGGTAACTAACTGTTGAGTTCCACTTTCTCCGGGCTGAGTCTCGATGTATTTGTCGTTTTCGGTTTTGTGTTCATCATCGGCCGCTACGACGCCGTTTACCGTGCGCGACATTCTCACATATCCGGCTCCGGCTTTTACGAGTTCTTCCCTTAGGGCCATTCCTTTTATCAAGTTCGTATTTGTTTCGAAGAATCCGAGAGTATCCATTTGAGCATAGTTGATCGTTGCCATCGGCCGGTCGTTAGGCCCCCAACCGCCGTGCCCCGGATTAATATATATTCTGGCCTCGCTTAGATCGTTTGCACTTACCGAAAATGCTAACGTTATTCCTAAGCATATCGATAGAAGTTTATTGAGTTTCATGGTGATTAATTATTTTGAGGTTGCTACATTCATTAAAAATATCTCTCCATTTTGTGTCGTATAGACGATTTTGGAAGCATCGTCGGATGCAGAAGGGTACATGCAGATTTTTGATTGATCTGTCAATGCCGTGCGATGAGTGCCTTGTGACGTAACGGCGAATATTTGGGAGTAAGTAACGATTTCCCCGTTATCATAATCTACCATGCCTACGACCCAATCGTTACCTAACCAGACCGGCGCACGCAATGTCCCCAAAGAAACCGGATTTGTTCCATCTATATTGCAGACGTATGCTTTCGCTTCGTCAATGACATAATAGAGAAGTTTTCCCCCATCGGGAGAAACCGATGGCCATAAATATCCTACATTTGTTCCGTTGGGAGAGAGTTGCTTTGTTTTTCCATCGATTGTAATGTAAAGCTGGCTGTTCTTAATACTTGGGATAGCCGGGAGGGTTTTCAGCTTTTTACCGGCAATCCGTTTAGAAATAAGTTTGCCATTATTTACAGCGAGAACCGTACCTCCTTTTACAGTCACACCTTCTAGATTTCGGGTAGGTTTTACTAGTTGTTCTGTTTTCCCGGTTTGTAGATTTACACTGTTTAATGATGAGTAGCGAAGTTTCCCTTTATATTCGCTCTTTCTATAAATTACGGTAGAGCCGTCTTCGGAAAATTGGGCATTAAACCCAGCACTTCGGTCATTGGTAATGGTTGTCAATTTCCCGGTTGCAAGATCAAATTTTTTCAGACCGCTCATGTCTTCGTTGGTTACTAGAATGCAATCCCCCTTCGGACTTATCTTCGGGAGAAATACTCCTTGCCCGTCGAGTGTAAGGGCTTTGGTACTGATTACCTCGATTCCTTGGGCAAAAATTAACTGACTCATAAAAACGAGTACTCCTAGAAATGTTTTTCTCATAATGATTAAAATTATATGGGTAAATAATGGATTATTAAGGATAATTCGAGTATATTTTGAGTCTTTGTGTTTATTTTAGATTTTCAAATGTAGATATTTTTATTTTATATTCATTATTTAAGTATATAAAAAATGATTCTAAAATATAATATATTTAAAATTGTAATGAAAAATAAATGGAAATAAGATTTGTATTTCCTGTAAAATATTGATAATTAGATGTTTGTTTGGCTTTATTATTATAATACTAATTTATCGGGAATAATCGAAATAATTATTAGCAATTATTTTTTGTTGGTGATAAATTTCCCTTGTTGCATTGAATTTCTAACTTTGATTGGATTGAAATCGGTCGGGTAACAAGAATGTATTTAACGTAACTACCGAAGTATAAAAATGAGAAAGCCGGTCAATCACCGGCTTTTCTTGTTTTTATAAGATATCGTCCTTTCCATTTGTGCTTTTTCAAGTCCTTCAAGAGTTCTTTATTCTTTATCTGATAGTCGAGATGTATCGACACGGATTCTTGGAAGGACTTTTCCGCATTTCGTATGCTGTTCCCGGATACGGCTAAATCGATGGAGGGACAATAGGCGATATAGGCATTAGCTTGTTTGAAAATGTAGATGTGGAATACCCCTGTAAGCAGATTACCGGAGATTTCTATTTTATCGGTACGAGGTCGCATAACGTTCACGAGTCAATTTGTTTATATATGATTTCGGGCGGAATAGCCGATATTTTCGAGAAGGCGAAAAGTTTCTTTCCCAAGTCTTTCAGCGAAGCGCCTATGTGGTAGATTTCCCCATCGATGATTAGGAACCGATCGTGCGCCTTTGTGTATAACTTGACCTTTACAGGCGAATATTGAGCGTTGAATCGTTTGATGTCGAGCTCCAATTGCGGAATGATCTTATCCGTATAAATCACCACCGACACCGATTTTCCTCGTTTCCCGAATAAAGTCAAGACAGATTCGTCTATATAGTTGTCGAAAAGGACGATACTTTTTCGGGCTGACTTGACAAGATCGCAAACGAATTTATAGGCATCGAATATCTGGCCGGCAAAAAATATTCCCTCTATCGGCGGTAAGGAATGGCGGACGAAAAAATCTACTTGGTTGCTGAGCCTTTGTATTTCGGAGTCGTGTTCTCTCAGTCGGTTATCAATTCTTTTCTCTAAACTGTCGAGCTTTTGATTGATGGAATAACCTTTCAGCATGTATTCTTTTAGGACTTTGTTCGCCCACTGGCGGAACTGTGTACCTCTTTGACTCTTTACCCGATATCCGACGGATATAATTACATCTAAATTATAATATTTCGTACGGTAACTTTTCCCATCACTGGCAGTTGTAAAGGATTCCTTGACGACTGAATCCCGATCCAATTCTTTTTCTTTAAATATATTACCAGTGTGTAAACTTATATTTTGCTTGGTTGTTTGAAATAATTCGGACATTTGTTGTTGTGTCAGCCATACGGTCTCATTTTCTAAACGGACTTCCAGACTTACAGCACCTTCTGGTTGATATAATACGATTTCACTCTTTTGTTCCATCTCTGAATAGTTTTTGCAAATGTACATAAATAATTAAAAAACAGTGATGAACTTCTGAGATATGAGTTCACCGGGTATTGGTCTCGTCGCATCAATTCCGAACATCGTATTATCTATATGGTTCATGATGATATTGTGACCGTTTCTGTCTCCATGAGGTACTATTATGCAAAGTAAATTTATAGAAATTCTATTTTACTTTTATATTGGCAAAATCAATGACTTGACGATTAGCAGTGCCTATTTTTTTCGGAATCAAGATCTGTATGAATGTCTATTGCGATTACCGGCCTACCATTTGCCTATTAGGCCCATATTTTTAAGACTGGATATAAAAAGAAAAACACTGATAATTAATTATCAGTGTTTTTATAAATCAGTCGGGGTGACAAGATTCGAACTTGCGACCACACGCCCCCCAGACGCGTAC
>ENA-UONZ01002577-UONZ01002577.1-human-gut-metagenome-genome-assembly--contig:-C93old-NODE-2577-length-13718-cov-107.692381_pt1 | contig 13718 bp, 15 predicted proteins | sample MGYA00242468_ERZ724015 | MGnify/ENA metagenome assembly ERZ724015
TCTAATACATTTTCCTAATTGATTCACTAAATACGAACTGTGTGTTTCTAATATTAATTTAATAGGGTTTCCATGTTTTTTAGAAATTGAGATTGCATTGATGAATAAATTTACCAATTGAGATTGCATGGATGGATGTAAATGAATTTCTGGTTGCTCTATAACTATTATTTCAGAGAATTCGCATTTATGTTGTTTGTTGGCTACATCCCATAGCATAGTTGCAATAGGCAATATTTGTGAATATCCATAGCCAATGTCTATAATATTATCTTTTTCTCCATCTTTCTGAATGAATATACTCTTATTTTCGTCGTTACCCTCAACTGTAATATATATATCTAAAGATTGTTCTAAAAAAGACATATATGATTGTTTTTCATCCTCACCTAATGACATTATATATTCCATCACATTTTTTCCAGATGGTTCTATATTGTCAACAGATAGTTCTTTATTTCTAATATAACGTGCAAAACTATATCGTAATGGAGTCATATAATATGATTTGGAGAAGTCTGTTGATATTGATTTATCCATAAACAATAGAAATTCCATCAAGTTTAATAATATAATTGCATCGCAAATTTTCAAGAAATCAGGACTATCACAATCTAGTGATTCTGTTATTAATTTTGCGAAATTATTATTTCTTTTTCGTTTGAATTGCGCATATATATCTTTACTATTTGATGATTTAATAAAAAAAAGAGATCTAAAATCTTTTTCTGTATATTTGAATTGTTCTTTATTGTTTCCAATATACTCATTTATAATTTGTGATACTGTTTTAGAAGGATTATCACTTGTTCCCACAAAATCGGGTAATATTCCTTTTGTATTATATCTCCATTTCAACAAAATGTGATCGTAATGAATATTGTTAATGGATATATCTATGTTGTCGTTGCGGTTTTTTATTTTTAGAGATATATTGTATTCTCCTACTTTGACTTTTATTTTTTGTAAAAAAGTTCCATTATTGTCAGATGATAGATATAAATCTAAAGAAGCTTGTTTAGCATTTTTACAGAAGAGATTATCTGAATACTGATAAATAAAACAATCAGAACATTTTTCTGATGCACATTTTTTGTTGGGTAAATCTACTGTAAATCCGAACATGATGTTCTTGTCGCTTGTTGCATAACGACTTATTGCATTTGAAAAATTCCCAAAGTCATATGAGTCATCAAACCATAACACAGGTCCTCTAAGCTCATTACGAACAGTTTGTTTGAACATAGGAAACAGTCTTAAAAAAGAACTTTTCCCAGAAGAATTTTTTCCTAAAACAAGATTAATATTATTAAGTTTAATATCTCCAGAATCTAAGATGCTTCTGAAATTTTTTATTCTTATTGCTCTCATATTGCTTTAATTATATTAGATAATACATCAAATTGACAATTCTCATATTTATTTTTTATATAAAGATAATTATTTATTGGGAGTTAATTCTAAATGTTAGAAAATATCCTCCATTTTTAGGCGCGCCTCGAAACTCTATTAGTCTTAACTTCATTAAAGAATTTAGATAGCGTTTAACAGTAGGTACACTTTTCCCTATTAGTTCAGCTATCTTAGACGAATTCAGTCCCGGATACAGCTTAATGATATTTAAAACTTCTTGCTCTTTGGAGTTTACTGTATCATTTACAGTATCATTTTTGATACTGATACCTCTTTTGAATACGACCGTAAACATTCCCTCTGTATGGAATTCCGGTTCGGGCAGATTTGCTTCCCTCATGGCTTCCTGCATACGAGGAATACCGGATGCAACTCTTTCTACTAAGTGCATACGGGTAAATAAACTGAAAATTAGTGGATTACGTGTCATGCTTTTATGCCCGAAATCTTTAGCCACAACAGGCAGAAGTCCTCCGGGATTGGAAATCTCTACCCGGTCGTCAAACATTTCTATCATAATGCTTGCACCTTGTTCATAGTAATCACGATGTGACAGAGCGTTTATAATGGCTTCTTTAAATACGGTCAGAGGTATTTCCCAAATTTCTTCTCTTGGTCCTGTTCCCTCTATTTTATAGGCTACTTGCAGTTTACTTTCCAACCAAGCTATAGCCTGTAGATATTGCTGGTACAATGAACCTCCGAATGTTTTATCATCTATAATATAGACTTTATTCGTTCCCTTGAAAAGAACACACCTTGTGATAGCATGTGGAAACTTTCGTTCAGGTTGCTTGCCGAAGAACATCGCTGCACCGTTCTTTGCCGTTCCATTCTCGGTAAACAGTTCCAAGTTTTCAAATATTTGTTTGTCGGGTGTGGACGGACTTAGTTTTGCTTCTGTTCGGAAATCCTTAATCATCTGTTCATCTGCATCTGTGTAGATATTGAACCAATGGCAGGGTATATGGTCGAAGAAGATTTTGTTACACTCCTGAAAGAAGCTGCGCATTTCTTCGGCTGTGCGAAGTTTCTGTGAGTTTGCCCCCTCACGGACATAGATAGAACCGGAAAATATATAAGGTTTATCCTTGCCGGACGGAACATCAATCACCCAAACAGTTTTATTCACAATATTTACGGAATACAATTCACAGTGGAGTGCAGGAGATATTTCGCTGATAGAACCTTGAATAGCAGAACGCTTATCGTTTTCTAAGTTAGTATCTACCACTTGTCCGTTATCATCTACTCCAATAAGCAAATATCCTCCGTCTGCATTGGCGAAAGCACATATTTCCTCTGTCAGTTCACGCACCTTTGAAGGAACACGAACCTTAAATTCTACATTGTAGCCTTCTCCGCTATCAATAAGTGATTGTATGTTTTCTGTATTTAGCATGAATTTTATCTTAACAATGCAAATTTACGGATAAATCAGTGAAAACAAAATAGTTGTCATAAATTCCTTTTCCTAAATTCAGAGGGTATGACGCCTTTATATTTTTTGAATAGCTTGTTTAAGTGGCTTTCATCTGTAAAGCCTAATTCAGCAGCAATCTCATTGATTCTCATTTCGCTATGCAATAATCTGTTTTCTACTAACTTCAACTTATATTTGATGATGTATTGTTGCATTGTTTCATTTGTATGCTTTTTAAAATAGCGCCCCAAATAATTTTGCGAGATGCCAAAATGCTGGCTAATAGTGTCTGCCTTTATTTTATCGGGATTATATATATTGTTTTGGATATATTGCAAAATATCCAATGTCTTTTCCTCTGAACGTTCATCAATCTTTTCAGGCAGATACTTGGCAATGTTACGAGTAACGATGACTATCAATGTATTTATTAATTGTTGTATCAGTTCTTTGTTATACAAATCTTGATTTACATATTCTCTTATAAGAGCTTCTATTATAGACTTTATAAGCGGTTTATCCGTGATGTTTTTTAAGATACAACCCGGTTGATGATTGGCATGTTGAAGAATAAATTCTAAGTTCTTAATATTTTTAGTTCCAAAGAAACCAGAATGAATATATATATCATTAAAACGAATGAAAAAGAATTTGGTAGTAGTATGAATATCAAAAGAATGGCAATCTTGAGGGGTTATTAGAAACATATGTCCCTCATGATAATCAAATTTATTATTATTGATGCATTGTAAACCTGTTCCGGAAAGGATATAAACCAATTCAAAAAATGTATGTTCATGCTCTTTAAGAGGAGATTCTTCGAGCTCTTTTACGCTGATTTCAAACGGCTGATGTAGATTTTCCTTTTTCATGTTGCAAATATACTGTATTTAGGAAAATATATACTAAAAACAAAGAATGAAATCGGTATAATTTTGCTCTCTGAAATAATCTTTTAAATTATATATGAATTATGAACTTCTTAGAATTAGTAAAAGGACGCCATTCTGTTAGGCATTATGCACAGCAAGTGGTAGAAAAAGAAAAACTAGACTACATTTTGGATTGTGCTCGTTTGGCTCCTTCGGCAGTCAATAAACAACCGTGGACATTTATTGTAGTACAAAGCGATTCCCAAAAACAGAAATTAGCTAAGTGCTATCCGGCAAAATGGTTTACGGAAGCTCCTGTATATATTGTTGTCTGCGTAAATACTGATATTGCATGGAAACGACAGTTTGATAATAAAAACCATGCTGATATTGACGGGGCTATAACTACTGAGCATATTTGTTTAGCAGCAGCAGAACAAGGGTTAGGAACTTGTTGGGTATGCAATTTTGATGTTGCGATGTGTAAGGAAAATCTTGATTTAGAAGCATATATTCAACCTATAGCAATAATTCCCATTGGCTATCCAATCAGCAAAGAACATCAACTATCTACGAGAAAGGAAATTAATGAAATTGTTTCATATATATAAATTAGGAAATGAAAAAGAAGATATTATTTGTTGTTACCAGCCATGATAGATTGGGAAATACCAATAATCCAACAGGTTATTATTTATCAGAAGTAAGCCACCCTTGGTCTGTTTTGATAAGTGCTGGGTATGAGATAGATTTTGTAAGTCCCAAAGGTGGTAAAGCTCCAGCAGAAGCAGTCGATTTGACAGATGAAATAAATAAAGCGTTTTGGGAAAACTCGGTTTATCGATTTAAAATAGAGCATACATTAAATCCCAAAGAAGTTAATCCTGTAGAATACATTGCAGTTTTTTATGCTGGGGGACACGGAGTTATGTGGGATTATCCTAATAACCAAGATTTAGGAAGAATAGCTCAAACAATTTATGAAAATGGGGGTGTTGTAAGTGCTGTCTGTCATGCGCCAGCAGCATTATTGGATGTAAAATTATCAAATGGAGAACTGTTAATTAAGGATAGAAAAATAAATAGTTTCACGAATGAAGAAGAAAGATTCCTTAAAACAGATTCAATAGTACCATTTATGCTTGAAACAGAACTGAAAAAACGAGGTTGCCTTTTTGAAAAATCCGGTTTGTGGAAGTCACATGTTACAGTAGACCATAGAATTATAACAGGGCAAAACCCTCAATCTGCCTTAGAGGTGGGAAAAGCTATTTTGCAAGAATTAGAAAATCTATAAAATTGAAGCAATATAGTGAGTTTCTTTATTTTAGGATAATAAGGAATACTCACTATATTCTTAGTTATAGCAATTAATATGAATAAATTATTACAACAGAAGCTTTTTCGATTATTATCGGAATATTCTCAACGTAAAGTTTCTGCATCCGAGTTGATAGAAGCTATTAATGAATTAGCAGCCTATGTAGCCGATTTTAGTATTAATGAGCAGGATTATAGCGTGTTACTGCGTTATTTCTCCTTTGGATTGCATCGTCTTAAATCGTATCGAGTGCGGTTTGAGCAAGAAAAAAATACCTTATCTGCATCTTATTGATGAAGCGATAGGACTTTTGAACACCGAAATACGTCTTATCGAGTGGCGCATCAAGTACCCGGAACAATTCAAACAACGGATTGGCAAACAAACACTTTCCCCTCTCTATCTCGCAGACAAGACAACCCTTATCAACATTATGGAAATGGTAAGCGGTCTGTTCCTCTCCAAAGACATCGTGTATCAGAACGGCAAGCCCGCCTACTTGGTGGACTTGGCGAAAGCCTTTGAATGGCTGTTTAATATCAAGATAGGTGACTGTTACCAAAAGCATGAGGACGTGATAAAACGCAAGTCGGGCAAGCTGACAGAGTTTCTTAATGGACTAGCAGAACTTATCAAAAAGGAACATGACAAGAAAGGGTATAGATAATCAGTGACTTATGATTTATTTATAGGGGATTCCATTAGTTCCCCCGTAATTTCTTTGCACCTGTTTTCTGAACTTTGCTTCATCAATCGATTGACAGACAAGAATGTATAATTATAAAAATGAAGCAATCATGTATATAGAGAATGACGATTTCAGCGTATGGATGCAGAAGCTGTACTCCAAACTGGAAGAACTCTGCAAGGATGTGCGGGTACTGCGCAATGCCGACAGGGTGCTGCCCGAAGATGACAACCTGCTGGATAATCAGGACTTGTGCCTGCTCTTCAAGGTGAGTATCAAAACCCTGCAACGCTACCGGGCTATCGGTGCGCTGCCGTATTTCACAATCAGCGGAAAAGTGTACTACAAGGCTTCCGATGTCCGGGAGTTCATCAAGGAACGGTTCAGCGTTACCACGCTGCGCCAGTTCGAGAAAGAACACTGCACGAAGAAAAAGAAGTGAATTAGAAAGCCGGGGCGGTTCTGCTCCGGCTTTGCTTTGGGTTTATGGTTTGCCTAATTTGTCGGCTTCTTCTTTTAGCTGCTCGGCTTGCTCGTTCAACAGCCTTGCCCGCTCCAACGTTTCCGCCTGTTTCCAGCTGCGGTATTCAAAGCCTTTCACCGAATCGGTCAGGCTTCGGATGAAAGCGTTATCCCGTTCCCTGCTGAACTTCGTTTCCAGCAAATCAAGGCTGCTGCCGTCTGCCTTTCCTTTCATCAGGATATAGCGGTATTTTATATCGTTGTCCTGTAACCGCTGCATCCTTTGTATAAACAGCACATTCAATGCAAGCGACACAAGGCAAACGATTATCCCTGCCGAAAGAAGAAAGAACTTGGGTTTCAGACAGGGAGTTACCAGATATATCAGTTTGTCATGCCATGAAACGGGCGTTATTTCTCCGGCTGGTGTATCATCAGCCGGGAACAACACTTTTAACCGTTCCTTGAAATATCGGTGCGAGGTCACGATAAGCCCCTTTATATCTTCAAGGTCTTGTTGCTGATTCTCGGATTGTCCTTTCTTGATACTGGCGATTTGGCTTAAAATCTCCTGTACCATGTTTTCAGTAATGCCGGATTTACCCTGTATTTCCGAAATGCGCTGTTCGATAACGTCCAGTCGGTTAATCGTTTCTTCCCGGCTGGCAGGCGTTACCTGCTTCTCCTGCCATTCTTTCAGTTCCGTAACCATGGAGAGAAGCCCCTCCAAAATTAAGTTATCTTCCATGTCCCTATAATTTTAAGTGTCGTTTCTTTTTCTTCTTTTTTCTTTCACCGGGATTGTCGGGCGTTTCATCAGCCGGAGAGGACGGGACGGAGAACAGACCGCCCAAGCCTGCCAGTAACGGACTGTCGGCTTTGCCCGGTGTCTGCGCTGGCTCCTGAACAGGTGCGGAAAGCGTCTGTCGGTTGCTTCCGGCAGTGTTCAGCCCCGCATCCCCGAAACATTTGTCCAGCTTGGAGAAACTGAAACTGCGGTCTATCTCCGAACCCTTGAACGTGTATCCGCCTTTGGAAAAGGATATGCCCTGCACTTCGCCAGTCTGTCCCCTGTACTTGAAATGAATCCCGATACCCTTTTCTGTCAGTTGGGTTTGTAACTGCTGCCAGTTCCTTGATTTCCCGATTTCATCCTTTACGGCATTGTAAATCTCGTATTTGGATTTGTCCGGTTCTCTCAAACGGCGCTGCTTTACATGCTCCTTGCCTTTAGCGAAATAAAGCCCGTGTTTGGCTTTCAGCTTCTTGCATACCTGCTCGTTGCGGTACATGTCGTTCCTGTCCGAAATGGTCTTGCCGTTGTTGTCTATACGGTTGAACACGATATGCACGTGCGGATGTTCCCGGTCTTGGTGGCGCACGATGATGTACTGCGTATCGGTGATTTTCATTTCACGCATGTACTCCTGCGCAAGCTGTATCATTTGCCCGTCTGTCAGCTTGGGTGCGTCCACCGGGGAATAGCTTAGCGCAATATGTCCGACAGGCTTTTTCAGGTCGGGGTTCATCCCGGCTTGCAGTATGAAACTGCGTATGATGTCCCGGTTGCTTTCGGCTAACACTCCCTCCGCATGAAGCAAGGCAGCCTGTTCCTTGCCAAGTACATAGTTCACGCAGCCTTTAAATCCGCTTCCCTTTTTTATTTTTCCAATCATCCGACAGTTGGTTTATGATTTCAACAATCCTGTTCTTGAGCTTCACCAGTTCCACCGCTACCAGTGCGAATCCTCCGGCATTCGCCCGGTGCGCCAGCTGGTTGATGTTATTGGCTTCGCCCGCCAGCCTGCGGATAGTGTCCGCATCCTGTCTGTTCAGCCGGGGCGTCACTTCTGCCGAAACGACCGCTTGTCGGACGTACTCGCTGACGTGCAGCCCGGCTTCCCCGGCTCGCTTCCTGATTGCGTAGAACTGTAACTCGGTCAGCTTCGTGCTGACTACCTTTTGATATTTGTTTATCCGGTTCTTTGCCGGGCGACCTCCCGGCTTGTTCCTTATCTCTGTCATACGTTTTTGCTTTTAGGTGGTATCTTAAAAAAATTGCGACCAACGGGAGATATTTTCTTTGCGTTCAGCAAAGCAAGGTGTTTCGGTTTACCGAAACATAACCTTGCTCTCCCTAATCACACAGCCTGCCGTCGGTTCATGTCGCCAGTCTTGCAGGTCACATCCTTAGCCCTCTCTTTCTTTTTTCACCCGGATTTTGTCTGTTATCATGCTCCGGCTGGGGCTTGTCGGTAACTGTCAAATCTTGGGATTGCTTCACTTTAAGGCTACGCAGATAGTCGTTCAGGTCATTGTGACCGCTGTACAGGTGTGATGCGTCACGTACATGCCATTTGTATTCCTGCCTTATGGCTGCAACCGCTTTTCTGCCTGCCTCGTCATTGTCAAGCATACAATGTATATGCCCGTAATCAGCCAGCGGATATAAGGCTTTATCTACGTTGGCGGTGGAGTTCAGGATAACGTAATCCTGCCAGTCGGTACAGGGCATACCCGGGCTTTCCCGCTGCCGGATAGTGAGGAATGAGAGGAAATCCAAAAAGCCCTCGAACACGAAACAGGTGTCTTTTGGCTCTCCCTTTTGTCTTATATGGGTGATGTCTTTCGATGTGCTGCCCTTGAAACGGGGATTGCGAAGCTCGTAACCTCCTGAATCATTCCTGAACGCCAGCGCAAAATAAGGCTTCCCACCGATGCGGTAATACATTTCCTGCACGTATGGGGCTGCCGTTCCGGGGGAAATCCCTCTTTCCTGCAAGTAGCGCATGAGTGCCGGATTCTGTAACGGCTGTATTCTGCGTATCTCTATCGGGCTGGCTGCCTGCCTTTTCGTGTCCCTTTCGGGCAGGTCTTTCCCGTGAAAGGAAAAAGAGGTAGTGTTGCCCTGCTCCAGTCGGCAGATAGCACCGTAGGCGTTGCACCCGTTCTGCTTCATCACAAGGTCGATGAGCGTCCCGCCCTCGCCAGTTCCGTAGTCACACCATAGATTGGCGTTATAATCCACCTTGAAACTCGGTGTGTTGTCCTCCTGTAAGGGGCTGCGGTACATCCCGTAACTTCCTTTTTCCGTGACGGGCTGGATTCCCAAAGAGTTCAGGTAATCCTTGATACTGATATTGTTGGCTTCCTTGTAGGTCATAATCTTTATTTTTTTGGTTAACGATAGTAATAATGAAGCAAGAAGCGAGTAAGAAGAAGCACGGGACACTACTACATCTATCTTTTTCTTTTTCAACGGATTGTAGTACATGTAGTAACATAGTAATTATTTATCCTTTAAAAAAGGAATAAATATATTCTATATATTATATTGCCGTTTTTTCTTTTTCCCGGATTTTCCAAAAGTTTGGGATTCTATCTTACTTCATACTACATAATTGGTAAACTATTGTTTATTAAATTGTTATGTATGTATCAAACAATATGTAGAAGCTACTACATTCCGGTTCTACCCGTAATCATCCCCTGTACGGGAAGCCGGAACGGGCTTTATCCTGTACCCATATACCGGATAATGGTTGTTGTTGATGCGCTTCTGTACCCGCTTGAAACCGATTTTCCGCAATGATTCGCCCAGCCGTTTTTCGGATAGCTGGACGGGGGATATATTACGCAGGTATGCGAGTACCTGTGCCGTTGTCATGAAGAACAGGGCTTCTTCCTCCTCTGTCGGCTTCTCAAAGTATTGTGTCAGCATCTCAAACTCGATTGTCTGTACCTCAAATTCCGCATTTGTCAGGTGCAGTTCTTCAATCTCCGCATCATTGAACCAGTAGCGCACGCCCTGACGGTACAGGTACATGATTTCGGAATAGACGTTATCCATGTGAATACTTTCTGCCGTGGGCTTGTCTATGTGCAGCACCTCGAACGGCAAAAAACGCCTGCTGCCTGTCGGGTCGGTCAGGAACTCGTTGCCGTTCACCGAAGCCATGAAGCTGGCGAGGTGGGGGTATTCCTCTATGTAAATATCATACGGTCTGCGGTACTTCACCGCCGGGGTGGTGATAAGGTTCTTCAATGCGTTCTCGTTCTGCTTGTTGAGTTCCTTTAGCTGGTCGTCAATGTTGATGAACAGGTATTCGGCTATCAGTGTCAGGATGTCTTTGCCCTGCGGGTCTATCTTCCCGGTGAACAGGTAGTTCTTAAGCGGTGTCGGGCAAAGGTTATCCAGCCACCACGATTTGAACTGCCCCTGCCTGTCCCCGGTTAGCACCAAACAAGTATGGTTCTGACACCCTGTGTCGTTCATCGTGTTGGCTACCACACCGATAAGCCATTTCGTGAAATATTCCTCCCATTTGCTGGGGTTGGCTACCTGTACCGTGTTCAGAAGCCTGCCGATATGCCCGTGTTCGGCAGGATTCAGTAAGGGCAGGGCGTTGAAATACTCCTGTATGGGGTGAGCCTTTCTTGCGAAGTCGCTTTCCAGTATCATGCGTATGTTGTCGGTCGAGGTGGCAATGTCAGCCGTTGCGTCCAGCCTGCGCCTGAAAGTGTTCAGGGCGAATTTTGTAACGGGCTGGTACAAGTCCGAAGAACCCGCAGCCCGGTATTCCGTCCGGCTCTTTACGGTGTTGAACCGGAAATCATACAGGACGTTCAACAGGCTTTCGATGCGCTCGTTCTTTGACTGCCAGCCCTCGATATGCCGTGTTTCATCACTTCTTTTCTTTTTCATCGGGAAGTCTGTTAGAAGCCGGGACATACTGCTGCTGCATCCACTTTTTGAGTTCCTCCATGTCGAAACGCAGGGTACGCCCACGCTTGACACACGGTATCATCCCCTTGCTGGCTAAATGATACAGGTAATTGACCGAATACCCGGTTATGCCGCTGGCAACGGATATTTTGACTAACACAGGCTCTTTTCCGTCCTGCCGTTCTTCGGGCTGTGCGCCCATGACAGGGGCAATCATCTTTTCGATGTTCTCCAGCCGTTTGAAAATTTCTTCGAAAGGATTGTTCATAGGTGCTTGTTTTTTGAATTAGCACCACAAATAAAATAAGAAAAATCGGTAAAAAACAAAGCGTCAGCCGTTTGGAATCGCTTTGCTTCGCTCTGCGCCAAATTAATGTCGGCAAATGGAAAACGGCTTTGTGTTCATTACCTTACTTATTTAGGGAGTGGAGAAAAACCGGAGTTCTTGTTATCGGTTCGTTTCTTTCATGCCGTTCTTGGGTTGGCGGTAGCCATTTTCGGACACGCAAGGTTATTTGCGGACAGGAAGAAACAACCTGTCATTCAGCCTTATATATTTGCACCAGTGAAGAAAAACGGAGTATTGACAAGAATAAATATATCGGTTATGGAAATAGTGACGATTGAAAAGAAAACGTTTGAACTATGGAAACAGAGGTTTGAAAATTTTGTAGGGCGTGTGGATGCGCTCTGCGTGCCTTTACGCAGGAAGCGTGACAAATGGCTGGATAACTGCGAGACCTGCCGCCTGCTGAACGTTTCAGCCCGGACGATGCAGACCTACCGTGACACGGGGAAACTGTCTTACTCGCAGATTAACGGCAAGATTTACTACAAGGCTTCGGACGTGGAAACATTTCTGCTCAACCAAGTAAGGGACAATTCTAAAAAGTAGGCGTATGGATTTGATAACGAAAGATTCCGAAACCACGTTGGTACTATTTTCCTCCCTCGACAGGGTACTGGAAAACGTGGAGTACGTGGTAATGAACTATCGCCCGGTATTGAACGGTGAACACTACCTGACGGGCGATGAAGTGTGCAAGCGGCTTTGCATCAGCAAACGGACGTTGCAGGATTACAGGGACACGGGGCTGCTGGGGTACGTGCAGCTTCCGGGAAAAATCATCTACCGGGAAAGCGAGATTTTAGACCTGCTGGAAAGGTATTATAGAAAATGAAATCTTGAAAACATGAAATCTTGTTTTATTGATGTCTTGCTTTCTTGAAAGATTGAAATATTGAAGTATTGAAATATAGCTGTCTAGTTTTCTATATTGTTTGATTGAAAGCCAGCAATCACGTTTTCTTGAAAACTGTGTTGCTGGCTTCTTCGTGGTTATACGGATAGCTGTTTCTCAACGGCTTGCATATCCCTTAGTATCGTTTGGTCTAATACTTTCGCATAATGCTGCGTCATTCGGGTGGATGAATGCCCCAGCATTTTAGCCACGTTCGGCAGTGACACGTTGTTAGCCAGTGCGATAACCGAAGCGAAACTGTGCCGGGCTGTGTGTGTGGTCAGGTTCTTTTTGATACTGCAAAGGTCGGCAATCTCTTTCAGGTAGCTGTTCATCTTCTGATTGCAGGGAACGGGCAACAAAGTTCCTTTATCCATGCAGTAAGGATTATCCTTATACTTTTCAAGTATCTGTTTGGGAATGCTCAAAAGCGGGATGTTACAGAGATTGTTTGTTTTTTCACGGGGTTTCACTATCCACAGGTTGCCGTTGCTGTCCTCTGAAATGTGTTCGGAGCGCAAGTTATACACGTCTATGAATGCCAGCCCGGTATATACGCAGAAGATAAAAACATCCCGTACCAGTTCCAGCCGTTCAATCCTGAACTCTTTCTGCCATATCCGGTTTATCTCGGCTTGGCTTAGGAACTGTTTGTTTACCTCCACCTCGTGAAACTTGATTCCGGCAAACGGGTTCTTTGTCAGCCACTCGTTGGCAATGGCAAGGTTTATCACTTTCTTAAAACATTTCATGTACCGGATAACGGTATTCTGTGCGCAATGCTTCTCCGTCTTTAGGTATAAATCGAATTTGCGTACCAGTTCCCCGTTTACCTCACGCAGTAACATATCATCTACCTTGTAATCCCGTCTAACCAGTTCCATGAGGTATTTAAGGCAATTGTCGTAACGTCTTACGGTGATGTCGGCATAGTCCGTCCCGATTAGCTTCCGGCAGTTGTCGTTATGTTCCTTGAATACATTATACAACGTCTTGAACGTTTCGTCCTTTCCCTGATAGCGGTTCACTATGGCACGTGCGGAGATAATCTTTCCCTCCAGTTCCAAGTCTTGGTAAATCTGATAGAATTTCACACGCAGGGCGTCAATGTAATGGTTAAGTTCGACAGAATTTCGGTCTTTGCCTGTCGATTTCTCTTTTTCCTGCGACCAAAGTGGGACTTTTACGCTCCGTTTTAGTTGAAGTTCCACGTATAGGCGGTCATAAGTGACACGCACACGCACGGGTGCTTCCCCGTTTTTTAACAGTTTGCTACGCTTGATGAAGAACAACACGCTGAATCTTTTTCTTTCCATACGGCTCAATTTTTAATGATACAAAGTTAGGAAATCGAACCGAGAACCCTGTTATGTAAAATAGTGCAACGTGCTGTAAAAGAATGAAGTAAATACTTCGTAGTGGAACATTCCGGGCTTTTGAAAACAGTCCCTTGAATAAGGACGTATGGTTTGCTTCAATCCCACTAATTTTGCCTATTCTTGGAAAAGAAAAATCCCCGAACTTCTTTGAAATTCAGGGATTTACATCGTTTTGCCTTCTTAAAAAGTGGTG
>ENA-UONZ01002589-UONZ01002589.1-human-gut-metagenome-genome-assembly--contig:-C93old-NODE-2589-length-13643-cov-3.286944_pt1 | contig 13643 bp, 11 predicted proteins | sample MGYA00242468_ERZ724015 | MGnify/ENA metagenome assembly ERZ724015
TATCTGGAACTTGTTTTTGAACAGTATCAGGTATCTGACAAAAACTATATTTGCGTAACGCGGAATGCGGATATCGCACCGGATGATGAAGCGTTGGCAGATAATGAAGATTTCCGTTATATTATGAAAGAAACACTTCATAAAAGACGTAAAATGGCAGTTGTAAGACTTGAGACAGCCGCTCCGCTCGGAAAAGAGATGGAAAAATATTTCTGCGACCGGTTTAAGATTACGCCGGAATGTATTTTCAGGACGAAAATGCCGATGAAGCTTGGGTTTATTTTCGCAATCGCAGATAAGATTCCCGAATCTATGAGAAAAGCGCTGATCGACGAGCCGTTTACACCTCAGCCTGCCGCTGCGCTTGCCGAAGGGATCAGCGTGATGGAGCAGGTGAAACGCAAAGATGTTTTGTTGTCTTATCCATATGAGAGTATGGATCCGTTTTTGCAGCTTATTAAAGAAGCTGCGTTTCATCCCGATGTTATGACGATCAAGATCACGATCTACCGTCTGGCGAAAAAGGCCCGCCTTGTAGAATACCTTTGTGCGGCAGCCGAGAACGGAAAAGAAGTAACTGTATTGATCGAACTTAGGGCGCGTTTTGACGAGCAGAACAATATTGACTGGTCAGAGCGTCTGGAGGAAGCGGGATGTCGTGTGCTGTATGGATTCGACGGTTACAAGGTTCATTCAAAACTGTGTCTTATCACATACAGGAATCGAAATGAGATCCGTTATATTACCCAGGTAGGAACGGGAAACTATAATGAAAAGACGGCAAAAATGTATACAGATTATTCGCTTATGACATCACATCAGGGAATCGGCGAGGATGCGGCCGTATTCTTTAAAAATATGTCAATCGGCAATCTGGACGGAGAGTATCATCATCTGATCGTTTCACCGTTTAGTCTGAAACGGAAAGTTTTAAGACATATGGATGAGGAAATTCAAAAAGGCGCGGATGGACGTATTATTATGAAAATGAATTCTGTAACGGATATGGATTTTATCCGAAAAGTACAGGAAGCGTCTGCAGCAGGGGTAAAAGTGGATCTGATCGTACGCGGAATCTGCTGTATATTGCCGGGAGTGAAAGAAAATACGGAAAATCTGCGGGTTACGAGCATTGTAGGAAGGTATCTGGAACATCCGAGAGTGTTTGTGTTCGGAACAGGAGAAACGGCGAAAGTTTATATCGGATCGGCAGATATGATGACGAGAAATACAGAGAAACGTGTGGAGGTTGCATGTCCGATTTATGACGATGCAATTAAGAGACGCCTGATCCATGATCTGAAAGTGATGCTTGCAGACAATGTAAAAGCGCGTATTATGACAAGTGACGGTACATATAAGAAAAAAGAAAGAAAAGGAGAAGCGGTCAACGCGCAGGCTGCATTTATGAAGGCTGCGTTGAATGCACGCCCTCCGAAGACGCTTCCGAAAGCAAAAAAGGAAAAAAAATCAATCTTTCAGAAAGTATTCAGCGCATTTGGAAAAAGGAATAGATCGTGTTGAAAAAAGGTGAGAAATACTTTCGGAGCAGGAAAGGAAACTAAATACATTATATGAAAAAACAACTCTATATCGCCGAGAAACCCAGCGTAGCGCAGGAGTTCGCAAAGGCATTAAAATTAAAGACAAGAAGAGCGGACGGATATTTAGAATCCGACGAAGCAGTGATCACATGGTGCGTCGGACATCTGGTTACGATGAGCTATCCGGAAGAGTATGACCCGGCATTGAAAAAATGGAGTCTTCAGACACTTCCGTTTATTCCTTCGGAGTTTAAATATGAAGTGATCCCGTCAGTGGCGAAGCAGTTTCAGATTGTCAGTTCTCTTTTAAACAGAGAAGACGTTGACACAATTTATGTGTGCACCGACTCCGGACGGGAGGGAGAGTACATTTACCGGCTTGTAGAACAAAAGGCGCAGGTGTCGGGGAAAAAAAGACTCACAGACAGAAGAGGAAATCTTAAGAGGCATACGGGAGGCAAAAGATCTGTCAGAGTATGACAATCTAAGCGCTTCCGCCTATCTTCGCGCGAAAGAAGACTATCTGATGGGAATCAACTTTTCACGTTTGCTTACGCTGAAATACGGAAACAGTATTTCTAATTATCTGAATACGAAATACTCGGTGATTTCGGTAGGACGTGTAATGACATGCGTTCTCGGAATGGTTGTCAGGCGTGAAAGGGAGATACGGGAGTTTGTAAAAACTCCTTTTTACCGTGTGATCAGCACGATCGATGCGTCAGGTCACAGTTTTGAAGGAGAATGGCGGGCAGTGAAAGGCTCGCGGTATTTTGAATCGTTTGATCTGTATAAAGAAAATGGATTTAAGACAGAAGAAAAAGCAAAAGAGCTGATCGCCTATTTGTCGGAAGAAAAGCCGATACAGTGTATCGTTGAGTCTGTGGAGAAGAAAAAGGAGAAGAAAAATCCTCCCCTTCTTTATAATCTGGCCGAACTTCAAAACGACTGTTCGAAGCGGTTTAAGATCAGTCCGGATGAAGCGCTTCGGGTCGTGCAGGAATTATATGAAAAAAAACTTGTTACATACCCGAGGACAGACGCCAGGGTTTTGTCGACGGCAGTTGCAAAAGAGATCAGCAGAAACTTGAACGGGCTGTCAAAATATCCTCCGGCACAGCCGTATTTGCAGGATATCCTTTCTTTTGGAAGTCATAAAAATCTGGCGAAGACAAGATATGTAAACGATAAGCAGATTACAGATCATTACGCTATCATTCCGACAGGACAAGGTTTAGGAGCGCTGAATTCGCTTTCGGCAACGTCTCATAAAGTATATGATCTGATTGTGAGAAGGTTTTTAAGTATTTTTTATCCGCCGGCAGTGTATCAAAAAGTGGCGATCATATCGAAGATAAAGGAAGAGAGTTTCTTTTCCAATTTTAAAGTGCTAGCTGAGGAAGGATATTTGAAAGTGGCAGGCGTTCCGCAGGGAAAACGAAGTGTAAACAAAGGCAAAAGCAGAACCGATGCAAATGAAAAAGAGGAAGATGCAGAACAGACGGCAGATCAGGACCTTGATACGGCGCTGTTTGAAGTGATTAAAACGCTGAAAAAAGGAAGCGTTCTTCCGGTTGGAGCATTAGATATAAAAGAAGGGGAGACGTCGCCTCCGAAACGGTATAATTCAGGATCGATCATCCTTGCTATGGAAAATGCGGGGCAGTTGATCGAGGATGAAGATCTTCGCGCTCAGATAAAAGGAAGCGGTATCGGAACGAGCGCGACCAGGGCGGAAATATTAAAGAAACTGATTCATATTAAATACCTTGCCCTGAATAAAAAAACACAGATCATAACACCGACTTTGCAAGGAGAGATGGTATTTGACGTAGTGGATCATTCGATCAAATCACTTTTAAATCCGGAACTTACGGCAAGCTGGGAAAAAGGTCTTACGTATGTGGCGGAGGGAAGCATTACTCCCGATGAATATATGATGAAGCTGGATCGTTTTATAACGAACAGGACGGTGGGAGTAAAAGGACTCAATAATCAGTATCAGTTAAGAGCCTGTTATGATAAAGCGGCAGGTTATTATAAAAAGAGCCGGTAAACGGCGGAAAAGGAGATAAATATATGAATGCATTGACAGTAAAGGAACTTTATACATTAGAGGAGACAATCGCAAAAGATCTTTTTGACAAAGTGACATATCCGTGGGAAGTCCTTCCGAATATCGGTTCATTTATCAAAGAACTCGGGAATACGTTAAGCAGTGATGAATATGAAAAAAGAGGAGAAGATGTCTGGATCGCAAAGTCAGCTAAAGTTGCGCCTACCGCATGTATTAATGGTCCGGCGATCATCGGGAAAGAAGCGGAAGTGCGTCATTGTGCGTTTATAAGAGGAAACGCGATCGTGGGAGAAGGAGCAGTCGTAGGAAATTCGACAGAGCTTAAAAATGTCGTGCTTTTCAATAAAGTACAGGTACCGCATTATAATTATGTCGGCGATTCTGTTCTCGGATATAAATCTCATATGGGAGCAGGTTCTATCACATCGAATGTGAAGTCGGATAAAAAGCTTGTTGTTGTAAAAACATCGGAAGGAAATATAGAAACCGGCATGAAGAAGTTCGGAGCAATGCTCGGAGATGAAGTAGAAGTAGGATGCGGAAGCGTCCTGAACCCCGGAACGGTTGTAGGAAGTCACAGCAATATTTACCCACTGTCTTCTGTAAGAGGATTTGTTCCGGCAAACAGTATTTATAAAAACAAAAGCGAAGTCGTAGAAAAATATTAATACAGGCAAGACAGACAAACCGATGTGGATAAAAACAGAAGTGTCGTAAAAATAGCGGCATATAAGGGGGAAAGGAAAAAAGAGATGAAGAAGATCGGATTTATCGGTGTGGGGATCATGGGAAAATCCATGGTGCGTAATCTTATGAAAGCAGGGTATGAACTTCATATTTATGCCCGGACAAAAGCAAAAGTCGAGGACGTGATCGGGGAAGGAGCGATCTTTCATGAAACGATTTCCGAGTGCGTAAAAGACTGCGAGGCAGTGATTACGATCGTAGGATTTCCGCAGGATGTAGAAGAAGTATATTTCGACAGCGGAAATATTTTGGACAGTGCGAAAAAAGGTGCATATTTGATCGATATGACGACCACGAGTCCGCAGATTGCCGAAAAGCTGTATGAAGAAGGAACAAAACGGGGATTTCATGTGCTTGATGCGCCGGTCACAGGCGGAGATACGGGGGCAAGAGAAGGAACTCTTTCTATTCTTGTCGGAGGCGATAAGAGCGATTATACGAACTGTCATGAACTGTTTGAAGCAATGGGAACGAATATTAATTACGAAGGTTCGGCAGGATGCGGACAGCATTGCAAACTTGCAAACCAGATCATGATCGCGGGAGCTCTTTCCGGTGTATGCGAAGCGCTGACATATGCAAAAGAAAAGGGACTTGACCTGAATGTGTTCTCGAAATCCGTAGCGACAGGGGCAGCCGGAAGCAGACAGTTTGATCTGTTCGGACCAAAGATCATAGAAAAAGATTATGCGCCGGGATTTTTTATGAAGCATTTTATTAAAGATATGAAGCTGGCGCTCATCGAAGCAAACAGAAGCGGTTTAAATCTCGAAGTTTTAAGCCAGGTTCTTGCCATTTATGAAGAGCTTGAAGCAGACGGCAACGGAGATCTCGGAACACAGGCACTTATCAAGTATTACGAGTAAAAGCAAACTATACAGGACGCGGACAGAAAGGGTAGAGAGGACTATGCTGGAGATCAAAGAATTGACAAAATATTATGGAAAGAATCTGGCGGTAGATCAAGTGACGTTTACCGTCCCTAACGGTCAGGTAGGGGTTCTTTTAGGGCCGAACGGATCGGGAAAATCAACGATCATCAAAAGCATTGCCGGTTTATTGCGGTATCAGGGTGAAATTCGTATTAAAGGGATTCCTGCCCGGCAGATTCCTGCGAAAAGGAAGTTTGCTTATGTTCCGGAGATTCCGAATATGTTCGATGCGCTGACGGTAAGGGAGCATATCGAATATGTGAGAATGGCATATGACAGTGAAATTACAGACGAGGAGATCGAAAAGATACTTAAAGCGTTTGAGATGGATGACAAGCAGGATAAGCTTGGCAATGAATTATCAAAAGGAATGATGCAGAAAGTGAGCATATGCTGTGCCCTTGCGGTAAAGCCGGAAGTCATCCTTCTTGACGAACCGATGGTCGGACTTGATCCGGCGGCGATCAAGATGCTGAAAGATGTCGTGTTAAAACTGCGTGATAACGGAGCGACAGTTCTTATCAGTACGCATATGCTTGAGATGGTAGAGAACTTGTGGGATGTGATGATCGTCATGGAACAAGGGCATATTGCCGGTTCTTACACAAAAGCAGACGCGCAGGGAAAAGAGCTGGATGAACTGTTCTTTGAGATGACAGGCGGTGAGAAAGCATGAAAGCGTTAATATATTTGATAAAGAGAACAGCGGCAAATAACCTGAAAAAGGCAGTCAGAAAACCGACGACGCTTCTTGCGTTGATCTTTGGGGCCGCCTATGGAATCTTTCTTATCGTGATGCTTGGAACACTTGCGGTTACAGTTCGGATCGATTCTGTTCAAGGACTTGTCATTCTTGTGACGGTGTGGACGATCTACATTACAGTAGGAAACTTTATGTCCTATGCTTCTCGAAAAGGAATCTTGTTTCGGCCGGCTCATTCTCAGTTCGTATTTCCCGCTCCGATCAGCCCCAAACTTGTTTTGATACAGGGAGCGTGGATGAATTATCTGATGTCATTTTTCATATGGATCGTGTTGGCGATCGGAGGCTTGACGGTTTTTCATGTGGAATGGTGGAAGATGCTTTTCTTCTTTCTGATAGGATGCGGCGTAGAGTGTGCGGTAGAACAATCTGTTATGATCATTTTATATACGAATGATAAGCTTCCGCAAAAATTGATAAAAGGGATCTGCTTCGGAATGAAAGTGTTTTTGATTGCATTTACGTTGATGATCGTACTTTATTTTAAAGAAAAAGGTCTGTCAGTAGAAAGCGCTCTTTCGTTTATCAACTGGCCGGTCCTTCAGATGATTCCGGTAGTCGGATGGCAGATTGCGGTATACAGGTTGGTTTTACTCGGTCCGACAACTCTGAATGTAATTTGTACTGTGATCTATTCGGTGTTTACGGTGTTCATTGTTGCGGCGGCGTTCAGAATGAAATGTGACGGCGGATATTATGAAGAGGCGGCGAAATTCGCAGACGATTATGCAGAACTGAAAAAGAGGCAGAAAAGCGGAGAATTTGTGACAAATACCGGGACGAAAAAGCGAAGGTTTCGCCGTGTAGAGAGTAAGATTACAGCAAAAGGAGCAAGAGCGATTTTTTACAGGCAATTTCTGGAATATAAGAAAGAAAAATATTTTATTTTCACGAAAATGACAGTTCTTTCGGCAGTCGTTGCGTTTATTTTCGCGTATTCTCTCCAAAAATCGGTGTCAGACAGCAGTATGGCGGGCTTTATTTTGTTGGGAGTTGTCGCGTATGTGGCGCTTATTATGAGCGGTTACACAGGAAAATGGGAAAGCGAGTTGAAAAATCCGTATATTTTTCTTATTCCTGACAGTCCGCTGAAAAAAATGTGGTATGCGACTCTTATGGAACATGTAAAGGCATTTGCGGACGGATGTATCATCTGCATTCCTATTGGGATTTTTTGGCATGTTCCGGTAATAGAGATCATTTACTGTATTTTGATCTACACCGTTTTGCAGGCAGACCGCCTGTATACAATGGTGATCGTTCAGAGCCTTCTCGGGGAAGTATTCGGAAAAACAGGGCAAAGTCTGCTTAGAATGTTTATCCAGATGGCGCTTTTAGGAGTCGGAGCCGGTGTCGGAGTGTTGGCGGCAGTGTTGATCAGTCAAACGTTGATCTTTCCGATCGTATTGATCTATGGATTGATGATCACGGTTGCGATGGGCGCGATCGCATTACTTAGATTTGATACGATGGAACAGTTTGTATAAAAACAGACGGTAAGAAAAATTTTATGAAAAACTATTTTTAAGATAAAAGGAGGAGATCGGATGTTAGATGATAAATATGTAACGATGGAAATTGAAAAAGTAAAACATATCGCCCTTGTGGCGCATGACGGTAAGAAAAGAGAACTTGTAGACTGGTGTGAAAAAAACAAAGAGATACTGAAAGGGCATTTTTTATGCGGAACAGGAACAACGGCGCGTCTTATCGCTGAGCGAACAGGGCTTCCGGTAAAAGGATACTGTAGCGGTCCGCTTGGCGGAGATCAGCAGATTGGAGCGAAGATCGTAGAAGGGCAGATTGATTTTATGATCTTTTTGTGGGATCCATTGGAAGCACAACCCCACGATCCGGATGTAAAAGCGCTGCTGCGTATTGCTGTCGTATACGATATTCCGATTGCAAATAATCTTGCGACTGCGGACTTTATGCTTCATTCAAAATATATGAACGAGTCATACAGCAGACAAATAGAAAACTTTGATAAGAAGGTGCAAAACCGGGTCGAGGAGATGAAGTGACAGGAGATGTACTGACAAGATAAAACGGGAAGATAAACGGGCATAATAGAAAAAAGTAACAGTTGACACGGGTCTTAGACCCGTGTTATTCTATAAAAAGATACTTTAATGCTTTAAAGTGTTACGCTTTAAAGTGGTCTAAAGGATAAAACGGCAGAGAGAGGGAAAAAAGATGGGAATTAAAATTATACTGCTTATTATTTTTTTCGCAGTGATGGCGGCAGTGGGAATTTATTCGAGAAGACATGTTACAAGTGTAGACGGTTTTGTTCTGGGAGGAAGATCGGTAGGACCGTGGCTGACGGCATTTGCATATGGAACATCGTATTTTTCGGCAGTTGTATTTGTCGGATATGCCGGACAGTTTGGATGGAAATACGGAATTGCCAGTACATGGATCGGCATCGGAAATGCATTAATCGGAAGCCTTCTGGCATGGGTAGTTCTCGGAAGGCGTACAAAAGTGATGACACAGCATCTTGGATCAAGGACGATGCCGGATTTTTTCGGAGAACGGTACAAGAGCAAATCACTTAAGATTACGGCATCTGTGATCGTGTTCGTTTTTCTGATCCCGTACACGGCTTCGGTGTATAACGGTTTGTCACGTTTGTTTGCGATGGCTTTTAATATTCCGTATACGTGGTGTGTCGTGACAATGGCAGCGTTTACGGCGCTCTATGTTATCCTGGGCGGATATATGGCTACGGCAATCAATGATTTCATACAAGGAATCATTATGCTGATCGGAATTGTGGCTGTGATCGCGGCGGTTCTGAATGGACAGGGCGGATTCATGAATGCAATAGCAGAAATGGCGAAGATACCAAGTGATGTTCCCCTGACACAAGGACAGCCGGGAGCGTTTACATCTTTTTTTGGTCCGGATCCTGTCAATCTTCTGGGCGTTGTTCTTCTTACTTCGCTTGGAACATGGGGACTTCCGCAGATGATCGGGAAATTTTATGCGATCAAAGATGAAAAATCGATCAGTACGGGAACTATTATTTCAACTATATTTGCAATTATTATCTCAGGTGGATGTTATTTTCTCGGAGGATTCGGAAGACTGTTCGACAGTCCCGAGATTTACGATAAAGCGGGCGGAGCGGTCGTTTATGACAGTATTATACCGCATATGCTTTCCATGCTTCCGGATCTGCTTATAGGGGTTGTTGTTGTGCTTGTGCTTTCTGCGTCAATGTCAACTCTTTCCTCCCTTGTGCTGACATCCAGTTCTACACTGACGCTCGATCTTTTGAAAGATAATATTATGAAAAAAATGAGCGAGAAAAAGCAGATTGTGACAATGCAGGTTTTAATCGTGTTTTTTATTGTTGTCTCAGTTGTGATCGCGCTTGATCCGCCGACCTTTATCGCACAGCTTATGGGCATTTCATGGGGCGCGTTAGCCGGGGCGTTTTTAGCTCCGTTTTTGTATGGTTTGTATTGGAAAGGCGTTACCCGTGCGGGTGTATGGGCAGGGTTTATAACAGGAGTCGGACTGACTGTTGCGAATATGTTTTTTGGATTTATAAAATCTCCGATCAATGCAGGCGCAATGGCAATGATCGCAGGACTTTTGATTGTGCCTTTTATCAGTTTGATCACACCGAAGCTGAAAAAAAGCGAGATAGAAGACGTTTTTATCTGTTATGATGAAAAAGTAACGATTACAAAAAAGCATTCTTTAGAAGACTGATAAAAAAGAATTACTGAAAAATATTTGATTGTATGGAAAAAAATACCTGATAAGGGATTGATTTTTCAGGGAACTACTATATAATGAAGATAAAGTTAAACCCCACTAAAATACTAGGAATTAAAAAAGGATGAAATATGATCAAGTAATATTAGAAAAAAACGCTTATTATGAGATCCTGAATATAAAGTGGCGGTATGAGTTCATTAAAGTTCATGGAAAACAGGAGGTATTGAGATATGGTAAATATACAAAAAGCAGCAGTAATCGGATGTGGGTTTGTCGGCTCTACGATTGCCTATACATTGATGCAGAAAGGATTATTTTCGGAAATGGTACTCCTTGATGCAAACAAGGCGAAGGCAGAAGGAGAGGCGATGGATATCAGCCACGGACTGCCGTTTACACATGCAATGGATATTTATGCGGGTGAATATGAGGATATTGCAGATGCGTCGGTCGTTATTATTACGGCAGGGGCAAACCAGAAACCGGGAGAGACGAGACTGGATCTTGTGCAGAAAAATGCAGCGATTATGCGGTCAATCATAAAAGAGATCAAACGCGTAAACTGTGAAGGAATTTTGCTCATCGTGTCGAATCCGGTAGATATCTTAACGGAAGTAGCGCTTAGAGAATCCGGTTTTCCAAAGGAAAGAGTGATCGGTTCCGGTACAGTGCTTGATACGGCAAGATTGAAATATATAATCAGTGAAAAGTTGGATGTAGATAGCAGAAATGTACATGCGTTTATCGTAGGTGAACACGGTGACAGCGAACTGGCAGCATGGAGCTGTGCAAATATTTACGGAATTAAATTACAGGATTTTGCAAAGATGCGGGGATATGAACACTTCGCACAGGATATGGAAGAGGTTTACAAAGGAGTCCGTGACAGCGCCTATGAGATTATCGAGCGAAAGGGAGCGACTTATTACGGAATCGGAATGGCAGCGGAAAAAATCGTAGAAGCAATCGTAAGAAACAGTCATACGGTCGCTCCGATTTCGGTATCGCTTGATGGAAAATACGGATTAGAAGGACTGTGCTTAAGCATTCCGACGATTGTCGGAAGAGGCGGGGCGGAACAGGTGCTGGAGATTGATTTCAGCGAGGAAGAAATGAAAAAACTGCGTAAATCCGCAGAGGAATTAGGCGCAGTTCTTGATCAGGTCAATATTGAGAAATAAAAGTATATTACCGAAATTAAAAATAAAAGCTATCGCTTAATATGTTTTTTTATTGCGTCAAAGCTTTCCGCGCTGATGACATGTTCAATACGGCAGGCGTCATCAGCGGCGGTTTTTGAATCGACGCCGAGATATTCCAGCCAGGAAGTAAGGAGGGTATGTCGTTCGTATATACGCTCCGCTATTTCTTTTCCCGAGGGGGTGAGTGTAATATAGCCTTCCGGTGAAACTGTAATATGTCCGCTTTCACGCAGCTTCTTCATTGCGACGCTGACACTTGGCTTTTTAAAGTCAAGTTCTGCGGCAATGTCTACAGAACGGACAACAGGAAGTTGTCCGCTTAATACAAGAATTGTTTCTAAATAGTTCTCAGCAGATTCATTTATAATCATAATGTTACCTCAAATAAATTTTATTTATGAATGAAAGATCAATATTCATTAAAATTAAGTATAACATATGTGTGCGAAAGCTCGCAAGAGAAAGAATATCCGCTATAGAAAAGGCACAGAGCGTCACTGTAGAAAAAACGCTTTGTGCTTTATTTTGTGAAAATACTTGACAATTTACAAAGGTTAGGTTAAACTAACTAAAGATAAATGAAAAAGATTATCAATTTCAAAAAAGTTTTAAAATAGAAGGAAGGTGTTTTTATGCCGCTTACGATGGCTGAAATAGGCAAGGTAAGTGTGATAAACCGCGTAAATGGAAACGAGGAGACAAGGCGTTTTCTCGGAAATCTTGGTTTTGTGGCAGGAACGGAAGTTACTGTATTATCCGAGATGGGCGGAAACGTGATCGTGAGTATTAAAAATTCCAGGATCGCGGTAAATGCCGAAATGGCGAGGCATATTATGATCTAGAGCTGAAAAGGCTATAAAAATTTTGAGTGAAATAGGAAGCGGAGGAGAATGGCATGGAGAGGACATTAGGCAGCGCAAAAGTGGGAAGTACAGTAACTGTGATTAAAATTGAAGGGGACGGGGCTTATAAGCGTCGGATCATGGACATGGGAATCACGAAGGGAAGCAGGATTTATATAAGGAAGGTTGCGCCGCTTGGCGATCCTGTAGAAGTTACGGTTCGAGGATATGAGTTGTCAGTAAGAAAAGAGGATGCAAAATGTGTCCTTGTAGAAACTGTATAGTAGGAGGTAGAACAAAATGGAGATCAGGGCTGCACTTGCCGGAAATCCGAACTGTGGAAAGACGACAATGTTTAATGCGCTTACGGGAGCAAATCAATATGTCGGAAACTGGCCGGGAGTTACGGTAGAGAAAAAAGAAGGGAAAGTAAGAACAAAAGAATCAAAAGAGGAGAAGATCAAAGTGACGGATCTTCCGGGAGTCTATTCTCTTTCCCCGTATACGCTTGAAGAAGTTGTGAGCAGGGATTATATTTTGAACGAGGATCCGGACGTGATCATCAATCTTGTAGACGCGACCAATATTGAGCGAAATCTGTATTTGACGACCCAGTTGACCGAGACGGGAGTTCCGGTTGTGATTGCGCTAAATATGGCTGATTTGATCCGGAAGCGAGGAATGAAAATCGACAAGAAGCGATTGTCTGAACTTCTCAACTGTCCGGTGATCGAAACGTCGGCTTTGAAAAAGACAGGACTAAAAGAATTGATCGAAGAAACGGTCTGCACTGTCAAAAGCGGAGAAAAAAGCATACCGAAAGCGATATTCTCAAAAGAGTTAGAAGCGGCGATACGAGCGGTAGAAGAGCTGCTTCCAACATGGATTGACGAGCGTAAGAAGCGTTGGTATGCAGTAAAACTTCTTGAAAATGACAGGAAAGTATTAGAAAATTTAAAAATGTCAGGCGAGTCTTTGAAAGCGATCGAGAAGATGCGTAAAGCGATGGAAGAAAAGCATGATGACGATATGGAAAGTATTGTTACAGACGAGAGGTATCAGTACATACAAAAAGTTGTTTCCGATACCGTTCAAAAAGGGAGAGAAAAACTGACTGTCTCAGATAAGATAGACCGTATCGTAACAAATCGTTTTTTAGGCCTTCCGATTTTTGTTTTCGTTATGTGGGTTGTGTATTATGTGTCCGTCACAACGGTCGGAACAGGGATGACAGACTGGACAAACGATGTGTTTGTAGTCAGTATACAGGATGCAGTCAGCGGTTTCTTGGGAAATATAGGGGCAGGCAGTCTTATCACAGGGCTTGTAGTTGACGGAATCATAGGCGGATTGGGAGCTGTGCTTGGCTTTGTTCCACAGATGGCGGTATTGTTTCTCCTTTTATCATTCCTTGAAGACTGCGGATATATGGTTCGCATCGCCTTTGTAATGGACCGCGTGTTCCGACATTTCGGATTGTCGGGGAAAAGCTTCATCCCTCTTCTTATTTCCTCAGGGTGTGGAATTCCGGGGATTATGGCTTCAAGGACGATCGAGCAGGATAATGACAGAAGGCTTACGATCATGACAGCTACGTTTATTCCATGTGGGGCAAAGCTTCCGGTTATCGCGCTTATGGGCGGAGTGATCGCAGGAGAGGCGGCAGGATATGCAGAAAGTTCCTTCATCGCACCGCTTATGTATTTTATAGGGATTGCGGCAGTGCTTATTTCTGCTATAATATTGAAAAAGACGAAGATGTTTTCAGGAAAACCGGCTCCGTTTGTAATGGAACTTCCGC
>ENA-UONZ01002590-UONZ01002590.1-human-gut-metagenome-genome-assembly--contig:-C93old-NODE-2590-length-13623-cov-4.582842_pt1 | contig 13623 bp, 9 predicted proteins | sample MGYA00242468_ERZ724015 | MGnify/ENA metagenome assembly ERZ724015
GGGATTGGTTGGACTGTGGAGCCATTTATTTATTCCTTAGGGGTGGCAACAATGATTCGGATGTGGCCGCCGGCAGAGTGGTCCAGGTCGTCATACCAGCCTGTGAGATCATAGTCCTGTGCGTTAATTTCAGACAGGTCTGTCAGGTAATAGGAGCGGCGGCTGTCGTCGTCCCGAAGCAGAACCTGAACCTGCTCCGAGATAGTGTACTTCCTGCCGTCTCCCACGGCGGTGAGTCCGCTGAGGCTGTCCAGAGTCACCGAGTCCAGCTGCTTCATAGAGTCCACCTGGCCGTCCTCGTCATACCCTAAGGCCGCGCCGCCCGTCTTGATGCTGTACTTCCGGTCGCTGTTGAGGGTCTGGGTCTCGCCGTCCTGAATGTACGTGTACGTCACAGAGATGTTTTGGATGGAGCCGCTGCCGCTGGTGGAGTTGTCCTCGACCCCGCTGAGATAGACGTACTCCGCCGTGTCCCCTGTGACATTGCTGAGAATCAGACAGTCAATCTCCCCCTGGCTGTTCAGGGTGTAGTAGACCACGTCGCTGCTCTTCAAGGTGTAGCCAGCCAAACGGGAGGGATAGATGCGGGCGTAGCTCCCCTCTCCGTCGGTGTCCAGGATCTCCACATCGGAGGCGAAGTCGTAGTAGGCGAAGGAGGTTCCGTCACTGCTGACCTTGCCGGAGAGGGATTTGGACTGCATGGATTTGATGGTGGTGCCCGAGCTGTCCAGGGTGACGGACACCAGGCGTCCCACGGAGTAGGGGCCGCCGCTGGTGTAGAAGGTGCGGACGGTGCCGTCGGAACAGACCACCTGGGTGGTTGTCTGGATGGAGGAGGTGTCCGACGAGCTGGTGGAGGAGCTGGAGGAGCCCTTCTTGCTGGAGAGAACCACGCCGTAGTAGATGGATTGTGCGCTTTCGATGGAGACCACATCCACCACCTCGCCGTTCATGCCCAGCAGGAGGGTAACCACGTCTCCGGTGGAGAACTCGCCCTGGCTGGAGCACTTGTAGATGGCGGTGGAGGTGCCCAGCTCATACTCCGTGCCGGCCACAGTGATGGAGGTGGGGGCGGCGGAGCTGGGGGACAGGGCGGTAAGGGTGCCGCTGACCTTGTCGCTGTACACCCAGACGGTGCGCAGGTTTTCATTGTAGTAGTACACGTCGTGCTCCTGGACCGCTGACAGGCTGGAAAGCGCGCCGTTGCGGTAGATGGTGGCCCCGGAGGTGGAGAAGGGCAGGGACAGGCTCTTGTCGGCGCTGGCCACGTAGGGGCCCTTGGTGTCAGCGGTCACCAGAGTGGAGTAGTCCACCTCGCCGTTGGTGACGGTATAGCCCAGGGTGGTGCCGTATACCGTGCCGCTGCTGTCGTCGCTGACCAGCAGGTTATAGAAGAGCATGACGCAGTCCTGGCGGGTGAGGGCCTCCCCCTGAACCGCGTCCACATCGTCCCTCAGGCCCACGGAGGAGGCCTTGGACAGCTGGGCGGAGGGGTAGGAGCCTGCCAGAGTGGAGGAGTCGTAACCCAGCATTTTCAACAGGGCGGTGCATGCCTCCTCCAAGGTGATCTGATTGTCTGGCCGGAAGGTGCCGTCCACATAGCCGGTCATCCACCCCTGTTCCACCGCCAACTTGATATATTCGCTGGCCCAGTGGTCGCTTTTCACATCTTTAAACAGAGAGACACCGCTCCCAGAGCCAATACTGTCCTTGTAGCTGGAGGCCGCCGTCAGCATGGTGACAAATTCTGCGCGGGTAACAGGAGAGGTGAGATTCAGATCCCCTGTGCTGTCTCCCGTGATAATGCCAAGGGCCTGGATGGCCTCCACCGCCGTGGCTGAGTTCACCGCCCCCGCCGGTATAATCCCCATCGGGAGGGTCAGACACAGGGTAAGGGCCAGGGCAGGCAGCCAAAAATTTTTCATAAAACAAAACTCCTTTTTGCAATCCGGCTCAGTGCTGCCGAGTCGGATCCCGGTTTAATCGTAATGCAGCGCATCAATAGGATTGAGCTGCGCTGCCTTCTTGGCGGGCAGGTATCCGAAGAAAATCCCGATGCCCACCGAGATGCCGAAGGCCAGGGCCACCGCCGCCAGAGTGGGGGAGATGGTGAGACTCTCCTCCATCAGCCGCTCCACTACCTGGGTAGCCAGAATGGACAGGCCGTCGCCCAGGAGAATGCCGATGATCCCGCCCAGGGCGCTGGTGGCGGCCGCCTCGATGACGAACTGCTGCATGATGTACCGCTCCTTGGCCCCCAGGGACTTTCTTATGCCGATCTCCCGGGTGCGCTCGGTGACGGACACCAGCATGATGTTCATAATGCCGATGCCGCCCACCACCAGGGAGATGGCGGCGATGCCCGCCAGCACGCCCACCAGAAGGTTGATCATGCTGGTCATGGTCTCCAGCATTTCCGACATGCTGGTGACGGTGTAGTAGTCGTCGCTGGCAAAGACGGCGTACAGGGCAGCTTCCAGAGCGGCCACGCTCTCGTCGATGTAGTTCTCGTCCTTCATGGTGATGGTGTACGTGCTGGTTTCGCCGGTGATGCGCTCCGCGGTGGTGTAGGGCAGGTACAGGCAGTCATCGCTGCCCCCCTCCTCCAGCTCCTCGTCCTGCTGGGCCAGCACGCCCACGACCTCCAGGCTCTGTCCCCCCACCCGGAGGGTCTGACCCACGGCGTTTCCGCCGAAGTAGGCCTGGTTCAGATAGGCTCCGATGACGCACACCTTGGCCCGGGTGGACATGTCGCTGTACTGCAGGTTCCGGCCCTGGGCAATGGTCAGCCGGGCGATGTCCAGATAGTCCTCGCTGACGCCGGTGGAGGTGGTGGTGTCCACCGTTTCCGACCCGATCTTCACATAGCCTGCCATCGTTACAGTGGGGGAGCACAGGTCCAGATACTCGCTGTTCTCCTCCACAATGTCGTACATGTCCTCCACGTCCAGGGAGCGTGTGGAGCCCCGGGACATGACTGTGACGGTGAGGGTGTCCGTGCCCATGTCGGAGAAGCTCTCTGTGACATAGGCCTCCAGGCCGTTGCCCAGACCCACGATGACGATGACCGCCGCCACGCCGATGATGATGCCCAGCATGGTCAGAAGGGTGCGCGCCTTGCTGGAGACGATGTTTTTCAGGGCCAGCTCCAGGGATTCCAAAATGCTCATGCGCTCCTCCCCTCCTCCCCTCCGGCGATCCGGGGGGTGACCACCGCCTCGGGGGCGTCGGAGGGTCCGTCGTAGACCACCTTTCCGTCCTCCAGGCGGATGATCCGCTGGGCCTGGACGGCGATGGAGTTGTCGTGGGTGATGAGAACCACGGTGTTGCCCTGGCGGTGGATGTCCTGGAGCATAGCCAGCACCTCACGGCCGGTGCGGGAGTCCAGGGCTCCGGTGGGCTCGTCGGCCAGGATGACCGACGGACGGCCCACCAGAGCCCGGGCAATGGACACCCGCTGCTGCTGGCCGCCGGAGAGCTCCATAGGCTTGTGCCGCCACTTGTTTCCCAGCCCCACCTGATCCAGGGCCGCCAGGGCCCGCTCCCGGCGCTCCCCCTTCGGCACGCCGGCGTACATCAGAGGGACCTCCACGTTTTCCACTAAGTTCAGCTTGGGCAGCAGGTTGTACTGCTGGAAGATGAAGCCCAAGAGCTCGTTGCGGATCTCAGCCAGCTGATTTTTGTTCATCTGGCCCACGTCCTGGCCGCTGAGCAGGTAGGTTCCATCTGAGGGAACGTCCAGACAGCCGATGATATTCATACAGGTGGATTTTCCTGATCCGGAGGAGCCCACAATGGCCACAAACTCCCCCTTATAGATCTGAAAGGAGATGTGGTTGGCCGCTGTGACGGTGGTGTCCCCCATGTAGTAGTATTTGCAGACCTGCTGGAATTCAATGAGTGTGTTCATGGCTGTACCTCCTTAGAAGCCTGGGCCGCCGCCCATGCCGCCTCCGCCGCCGGGCATGCCTCCGCCCATGCCTCCGGGCATTCCGCCCATCATGCCCATCTCACTGCTGGAGGAGCTGGTGGGGATATAGGCCACCGTGTCCCCCTCCTGCAGGCCGGAGACAATCTCGATGTAGTCGTCGCCGCTGACGCCTGTGGTGACCTCCACGGAGTAGTAGTCCTCGCCGTCCTCGGTGGTGGACTCCACCAGGGTCCCGTTGGCGGCGCTGGGGGAGTCGGCAGTGACCAGCACCGTGTCTCCCCGGTTCAGGGCGGCGGAGGGGATGGCCAGCACATCCTCGGCGCTGGCCAGCTCAATGGTGGCGTCCACGCTCATGCCAGGGAGCAGGCCGTCGGTCTCGTCAATGCGGATGGTGACCGGATAGGTGGTGGCGCTGCCGCTGGAGGTGCCGGCCACGCTCACCTTGGTGACGGTTCCGGTGTAGGTGGTGTCCTCCACCGCGTCGGCCACAATAGAGACGCTCTGGCCCACCTCGATGCTGGCGATGTCCAGCTCATCCACGGAGAGGGTCTTGGTGAGGTAGCTTAGGTCGTAGATGGTGCACAGCACCTGGTTGGCCTCGGTGGTCTCGCCGGCGTTGTAGTTCTTATCTACGATGGTCCCCTTGATGGGGGAGGTGATGGTGTAGTCGTCCAGATTTTCGTACTGGTTTTCCAGAGAGATCTCCGCGTTGCGCAGGCTCTCGGAGGCGCTCTGGAGGGAGTCGTCCAGGTCGTCGCTGGTGAGGACAATGAGGGTCTGGCCGCTGGAGACCTGATCCCCCTCGGACACCCGGATGGAGGAGACCTCGCCGGAGACCTGGGCGGTGACCGTCTCCTCCTCCTTATAGGTGAACGTGCCGCTCGCCGTGCTGGTGGCCGTTCCCACCGCCGCGCTGGCAGTCTGCTCGGTGGACAGACCACCGGGGTTTGACACGTCGATGGTCACCGTCCGGACGATCACGTTGCCGGTGAGCACCGTGTCGGTGCCGCTGATCTTGGAGATGGTGCCGGTGAGGGTCTCAAAGGTGGAGTCCAGGGTGACCGTGGCGCTCTGCCCCACATAGAAGGAGGATGCGTCGTCTGCGGGGAAGGAGACCTCCAGACTCATGGTCTGGGAGTCCCGGATGGTGGCCACCGTCTCCCCGGCGGTCACATCGTCCCCCACCTCCACGTCGATGGAGTACACCTGGCCAGCCACCGGGGCGGTGATGGTCAGGTCCTCCTGGCTCTCCAGCTGGTTGTTATAGCTGCGCTGGGCCTGGTTCAGAGAGATCTCCGCCTGCTCCAGAGAGTTGGAGGCGTCGGAGGAGTCGATGGTGTAGAGAATGGTGCCCTCCTCCACCTCATCCCCCTCCTCAAAGTCGGCGGTGAGGATACTGCCCTCAATGAGGGTGGTCACCGAGTAGGAGTCGGCCGCCTCCAGGGTGCCGCTGCCGGTGATGGAGGAGGAGACGTCCATGCGGGTGACCTCCGCCGTGGTATAGGAGGTGGCCGCCGCCGCGGAGCTCTGACCGGGGCTGAGCATCTGCCAGCCTACGCCGGCCGCCACGACCAGGGCCACGCCGGCCATGGCAAATTTCTTCCAGCGGCGCTTCTTCCCGGGCTTTTTGTCTCCCCTCCCAGGCAGCTTGGAGAGCAGCTTGGACGCCGCCCCCGAGGCGGCCAGGCGTTCCTTGATGGCAAGTTTCATATTCGTTTCAACCGTCCTTTCCGCGGAGCTCTTGATCTGCTTACGGGCCTATTTTAGAGAGCGTTTCTCAACAGAGAGGGGAGGAAATCGAAACTTTTTCGAAACAAATGCCAAATATTTTTTGGAGCTTGTCCACTCTTTGGAAGAATTGAAAAAATGGGCAGGGAAAATCCCTGCCCATTTGAGCAAATTGATTTTATGGAAATTTTATGGACTGGCAGATGCTTTTTCACCAAATTCCTGAGTCCATGCGGTGCAAGCATCGGAAGAGGAGGCTATGATAGTACCATCGGACAGAGAAAATGCAAATTCTCCGCCCCACCAGTCCAGATAAAAGGGAGCAGATAGAAAGGGTCCCTCCTGTTCACGGATATTTCCATTCCAGCTTTGATGACTCAAAGAGGTGGCCTTATCCCAGGTAAGAGGAAGAGCCAGATGCAGCTCACGGTCCGGGTCCAGGGTAGTCTGCGCCAGAGGAGTCTGGATCTGCCCTCGAAACTCCCAGCGTAAGGGCAGGCGAAACTGAAGCGTTCCGGACCAGTGGACTAAAGTCAGTTCCTGCTGCTGTCCGTCCTGATAGACCCAGGCGAGACAGGTCCGGTTCGCGGGAAGGGAAATCAGGCCGCAAACGGCCAGCCACAAAACCAGAGCGCCCACACCCAGGACGGCACAGATATATTGTCTCCACCGCTCCTGACGTTTCCAGCCCTGGACCTGCTGGACGGAATCCAGGGCGAGCCGTGCGGCACCCTCCGAATCACAAGGAGCGCTCTGCTCTCCTTGAAGGAGCTCCAGGACGCTCAGGCCCAGTGCTTCGGCCAAGGGCACCAGCATGCTGACATCTGGAAATCCGGCTCCACGCTCCCACTTGCTCACTGTCCGATCAGAGATATGCAGCTGCTCGGCCAGCTCCCGCTGGGTAAGTCCCCGCTCCTTCCGCATCTGCGCAATCAGCGCGCCGGTTTTTTGCCGGTCCATCCCCATCACCTCCCAGACAGTATACCATCAGAGGGAGGAGGGAGCAACAAACGCTGCGTAGAGCGGCCAGATTGGCCCGTTTTACCGGTTCAGCCGGTAGCCCGCCCCCCACACCGTCTCGATGATTTTGGGATGGGCGGGGTCGTCCTCGATCTTGTCCCGGATTCTCCCCACATGGACGGTGACAGTGGCGCTGTCTCCCACATAGTCATAGCCCCAGATGGTCTCAAACAGGCGCTCTTTGGAGAATACGATGTTGGGGTTTTCCGCCAGAAACTTCAGCAGGGCAAACTCACGGTTGGGCATCTTGATCTCCTGCTCCCCTTTAAAGACCTTCCAGCTCTGGGGGAGGATGCGCAGGTCGCCCACCTGGATGGCGCCGTCGTCCTCACTGCGGCCGCCGGTGAGACGCTGATACCGGCTCAGGTGGGACTTGACCCGTGCCACCAGCTCCGCCGGGTCGAAGGGTTTTCCGATGTAGTCGTCCGCTCCCAGGCCCAGCCCCCGGATTTTGTCCACCGACTCGGTGCGGGCGGTGACCATTAAAATGGGTACGTCCACCTGATCCCGGATGCAGCGGCACACCTCATAGCCGCTGCGCCCCGGCAGCATCAGGTCCAGCAGGATCAGATCGTAGGCCCCGGTGAGGGCGGCCTCCTCCGCCGCCCCGCCGTCGGAGATTATCTCGGTCTGGAAGCCCTCAATTTCCAGGTAGTCCCGCTCCAGCATGGCGATCTCCTAGTCGTCCTCTACAATCAGGATTTTGGCCATTTATTCCACCTCCGCACAGGGCAGGGCGATTTCAAACACCAGCCCGTGGTCGTTTCTTGCCTGAATCGAGCCCCCGTGGGCCTCGACAATATGCTTGACGATATACAGCCCCAGGCCGCTGCCCTCGCTGCCCCGGCTGCTCCGGGCCTGGTCCCCCCGCCAGAACTGTTCAAACAGGTGGGGAAGCTGGTCCTCCGGCACCCCCTGGCCGTTGTCCGCAAAGCGGATGCACTCCCGGTCCCGCTGCCGCCAGACGGTGAGGGTCAGTACCAGGGGGGAGGCGCCGGAGTACCGCACCGCATTGTCCTTTAAATTGTTGAGCACCCGCAGCAGCTGCTCCGTGTCGATCCGAACCGGGTGGGGGGCGGGGGCCCCCCGCAGCGCCACCTGGCCCCCGGAGGGGGCCAGCTCCTGCCGGGCCTCCCGGACAAACTGGGCCACAAAGTCCCCCAGATCGGCGTCGCTGAGAAACAGCGGGAGGTTTCCGGTCTCCAGCTTGGAGAAGTAGAACAGCCGCTGAAGCAGGCGCTCCATCTCACAGGACTTCCGGTATGCCACCTCCAGGTACTGTTCCCGCTTCTCCGGGGTGTTGGCCACCCCGTCCCGCATCCCCTTCAGATAGCCCTTCACTGAGGTGAGGGGGGTGCGCAGGTCGTGGGAGATGCCCGACACCAGATCGGTGCGGGCCTGCTCATAGCGGGCGTTTTTCTTCTGTTCCTCCAGCAGATGCCGCCGCATATGCTCGAAGGCGGCGTATACTGAGGAGAACTCGTCCGGCCCCTTGCAGTCCAGGGGGGTGGACAGATCCCCCCGCTCCACCCGTCCGGCCGCCTGAATGATGGCGTTCACCGGCTTGAGAATCCGCCGGACCTGGTACTGGGTAAACAAAAAACTGAGGACGCCGATAATTGCGATGGCCGCCAGGCCGATGACAGAGAAGGAGATGAGAGCCGCCTCATTCTGGGGGCGCTGCTGGCCGAACATCTCAGGGGTCTGGGGCTCCATCATGGCCACCAGGACCGCGTTTCCGCACCGGCGCCCCACGATAAAGACCCCCTGGTCCTGGAGGGACAGCGTGCCGGACTCCGGCCAGGAGGCGTTGGCGAAGATGCGGTTGTAGAGGTCCTCCTGAAACCGGTTGAGAGAGGAGTAGACCACCTGGTGGTTCTCTTCCACCGCCAGGCGGTAGTCCAGCTTGGCCAAACTCTGGTCCAGCTCCCACCAGTCTCTGGCCTCCTCCGGCCAGCTGGCCAGAGTGCTCTGCACCTGGTCGGAGCGGCTGTCCGCCGCCGGGACCGCCTGGTCCTGATAGGCGCGGAATACCAGATGGAGCACGCCGCCGCTCACAGTGAGAAGGGTCAGCAGGGCCAGGATCAGGGTCACCATATGGAAGAAGAAAATCTGCCGTCTCATCTCCACCCTCCGTCCTCCATTTGTCATCCAGCATAAGGGATAATTGTAAATAGGGAAGTGGAAAAATCTAAACTTTTTGCAAATTATCCTGAAAGAGCAGGGCCGGACGCCCGCCGGAGCGGGCGCCCGGCCCGTTCAGCGGCCGCGGGGTTATGGGGAGAGGGTCAGGCGGTGAGCTCCTCGCCGCCGAACAGCCGCACATACTGCAGCCGCTGATAGTCCTCGATCTTTCCGGTATAGACGGTGTCCTCCAGATGGCTGTAGGCATTCCCCAGAGCGTCGGTGTAGCCCACAAAGGTGAGGGCGGGGATGGTGTTCTGGAGGCTCCACAGGAACTGGCCGTAGGGATCGGTCTCAATCCCGGCGTACCGGAGCAGGTACTGCCCCAGAAAGTTCAGGCTGGACTCCTCCGGCCCCTCCTCCTCCAGGGGGTAGTTGGCCCAGATGACGAAGGGGGTCCGGTACTTGTCCATATACTGCTCCATGGTCATATCCGCCTGGGCCACCCCGTAGGCCTTGTCCAGAAACTCCTGCTCCACCGAGGGCTGGTGGTCCCCAAACATGAGGATGATGGTGGGCTCCTCCTGCTGGGAGAAGTAGTCCACCAGCATCTGAAAGGCCTGGTCCGTCTCGTTGGCCAGGGTCAGGTACTGCTCCGCCATGGGGTACTTGCCCGGCTCGTCGGTGAGCTGGACCTGGGCGGGGTAGTCCTCCACGGTGTAGCTGCCGTGGTTCTGGATGGTGACGTTGAACAGGAACAGGGGCTCTCCCGCCTCCTTGTGCTCAAACTCCCAGATGATCTGGGCGAAGTCGGACCGGTCGCTCACGTAGCCGTGCTCCAGGGTCTGCTCCACGTCCATGTCCTCGCCGCACTTGAAGTCATCGAAGCCCAGCCGGGGGTAGGTCTGATTCCGCTGCCAGGAGGTGCGCTCCCCCGGGTGGAAGGCCAGGGTGTGGTACCCCTCCTCCCGCAGCAGGGAGGCCAGAGAGGGGGAGTCGTCCAGAATGTACTGCTGGTAGGGGATGCTGCCCGAGGGGAGAAAGGCCATGGAGTTCCCTGTCAGAAACTCAAATTCGCTGGCGCTGGTGCCCGCACCGAAGACGGAGGTGTAGGCGTGGCCCCAGATTGCGTTGTCCAGGGAGCGGATGTAGTCGGTGACGCTCTCCGAGAGGGAGAGGGTGCCGAACTCCTCAAAGTCCGCCCAGGACTCGTTCATAATGGCGATGATATTGGGGTGGTCGGCGCTCACCGCCGTCTCCTCCGGGCGTTCCACCTGATCCATGATCCAGCTCAGCCGCTGGGAAGACAGGCCCTCCGGCTCCTCCACCTCCATAAACTCCGTGTTGCGCAGAAAGGCGGCCACCGCGCCGCTCTTCTGATAGGCCCCCAGCTGGTCCCACACGTCGGTCTCCACGCCGAACCGGCCCAGGGACTCGGTATGTACCGCCTGGCTCAGGCAGAAGACGCCCAGGACCAGGGAGAGACAGCGGAGGGGGGCGGTGTGCCGGTCGATGAGAAAGCGGCCCTCCCGGAATTTGTGCCGCAGGAGCCAGGCCAGAAGGGCCACCAGGGCGATCCCGGCCAGCATGGGGCCGGTGGGGGAGAAGGAGTAGCTACCCGACACCGCCGCCGCCGTCCCCAGAGCGGTCAGGTCCCAGGGGAGCACCGGCGTCCCCCGGTACAGGGCGACAAAGTAGTTGGCCGCTCCCCACACCCCGCACAGGATATGGAGAAGCAGACAGCACACCGCCGGGTAGCCCGTGGCCGCCCACAGCAGAAAATAGACCGCGCCGATGCACAGGCTGTTGGCCAGCACCACACCGGAGGCCAGCTCCCAGGGGAGGACCCCCAGAATAAACTGCATCAAATAAAAACTTGTCAGGGGCGGAAGGAGCAGCAGCGCCGCCTGCTCCAGGCGCTCCCTGGTGAAAAGAGCTCTGAACTTCATAAATTCTCTCCTGTATTTAACATATATTTAACATTTAGAGCTCTATTGTACACACTTTGTCCCGGTTTGTCAAAAGGGAAAGTCCGGTGCGCCGGGCCGGGGAAAAATAAAACGCCTTTCTGACGCGAACTGCGTCAGAAAGGCATTGAAATCAAAGGACGGCTCAGCCGGGAGGCCAGGTCATGTCCCGGCCGGACAGCACGTGGAAGTGCAGGTGCGGCACACTCTGGCCCGCCTGCTCGCCGATGTTGGACACCACCCGGTAGCTCTCCAGACCCAGTTCCTTGGTGACCTTGGAGATGACGGCGAAGATGTGGGCCACCACGGCGGCGTTGTCCTCCGTGACCTCAGCCACCGAGGCGATGTGCATCTTGGGGATCACCAGAAAGTGGGTGGGGGCCTGGGGATCAATGTCGTAGAAGGCATAGCAGACCTCGTCCTCATAGACCTTGTTGGAGGGGATCTGCCCCTCCGCGATCTTGCAGAACAGACAATCGCTCATAAACGGAAGTCCTCCTTTCCTGGGCGGAGACCGCCCGATTCATTCGTTCCCATTGTAGCACGCTTTTGGGAGAAGCACAACCTCACTGCACGTGGACGTGGTCGTTGATGTGCTTCATGCAGTAGCAGTAGTAGCCGTTGCACTTGGAGCAGTACCGGAACTCCATGTTGGGGTCGTCCGCGTCGGTGATGCCGCACACGGCGCACTTGTGGAGGTAGCCCTTGTGCTCCCGGACCTGCTTTTGGGCCTTTTTGAAGTTGATGGTCTGAGGATTGGTGCGGTAGGCAGCCCGCTGCCCGGTGCGGCGGACAATGCCCATCAGGTCCTCCCAGAAGAAGATGAGGTAGTTGAGGATGGCCACCAGGGGCAGGACCGCGGTGATCCACTGGCGGGAGAAGATGCTGAAGAAGAAGTCAAAGGCAAACAGCGCCGCGTCGATCCAGGCCAGCCACTTCACCTTCAGGGGCAGGATACCCATAAGCAGCACCTGCAGGTCGGGGTACAGGGTGGCGAAGGCGAAGAACATGGACATGTTGATGTAGTACATGGAGGTACCGCCCATCAGGAAGCCCACCAGAATGTTCAGCACCACGCCCAGACCGTAGAAGACGGTAAAGCGGGGAGTGCCCCACTGCCGCTCCAGGGAGTTGCCGATGTAGTAGTAAAACAGAGTGGTCATGGCAAACCACAGGATGGTGAACATGTCATTGGGGTTGTAGCCGCTGGTGGGGACGAAGATAAAGCTGATAATCCGCCAAATCTGTCCCTGCAGAATCAGCGGGCTGGAGAAAGAAAACAGCCAGGAGACATATCCGCGGGAGAACATATCCAGGAAGTACACCAGCACGTTGCCGATGACGATGAACTTCATCAGATTGGGGATGCCGAAGTTGGGGTGATTATAACAGAAGCGGTCCAGCCAGCGGGAAATGGCCTTCATGGACAGCCCTCCTTTTGTGATGATAATTGGGCATACAAGCAACATTGTATCCGCTTTCCGGGGAAATGTCTATAACCAAAGTGTAAACATTTTCGGCGGGGAACAAACCTGCCCTTCCCCTGGGCGGGAAATCGTGATACAATAGCATCCGCGAAAAACGGGCCGGAACGGCTCAAAAAATAGATTTATTTTTCGAGAAGAGAGAGGAACGGTATCTATGAGCATCGTAAAGGATATGTCCCTGGCCCCCTCCGGCCATCAGAAGATCCAGTGGGTGCGGGACTTCATGCCCGCCCTCAGCGGCATTGAGGAGCGCTTCCGCCGGGAGAAGCCCTTCGAGGGGCTGACCATCGCCGTCTCCGTTCATCTGGAGGCCAAGACCGCCAACCTGGGTCTGGTCCTCCGAGAGGGGGGCGCTCAGGTGTACCTCACCGGCTGCAACCCCCTGTCCACCCAGGACGACGTGGCCGCCGCCATGGCCGACCTGGGGGTGGAGACCTTCGGCGTCCACGGGGTGGACATGCAGGGGTATGAGGACCTGCTGGTGGAGACCCTGAAGTGCCGTCCCCACCTGATCGTGGACGACGGGGGCGACCTGATCTCCCTGCTGGGGGGCAAGTGCGCCCAGTACGGGGACCGGCTGCTGGGGGGCTGTGAGGAGACCACCACCGGCATCCACCGCCTGTACGCCCGGGAGCGGGCGGGCATCCTCCCCTGCCCCATGATGGCGGTAAACGACGCCAAGGCCAAGCACTACTACGACAACAAATACGGCACCGGCCAGTCCACCTGGGACGCCATCATGCACACCACCAACCTGATGGTAGCGGGCAAGACGGTGGTGGTGGCCGGCTACGGCTGGTGCGGCAAGGGCATCGCCATGCGGGCCAAGGGCATGGGGGCCGACGTGATCGTCACCGAGGTGGACCCCTTCAAGGCCCTGGAGGCCACCATGGAGAACTTCCGGGTCATGCCCATGGACGAGGCGGCCAAGTACGGGGACATCTTCGTCACCGCCACCGGCTGCAAGGACGTGATCGTGGAGCGCCACTTCCAGGTGATGAAGGACAACGCCATCCTGTGCAACTCCGGCCACTTCGACTGCGAGGTGGACGTGAAGCGCCTGGGCGAGCTGGCGGTGGAGCGCTTCTCCCGCCGGGAGAACATCGAGGGCTTCCGCCTGCCCGACGGCCGCACCCTCAACGTGCTGGCCGAGGGCCGCCTGGTCAACCTGGCGGCGGGCAACGGCCACCCGGCGGAGATCATGGACATGTCCTTCGCCGTCCAGGCCCTGTCTCTGGAGTGGATGGCCAAGCACGCCGGACAGCTGGAGAAGAAGGTCTACAACGTCCCCGAGGAGATTGACGACCAGATCGGCCGGGTGAAGCTGGCCGCCATGGGCCTGTCCATCGACACCCTCACCCAGGAG
>ENA-UONZ01002597-UONZ01002597.1-human-gut-metagenome-genome-assembly--contig:-C93old-NODE-2597-length-13603-cov-4.868394_pt1 | contig 13603 bp, 15 predicted proteins | sample MGYA00242468_ERZ724015 | MGnify/ENA metagenome assembly ERZ724015
GGACTATACAGATATTATTATCAATTTGAAATTCAAGTCTGACGTCGTGATCCAGACGGATGAATATGAGCAAACCTATAATCCAGATACAGGAGATATTGAAAAATTGGACACTAAGAAGAACAAGACGCTTATTAGTAAGAACAAGCTGCGACAGATGGCATACAGAGATGGTGTCACAATAAATTGTGTTCATTATGTAAATTTCCAGAGAACAAGTTCTAAAGCAAGAACTGGTAATTGCCTATTCATAGATGAAGCATATTTCGCTGAAATGGAAGAGTGGCAGACTATGGGTATTCCTTTTAGAGAGATTTTTAAGGAAGATGATAAGGTTGACATTGTATCGACCAGAAGTTATGAAGCTTTAACCTCTTCATCCATTATCGGAACACTTGACATTGATCCGTATTCAATATTACTGATAGATGAAGCTGACGGAACATATACAATGCCGTGTAATGTGGTTACGCTGAACGAAGAGACAAAAAGATTACAAGTTGAAAAACAGGACTATGAGAAGCATATTGACCTGTGGGATGGACAGAGTCTTGCAGATGAGTCAATCTTTAATAGTGGAAAGTATTTCAATCGTAAAGACGGCAAGGAACATACCTATGAGGGCAAAGGATTTTTGCTATTAAGAAATCACTTCTTCAAGAGTGCGATATTCAACACTAAGCTACAGGAGTATTACAGTGAGAAGTTCAAGAGTGAAGATAATCCAGTAGTAAAAGACAGGTTCGGAGAGACATTCAATCCACAGAATATTAAACTGGTTACTACAAAGAACAGTGTTAAAATATTGAAATTTGCGGATATTATCGCTACATACATGGTTGCAGATGATGAAAAAGAAAAGCTGAAGGAACTTGAATCTGAAAGACAGAAGTTCATTAACGAGTGTTCCAAAATTAGAAACAGGGTATCTACTGCAAAGAGAAAACTTACAATTCTTACTAAGGACACGAACGCTACTGTAGATGATATTCAGGTGGCACAAAATGAACTTGACCTTGCACTTGCGGATCAGAACCGACTCCCTGAAATCGAAGCAGAAATCAAGGAGTACAACAAGTCGATAAAATTCGAACAGGAAAAACTGACATGGCATTGGTATAGGGAACAGTTAAAGAAGAATCAGGAAAAATTCGGTGTATGTAAGTATGAGAAGGTATCTAAATTCGGAGAGCGTCAACAGTTATGGTATCAGGTTTTGGGTAGCTTGAATCTGAATGAGAAACAGTTGTGGCAGATTGTAGAGCCACAGGTACATGAGATAAATCTTATGAAGAAATATCCAGCTTTCTTGAAACACTCATTAAACACCAAAGCGTCCGATAAAGATAATATCGGGGCCAGGATGATGAAGGAATTATTGCAGATTAATGAAGATATCACAAAGACAAAGTGGTATACAGACTTCAGAAGGTCATATATCAGTAGTATTCTTGATCGCCTGTATGAAGGTAAGGTACAGTTAAACAATTCAGACTTTTGTACATTGGTTGCTAATCCGTATGAAATGCTTAGAGCGTCCACAGGAGAAAGAATTGATACAAGTATCTTATCCGACTTCCAGTGTTATTGTAAAAGGTATGCGGATGGTGAAGAGTTATACGGTTTCAGAAGTCCGCACATTGCAGTTGGAGAGAATGCGATTCTGAAGAATACATACCGTGATGAGTGGAAGTGGTTCAATTTCACGGATAGAATTTTGGTTATTAATCTGTGGGGAAAAGGTTGTTTCCTGTCAGATATTTGGCAAGGATCGGATCAGGACAGTGACGTAGCTTATATTGGTAATGACCCTGTAATCTTAGAAGCGACAAAAGAAACGGTAAATTCTGGAAAATATCTTATTCCTATCAATGGGCTTTCCCCTGAAAATGATCCAAAGAACTATACAAATGAAGAGATGGCATCCATTGATGGTAAGTTAGCAAATGACTTTATTGGAAAAATCTGTAACCTTGCAAGAGATTTACAGTGTTTCTACTGGCATCTGTATAATACTGGCACAGAGCAGAATAAAGAAAAGTATCTGTCGCAGATTTATGATGATATTTGTATTTTGGCTATTGCAAGTAATATTGCGATAGATAGTTCCAAACGCCGATATAAGGGTGTGAACCTTGCGACAGAAATCAGTGAGATAAGAAAGCGTCCATATCTACAGGCTGAAGGTGTGGTACTTCGTGATGATGGAACTCTACTCATTACAGAGAAGAGATACAAAAAAACATTATCAGATGAAAGTGTCCGCAAGTATCAGGATTATGTGCAACGTAGGAATAATGCCACTACACAGAAAGAGATAGAAGAGTGTACGACAGAAATCGACAAAATTCTTATGAAGGAAGATATACACATGGTACGTCCGAACTTCACAAAAGGTCTGAAGTCTAAGCCTAAGAAGAAAAAGAGACACTTTGGGAATGAAACTGAAATGAAATTATATCGACAAAAACAGATTCTTGCATCACAGGAACATAGAGAGCTGGAAGAGAAGATATATCTACCATTAGACTGTACAATGGATAGGTTAGCGACCGTGATTAGAGATCATTTGAATAGGGCTGATAGAACTAAGTTTATTACATTCGTTGACGTATTGCAGCGTATTCCAAAAGGAACGAAAGCAGATTATAACCGCATTGAAGCAATTAAAAAGATTGGCATTGAAGGAAATAATGAACTGAATCGAATTTATTCAAAGTATGCAGACGGAAGTATCACATATGACGAGATGTATGAGCAGCGTCAGAATACAATCCAGAATATCCTGAACAAGATTAGATATTCTGATATGGATCGTTTAATCGAAAGAAAGATCACTACATGGGATATTCAGAAGTTGATTAGGGATGTGTATGACATACATCCACGGAAGGACAAGCATGGAAGATTCGTTAGAAAAGAAGATACAGGAAAAATCGTCATGGACGATAAGAGAGATAAGAGGCTTATTGGTGATAAGAAAAAGCAGTGCGTTGGTCAAAAGCTCTTGCAATGGATATATGAGGTATATCCGGAAGAATTCATGGCGACTATTCGTCAGAACAAATCAGAGGTTACTTATTTAGAAGAAGTGACTTTAGAAACTGAATCATCGGACGATGACGTTAAAATCCATGAGTTATATGGGAAAAAATATAAAATTATAACGAAAAAGATTCAGTAATCATTGATCGTGAAGGGTGTCGGTGTAATACCGATGCCCTGTTTTTACCCTTAAAGAAAAATCCCCATGTATCAATAATTTGTGTTCACAAAATAAAGAAAAGAGCTGTAAAATAGGCACATTGTATATTTCGCCTATATTGCACTATATGGTATATAAAAATAATAATTATAACATGTTGTATTTTAATAATCAAGTATAAAATATAACAAATAAAATTGGTTTGTTTTATGCAATTTTACAGAAAGGTGGACAAATCGTGTCTCAAGATAAGTTAAGAGAAAGACTCTTGAATATACTTCAAGGTGAAGGAATCACTCAAAAATTTATTGCGAAACAAACAAAAATCAGTGAAGGTGTACTCTCCAGATTTAAAAATAATAAAAACGAACTGGATTTGATAGATCGAGAATCACTGAATAAATACCTTTTATCAAAAGGGTATTAAAAATTAATGGTATCGACACATTGATAGATGGAAATTATTGGCCTAGGACAATAGTAGAAATTTTAAATGTGATGATATATATAATCTACTTAATGAATCAAGGTAAATTCAAAAGTCTATGATGACATTTTGAACGTTCATTACTTTAATTCAAGTGACATATTGTGTGAATTTTTTTTCAGGAATCTCCTGAGTGAATCTCTTAATATGTTCGATATTAATTCATTAAAGCTTTAACTTCTGAATTTTAGAAATAAGGCAAAACAAGTCTTTATAGGTTTCCTTGATCTCCTTTCAACTTATATTTAAAGAAACCTATATTTAATTGGATTTAAAAATTCTATAAGGAATTTATATATAAAATAAACAATGGGTTCGGCATGTGGAACGATTCAGGGCCATGTTTCGGAAACAGGAAAGTGAGATAGAACAATGGCAGATATTAATAATAATGTAAATACAGAAGTGAAAGATGGGGGATCATCTGATCCAACTACCAATCAAGAAGTTAATACAGAAGAGACAGTTACAATGTCTAAGGCAGACTATGATAAAGCGATTCAGTCTGCCGAAGATAAAATCCGTGGTCATTATTCAAAAGAGCTTAAAGACCTGAAGGACAAGATCAAGGAGCTGACACCTGTAGAAAAATCACAGGCTGAAATTGATCTTGAAAATCGTATCGCTGCATTGGAAAAGTCTGAAAAGGAAGTAGCAGCGAAAGAGAAGAGACTTGCATTTCAGGAAAGTCTAACTAACAAGGGCATTGACAAAGCGCTTATTGACTATTTAAAGGATGATGCGGACGTGGATGCACTATCAAATGTCATTGATGAAATCGTGAAATCACGTATGAAGTCAAGTGGCTATGTCCCTGGTGAGCATTCTTCAGACGATAAAGTCACTCCTGAAGAATTTAAAAAGATGTCCTATTCGCAGAAGGTGAATATAATGCAGAACAACCCTGAATTATATAAAAAGTTGATGGCGAATAGATAAATTTATTGAACAATATTTATTGAATTTTAGATAGGCTTATCCGATATGGATGAGCCTTTTTATTTGGAAATTTTTCGGAAAGGAAGGAATAGAAATATGGCTATTGTAGTTCCAGAATTATTTAGCGATGCAACAAATGCCGCTATGGATCATCATATTCGAATCGGAAAAGTCGCTTTTGATGCGACAGAACTTGTACCGGATATCAGAACTTGTGGGGACAAGATTCACTTCCCTACAATTGATAGAGTTGCTACAGGTACAACTATGACAAAGGGTACTGCTCTTGTACCGGCAGAACTATCAATGACAGATAATGAAGCCGAAATTAAGCAGACCGGCAGCGCCGTTAGAATCTATGATAAGGACGCTATTCAGGTAAAAGGTGACGTCGTGGATCAGCTCGCTATTATGGTCGGTGAGGCTATGGCGGATGCCATTGATAAAGACCTTGTAAAAGAGATGGACGATAATGCCGTCTATAAGGTTGCAACTGCAAGTGGCACAGAAGTTGCATATGTAGAGATCGAAGCTGGTTTCGATGTATTCGGTGATGATGTTGATGTTCAGAGTTATGCCGGAATCATCATTAATTCACGATTGAGAAAGTCATTCATGGCTATGCCACAATTCACAAAGATTGACTATACTTTCGCTAAAGTTGGCAATGGTGTAGGTGATGCAGAAGGAATTATCGGTTATTGGAACGGAATTATTCCGGTGATTGTATGTGATAACGATACATACGATACTGTCAAGAGTGAGTGTAAGACATATATCGTGAAGAAGAAAGCTCTTGGCATCATCAAACAGAAAGATGCAACGACAGAAGAAGAAAGAGAGTCCTTAAAGAAGGCTACATTACTTTCTGCCGATGAGCTGTATGCAGTTAAGCTGCTTAATACAAAGGGCGTATGTATTTTAAGAAAGACAATCGCTTAAAAATGACACGTGAAAATCTCACAAAGTAATATTGGTGATTTTTCTCATATATATGGGGTGTGATGCTATGTCACATGACATAATGTTGCATCCCTACTTTTTAACGCAATTTTTATTGAAAGGAAACATAATGTTAAGTCCAAAAGATTTAAAAGAGTATAGAATACGAAGAGGACTGTCTCAGCGGGATGTGGCCATGTACTGTGAACTGTCGCACAATTTGATCGGCGACATTGAACTGGGGCAGAGAAATCTTACAGAATATAATTATCGAGAAATTGTGAAGGGTATCAATGCAGCGACACAGGCGAAAGCCAGGGGCACATTCGAAGAAGATAAAAAGCGTCTGATGGCAGATGAAAATATGTACGAAAATAATCGGCAAAAGGAAAAAAGAGCTGAATCCGAAAGAGCTGCTAAAAAGACACAGAGAAGAAAAGGCACGAAAGTAAATAGTGCAGCGAATGATAAAAAATAGTAAAGGGGGTTAACGTGTATTGGTTTTTAATCAAATTGTAATTGTGGGTACTTACATAAAAGTGCCATACACAATTGCATGTCATGGAAAATTACAGAAGTTTAATTGCACAGGAATTAATGAACGCACTTCCAGATTGGTGGAAGAGTATTAATAAAGAGGACTATTATTTGGTTTTAACGGATGATACAGATTCACTTTTTAGCTGTGGACGACTACATACTTTATTCGGAATTGAAATTGGTGGTTTTTATGATTTCAATTCTGGATTATGGGTAAATGCAGAAAGAATAGATTATGGATTAAAAATACCTATCTTTGTAGACTTATCGGTAAGTCAGAATCATCTTTGTTTTGATAATCATCGAACACTTCTTACTAATCCCAACAGGGTTAATCCAAACGTAATTCATAAAACAAAATTCAATGAAAAATATAACTTCAGTACGCTTACACTTATAACAGCGCTATATGGCGGTGTAGATCAGATGAGTGAAGAACAAAACACTATGTTATTGGCCGTTGATGGCGGCTTTATTGGATACTACAAGTACGGCGGAAAATATTCACGTATCAATCTGTATTGGTTGGAGAAGCTTGGTTTGACGGAGTATCTTTTACCAATTCTGGAAAATCATGATATGAAATACTTTCAGGATTTTTCGGTAGAGAATGGCTTGTATGACAAGATAACGATTACACCAGACGGATATTTAGAGACTCCGATTTATCGTGTGCCAGATTATCAATTTGAACTGGTGCAGCCGATTAAGAAAGTCTTTGCATCATCTTATGAGGTGACGCAACGTATCAAGAAAAATGAAAATATTATTGTGTCGGCAGAGACATACGAAAATGAGTATGTCCTAAATATCGCTGTTTAGGCGAAATAAAAGAATAAAAGGAGAAAGCGAGTAAATGACTAGAGAAGAATATGAAAAATTTCGTGACGAAGTTTTGAAGGAGAGATTTTTATGTTGCTATTCATCAGCGGAAAAGAAGTATCTTTTGGATAAGGGATACCGGTATTTATTCCGCTGTACCCACATGAAGACAAACAGATTCTTTTGGGTTTTCGACAAGACGGACGCACTTATAAAAGATGTGGTGGCCTGGACAAACAGTCGCAAAAAATCCAGAGAAGGAGTGAGCAACACTGCCATTGAAGGATAGCCTTACTTCGGATGAAATTTATGATTTGTATGGATGTCGGATACAAGAGTCTGGCATTAGGTCATTATATCCCTATGAAGATGGAAAATTCAAAATGGGAAAATACTGCGGACAAGATTATACGACCACGTATGATCCGCTGTCCGCATACGCTTTAAGAAAAAAATATCCTGTAAAAGTATGGGGTAAATTAGACGAAAGAAATCACAGGGCTTTTGTGTTTGAAAAGAAAAGACCGAAGGATGTAGTATTTTGAAAGGAATTTTAAGGTTGGAAAGTCAGAATAAAAAGAGAAAATTTACACCCAAACCACGTTACATGGGAAGGGTGATTAAGTGGAATACAGAGCGAGGATTCGGATTTATCCGCTGTTTTGACGACGGTGACAAGTATTACTGCAACCGGAAGATGATTCAAAGCGGCGAAGAATCGTTGGAATACGGAACGATTGTGAACTTTGAGGTTTGGGACGGACATGATAGAGAAGGTAACGAGAATCAATTTGTGGCGAAGTTACTTGTGGTGGAAGTTCCAGAGAAAAAACATAACAGAAGAGGATAAAATATATGGATAATGAACCTTTATTTAAGTTGGATTATAAAATATTATGTTTTGAAATAACCAGAAGATGCAATATGAAATGCAGCCATTGTATGCGTGGACCTGCGGAAAACCATACAATATCAAAAGAAGTAATTGACAAGACTTTGGATGAGATTAAAAGTATTGGAGAATTGTTTTTAACTGGCGGCGAACCATTTTTGGAGCCAGAAATGATAGAATATCTTTTTGATGGAATTATTAAAAGAAGAATCCCTGTGAGGTTTGTTGGTGTTGTTTCAAATGGTACGATACGGGATAAGCGAATAGCGGAAAGTTTTAATAAGATAGGTAAGTATGTTGCCGATAATTGGAGCGAGCCATTGACAAAAAAGCAGATACGACAGATTGTAACAATCTCAATAAGCAATGATTCATACCATATGAAAGAGGACATCATGGAAACACTGAATTTTTATAGAGGGCTTTTAAACGATAATTGTATAATCCTGAGAAAGAATCAAAAGGATATCAATGAAGTTTTATACTTGGGCAACGCTACGGATGAATCGTTTGTGTTGGAAGAAGGAAAAAAATATAGATACCGTATCACACCGTATCGTGTATCATTTATGAATGATGATGACGGAAAGTCTATTGCAATAGATACTGAAATTCAGATTGGGTATGATGGTAAAGTCCTCATTGGTGATGATTCTAGTTATGAACAACAGGATAGGAATAATTATGGAAACATCCTTGAAAAGCACATGTCTACATTATTGACCGAAGGAGCATTCAATGAGCCTTTTACAGCGAAAGAGGCACGCTTTCATGATAAAATTTATACCATTTACAAAAATAAAGAATTCACTGATATAAGCGAAAATACGGCGAAGGCTTTGTTATCTACATTTGAATATGTGTATTGTGCACGTGAAAGAATTCATAGAATATATCCGCAAATTCCATTTGAGTATTTGGTGGAAATAGCCTATCATGAGCTTAACATATCGCTAAGGGAAATATATGGGAAATACGGAAAAGAGTTTGATTTCGTAAGAATTGACAGTGGTAAACCTTTTAACACACCAATGGGTACAAGCATAGCAGTACTTGAGAAGGTGAAGCGAAAATATCCATTAGAAACACTTATGGGTAATTTGCTTTATATCAAAAAGCCTGTAGAATTTATTCCGGATTCCATTACAAGAGAGCGTTACCAAAGATTTTGAAAATAGAAGGAAGTGGTTGGATGGCTAGAGGAAATAAGCAAGCCAATGGCAGCGGAAAGTCTGTATCAACAGAGACATCAATTTACCAAACACTGAAGCAGATGATTAACACGGATACAAAAGTCTATTACGTCATGTGGAAGTATTGCCCGGAATATCTGAAGGATAGCGAAAAAGACCCCATTGAGACTTTCGATGATCTAAAAAATAGATATAAGGTATTCAATGATAGTATCACTGAAAAGACGTGTGAGAAATACATGTTAGAGCAAGGGGTGCAGAATGCAGTAAAGTGGTTGTTGAAGCGGCTGCATCAGAAGAAGCAGATTGAATTATATAATGCCTACTATAATAAAGCTCTGTCGGGGGATGTTCAGGCTTTTAAGGCATTTGAAGATTTTTCAGAAAAGTTCTTTGCAGAAGACAAGGAAAATGGTCTGATCAAATTGTTAAGTCGCGTCTCAGATGAAGACTTGGAAGATGATGAAAATTACAGTTACAATTATGCAGAATAAACCGATGTATGAGTTTTTATATACCAAAAATGACCGATTCGGGTTTTCTGAAGAACAAGATTTAAAAATATTGAAAGAATTATACCCTAATACAAGAGATATTCGGGTGATTTATAGTGTGCCAGGTGAAACACACTTTGTATTGACACATTGATAGGACTATGTGAGCGAAAACCTCATGTAGTCTTTTTTTATTAGAGGTGAAGCATGACAAAAGAAGATAAATTACGAAAAATAGTCGCTGATCCTGTTCTCTGGACGAAGTGTTTTGTGCGAATCGTCGATAAAACTGGTAAAAAGGTCAGATTTCAGCCTACCTATCATCAGATGGTACTTGCGAGAAATTTCGGAAAATTTAATATTGTGGATAAATCAAGACAGCTTGGTATAACTTCATGGGCGATAGCGTACTCACTTTATCTTACCCACACACAACCAGATACCGTATGTATGTTAATGTCCTATTCATTGGACACGGTAGACATTGTATTTAAGAAATTGAAAGCTATGTATGATGATCTTGATCCGTCTGTCAAATTAGCTGATGTGGCGAACAACAGGAAAGAACTCATACTTGAAAATAGAAGCCGTATAGTTTGTTGCGTATGCGGAACGAAGGATGCGGCAAGAGGCTCCACGCTTCGATACTGCCATTTGACAGAAGTAGCGTTTATGGATGATACAAAACTGAAGAATCAGTTAGTTGCTATCGAAGCTGCATTGCGTCCTGATGGACAGATCGTACTTGAATCTACTTCAAATGGAATGAATTACTGGTATGAATTATGGCAAAAGGCGGTACATGGAGAGAGCCAGTATATACCTTTTTTCTTTTCATGGCTAGACGATTCTAAGCAATTCTTACAGGAGTTTGAACAGAATACAGAAATCTATTTCAATCGACATGGTAAGTATCTGGAAGTGGAAGAGTTGGACGAAGAAGAACTATCCCTTTACTACAAGATGGGGGCAGAGAAAAATCCACTTGCTATGAAAAAACTTATGTGGCGAAGAATGAAGATAGCAAATATCGGACTTGACAAATTTAGACAGGAATATTGTTCGTCTGCTTCGGAGAGCTTTTTAGTTTCAGGAAATAATGTTTTTGATCTGGGAAAAACACAAGAGCGAATTAATGAACTGTATAAGACAAAACCATTATCGCAATCAAGCATGGAATTAACCCCTCTTATGCGTAAATGGAAAAAGGATTGGGTTATGTGGCGGATGCCAAAGCCGAAAGAAAAATTCTATGCCGGTGTGGATACAGGAGAAGGAATCGGATCGGATAATAGTGTGATTGAAATTATTGACCAGGATTGCGAGCAAGTATTTGAATTTGCAAGTAACAGGATTAAGCCTTATGAATATGCCGATTTGGTAAGAGAAGTTGGCGCATTTTATAATATGAGCTTGCTTGTCGTGGAAAAGGCATCAGCTGGACATACAGTCGTGGGCAAGCTATTCGATGGCGGCCATAGATATCTGCGCCTATATAAATACAAAGAATATGATGCCAAAGGCAAGGCAAAAAGAAAGCCTGGCTTTCAAACATCGGCCAAAAGCAGACCTATCATTATTAGTAGGTTCGTCGAAATGTTTGAGACTGGACAGGTATTAATTAATAGCAGAGCATTGTTGGATGAGATGAACGCTTTTCAGTTGGACGATAATGGAAAGCAACAGGCGGTGCGTGGCGCAAAAGATGATAGAGTTATGGCTTTTGCGATGGCTCTTGAAGGCTTAGTGAATGGGGTTTGGTATATTTAAATGAACCCCATTTAATGAACGAATGAAAGGAAAACACATGGAATATAAAGAGTATAAGAAAATACTTGAACAAGCCATGGTAGATTATGTGAACAGCGGCGGCAGCGTCTATTATCTAGGAAGTGTCACGAAAGAATATATTTTTTCCTATGATAATGAACTGGATGCAGATGACCACAAGAAAAATCTATCAGATAAAGCTGTTCAAGCGATTGTAAAAAAGGAACCATTGCCAAAGGGCATTCGATTAGAAAAGTGCATCTGGCACGGAAAGGATCAGAAGCATGAATCCGATACAAGCGATTAAAGATTTTTTTGGAATAGGTAAAGGTGCAAATATGAATACAGAAAGACCGTATTGGTTTAGATATGAGATTGAAAAGACTCGATATAAAGATAGAATTAGTAGAGTGGAAAGCATTGACGATTATCTTCGGAGAAATCATAAAGTGCTACAAATCCCCTCTTTTGAATTTAAAGGACACACTTTCGAACCGACACGATTAGTGCTACAGACGTTAAGAAGTATCATTAAATTCCATTCTTCTTACGTGTGTGGTAGCCAGGTAAGCATTACTGGTGATAAAGAATTCGTATCTTTATTGAACACTATTTACAAGCGTGGTGGCTATGGAAAGACCGACCTTGAAATAGCAAAAGATCTGATTACATATGGTGATACGTTTGAATATGTGTATTTGAATGAAAATGGTGATATCAGGTCAAAGATCATCCGGAACAAAGATTCTTATCCCCTTTACGATTCTTTCGGCAATTACACACACTTTGTGGAATACTGGAAGGATGAAGATACAAGGGCAGATCATTATGTCGTTTATTATCCGGATAGAGTCGAAATTTATGAGAATAGCAAACTGATTGATACAAAAGTTAATCTTACTGGATTACCAATCTGGTATAGTGCGATGGAAAAGTCAAAGTATGACAAATTCGGTGATCCATTCCCATTAGATTTAATCGGAATCATGGATACGATTGAAGCGCTGCTTTCGAAGTTAGATACAGCGGTTACGACATTGTCATTATCCCCTCTTGGAATAGTATCTGGACAGCGGATGGATTCAGAAATTCCTACAAATATCGTGGGCGCAGTGATGAATTTGGAAGAAGGGGCGACATTTGATTGGGCGAATGCGCAGATGGATAGAGAAAGCATTAAGCTAGAATTAGACTATGTGATTCAACAGTTCTATGCTATTGCGTGTGTTCCAGCTTCAATCATGGGACAATCTAATGTAGCTAAATACGATATTGGCGTATTAAATAGAAATATTTAATATTATCAAAGGGCAAAATCGGTGAAGGCTAAGTTGTTTTACAATATGTTAATACCGAGATAACTATGACAATAATATGTTATAGAATTGTAGAGCATAGGGGATGAACCTGTAAACAGAATATAATTCCCCCAAGAGTGTCCTTTATCTGACCAAGTAAAGTTGAAGATAAAAATATATGCCGAACTTATAGGAAACTATGAGAAGTAGAGGATAAAAAGCCTTTACGATAACAAGATTGAATGTCAGCGAAACTTCTATTACCATGCTTTATCAACAAACAGATAACTTCGCACGTCAATACATCGCTGCCATGAACGAAGGATTTGAACAGCGACTTGCCTATATCCGCAAGCTGATGGAGTATAATGGTCAGACCGTCACGGATGAAGTATACGACAGTATCAGTTTCTCATTCAATGTGGCTAGACCAGTTGATAATGCAGCCGATATGGAAAATATGCAAATTCAGTATAATTGTGGGGCTATTTCACGCCAGACCATCATTGATCGAAGCCCATATACAACTGACACTGCATTAGAGATTAAACGCATTGAGGATGAATCAAAAGCACAGGCTAATAGTACAGATGATGTACCAGAAGAAATTGTTGGTACAGAGACTAAAAAGGTTTTACTGGATGAAGAAGTAGATTAACCCCTGTTCAACAAATAAAAAGGGATGTGTATAACCTACACATCCCCTCAGACCTTGACTTTTTACGGCCAAAGCCTTATAATCAAGATAGAAGCAATCAGAGATATTTGCGGTGTCTTGCGATTGCTCCAGAAACAAAAATAATGTTTAAAGAGTTACTAAGACAGAGGCTATCCCCTATTTGCGGTAGGGAATAGCCTTTTTGCTACTTGCGGTGGTTGTCGATGTAGGTCAATGCCGCAAAGACAACCAATAAAAGAGTTAATACTTCCATTGTGTTCATTGGCATTCCCCCCTTTCTGTCTCCAGAAAGGCAACCGCAGGACTATCCCTTTCTCGGTCTATGGGGACTGTGATTAGTAT
>ENA-UONZ01002600-UONZ01002600.1-human-gut-metagenome-genome-assembly--contig:-C93old-NODE-2600-length-13584-cov-21.383399_pt1 | contig 13584 bp, 9 predicted proteins | sample MGYA00242468_ERZ724015 | MGnify/ENA metagenome assembly ERZ724015
CAATACTTATTTCAAACGGAGTGCAAAATAAGCACTTTTATTTGTATAAAACAAGGATTTTAGCAAATAATTCTGCTTTTATTGCTCATTTTCTTCGTTTTGGAACAAATTTCGAAGTAATCGCAGTGCATTTTGAGTAGCATTGGCTATATTTTTATTTCTTCCTTCGTCTCCTTCTATTTTAAGTGTAATCACTTTGTCTTTACATCCGGCGGCAATCCAAATGGTGCCAACCGGCTTGTCGGGAGTGCCTCCTGTTGGGCCGGCAATACCTGAAGTGGCAATTGCGCAGTCGGAATTCATCGATTTCATCGCGCCTTTTACCATTTCGATAACGGTTTCTTCGCTTACTGCTCCGTAAGTCTCCAATGTTTCATGGCTCACACCTAATAAATTCTCTTTTACTTCGTTGGAATAGGCAATAATTCCACCTTTGAAGAAGTGTGATGTTCCGGCTACGGCTGTAATTGCGGCTGCCACATTTCCTGCCGTGCAGCTCTCGGCGGTAGCAAGTGTCAGGTTCTCTTTCCAAAACAACTCGCTGATCTCTTTGCTTAAAAATTTACCTTCTACTGACATTTCGATTTCTTTTAAAATAAATACTAAATTGTTACCCGTGAATATGCGGGTTTGTCAATGGTGCAAAAATCTTTGTCCAAATACTTATAATAACCGGTAATGGCAATCATTGCTGCATTGTCGGTTGTGTAACTGAATTTCGGAATATATATGTTCCATCCATATTTGGCGGCATGTTCATGGAATGAATTGCGCAAACCGTTGTTGGCTGATACTCCTCCGGCTACAGCTATTTCGTTTATCTTGAGCGCTTTGGCTACTTTTCTCAGTTTATCCATCAGAATATCTACAATAGTTGCTTCCAGTGAAGCAGCCAAATCATTTTTATGATGCTCAATAAAGTTAGGATCTTCTTTCAGCCAGTCACGTAAAGAGTAGAGAAAAGAGGTCTTCAGTCCACTGAAACTGTAATTGTAATCAGGAATATGAGGCTTACTGAATGTAAATGCCTTCGGATTTCCTTGGCGGGCCAGTTTATCAATGATGGGCCCCCCGGGATAGCCTAATCCCATTACCTTAGAACATTTGTCAATGGCTTCTCCGGCAGCATCGTCAATGGTTTGACCCAAAACTTCCATGTCATTATAGGCTTTTACCAAAATAATTTGTGAATTGCCACCCGATACCAGAAGACATAAAAATGGAAACTTAGGTTGATTTGTATCTTCTTCTGTTTCTTTAATGAAATGAGCTAACACATGAGCTTGCAGATGATTAACGTCAATCATGGGAATATTTAAAGAGCGAGCAAACCCTTTGGCAAAAGAGACACCTACCAATAAAGATCCCATTAATCCGGGCCCGCGCGTAAAAGCTACTGCACTCAATTCTTCTTTAGTAACTCCTGCCCTTTTCAAGGCTTCATGTACTACAGGTACAATATTTTGCTGATGTGCTCTTGATGCCAATTCCGGCACGACACCTCCATATGCTTCATGAACAGCTTGGCTGGACACTACATTCGACAACAAGACGCCATTTCTGATTACAGCAGCAGAAGTGTCGTCGCAAGAAGATTCTATACCTAATATAATTGTATCCATAATCTATACCTTATTATATATATTAATGTGTAAGGATTTCAAGTCCGTTTTCCGTCATAAGAAATGTATGTTCCCATTGTGCAGAAGGAAGTTCGTCTTCCGTAACTACTGTCCATCCATCTTCTTCATCTATAAATACTTCCCAAGTCCCGGCATTAATCATAGGTTCGATAGTAAAGACCATGCCCGGTACTAATAACATGCCTGTCCCCTTTTTCCCAAAGTGCTCTACGTCAGGCTCTTCGTGGAATTCCACTCCTACACCATGTCCGCAGAGGTCACGCACAACAGAAAAGCCATTTTTTTTGGCATGTTTCTCTATCGCATGACCTATATCGCCTATAAATCCAAAAGGTTTGGCTGCTTCCATGCCGATTTCCAAGCACTCTCTGGCCACTTGCACTAATTTTTCTTTTTTAGGAGTAGTCTTTCCAATAATAAACATACGTGAGGCATCGGCATAATAACCATCCAAAATAGTGGTGCAGTCCACATTTATAATATCCCCTTCTTCCAAAATATCAAATTCATTAGGAATGCCATGACATACCACTTCATTAATAGAGGTACAACAGCTTTTGGGAAAACCTTCATAACCTAATGTAGCGGGAATACCACCGTGTGATATGGTGTAATCATACACCAACTTATCAATTTCGAGAGTGCTCATACCGGCATGAATTTCTTTTTCTACTAAATCTAGAACTCCGGTATTAATGATTCCGCTTCGGCGTATGCCTTCTATTTGCTCAGGCGTTTTGATCAGTTCTCTTGTGGGAACCAAATGTCCTCTATCCTGATAATAAAGAACCTTTCTATCTAAATCTGTGATTTCCATTCCTTTAGGAACTCTCCAGTTTATTTTATTCCTTTTCATTTATTTTGTTTATAATCTGGTAAACGCTTGTTATTGACTGACAAAGATAATATTTATTTGTTTATTATATAACAGTCTATGAGATAAAAGTTTAATTCGCTTTGAAAAGATATGTGGAAATGGGGCCATCTGAATAAGAAGAAAGGCGTATGCCTAGCATTCCACCACCCGATACACATTTCCCTTGGCGGTATGCACCCGCTCGCCCAACTGGGGTAGAATGCGGCTCAGGCTGTATGCCGTCATACCCCTCATGGCCGAGGGATGGGCGGACTTCATCCGCTCGAACAACTGGGTGGCGGAAAGGGTCAGCACCTCCTGAGGGTGGTCCTCTTCCGTGGCAAAGCGGAAGCAGAGGCGGAACACCTCCTCTTCGGGTACATGCTTGTAGAACAGGGCGTTATGACGCTGTATGGTTTGTTCCTCTTCCTTGTTAAACCAGCTTCGTTCGCCGGACAGAAGCTCCGCCTTGAGTTGGGCGTACAGTTGCTCATGCTCTACGGAGGTGGTGCAGTCTATGGCGTGCTCCAGACTGACACAGAGGAAACGGCGCGAGCCGGTACGGTCCACCAACAAATCTTCTCGGTTGCTGGTGCCGATGAACGAGGCGATGCGGGGAAGTGCCGAAGCACTGCGTTTGTAGGCCTTGCGGATATTCAGTGCGAAAGCCTGCATCAAGTTCTTTAGAAGGGGCATTTTGGATGCACCCAACTTGTCGAATTCATCCAGGTTGATCAGGCCGTAGGCGGCTAACCTGGCTTCGGCGGATGCCGGGGAGCAGAGGTCGTAACTCTCTGTATAGTAGGCTTTCAGCGCATCGGGCATCAACAGGCGGCAGAACGTACTTTTCCCCAATCCCTGACGACTGCTCACCAGTAGGGGTGCCACGCTGTTGGCGCGGTTGGTATCCGGCCGGAACTGCATCCATTGGGCGGAGAGTCCCAGCATCCAGCGGTGGAAACCGTTTACCCATACCGGATCATCGGACACCCTGCGGGCGAGTGCCGACACCCGGTCAGTGCCGTCCCATTCGGGAAGCCGCTCAAAGTAGGCGGTAAAGGGATGGTATTCGCTGATGCGGCGCGAGCGCACAAAGCGTTGGATGTCTCTGTCCCAGCAGTCTATGCCTGTTTCGATGGCTTCCATGCTGAGCGTGTTCATCCACCGTTCGTCCACCTTGGTGTAGCGCAGGTGGGTGTCGGGAATGTTGTTTGTTACTTCTGCCACCTCGGTTTCCTCGGTCAGCACGTTGAAGCGGAAGCGGTAGCGGGAGGTGAGGAAAGCGGTCACTTCCTGCATCAGGGAACATGATTTCGCTTTCTTCACTTCCTCTTTCGAGGATACCGGCGCGGCTTCTTTTCGATTGCCTTCCGAAGAGATCACTCCGATTTTCTTTTCAATATCTTTCGAGAATTCTAATCCTGCTTCTTTTCGAGCACTTCCCGATGGTGCGGATTCCTCCTCCGTTTTTTCAATTAAGACTGCCGGGCATCCGGGAGCTTCGTTCCTGCTTTCCGACAAATTGCCCTTGCCGTTTTCAGCCGGAAGAACCTGTGACTTGCTCACTTCCTTCACTCCGTCTTCATCGGACACAATGTAATGGTAAGTGCCCGCCAGCGCATTCCCATCGGTGCGCGGAGTCCAGTCCACCACCAACGCCACCCGGCCCTCGCGGATATCCACTGCCAGATGCACACCGGGGATGGTCCGACAAAGCGGCATCAGTCCGTTGAGGGCGGATACGAGGTCACGGCGCGGTGTTTCGTCGGAGGGAACAGGGGTTGACAGGAATTTGCTTCCGAAGAAGACTGTTTTGAGAGTGGCGAATACATTCATAAGCACTTTTTTTAGATTTGACGAACTACAAATATACAACATAAAAAAGCCTTTGTCAAGAGGGAAGACAAACTAATCCAATCCCGGCTCAGAATATGACGGAGCCTGACACAATGACATATATACGTATAGGCTCATGCATACGTACGTGTAGCCCGATGCGTATATACGTGTGGGCTTATGCCACCGTATGTATTGACCAATGCGTGACTACGTACACATTTAAAAATATACAGCTCACGCTGAGTGCTGCAAAAAGACCTTGATGTTTTCAAAAAAGGTCGTTGTGTTTTCAAAAAACTTCAGCACCTTTTTAAAAAAGCTCGGTATCTTTTTCATGTAGGGGTAGATAGAATCATCCCCTCACTAAGCCGGTCATCCCTTCTTTTCCGACCATCTTTGTTCCCGTTCATCCTTACATTTTAATTAAAGTGTCCAGATAATCAATCGGTTAAGAATGACAGGACATCCCCTCATCCTCGTTTTAGCGGCGTTTGCCAAGTTTCTCCAAATCAGCCTTCAGCATTTGCGCTATCAAAAAAAGTCTTACAGATGAAAGGAGGCTGAAAAGACAACACGGGATGTCCATTCATTATCGGAATCCCCACCAACATGATGTTTCAGCAGCTAATGAAAGGAAGAACGGAATTTTCGGACAGCTTCCTGATTAGGGATTAATCCGAAAATCCTGTGGGTGATCCGTGTAGATTATCCAAACAACATTATTTTTGCATTTAAATTAAACAAACCAATCCAATGAATCCCAATCGCAGTCTGCATAAGTTACTTCGAATAATCTTCTCTGAAGTTTTAATGGAATATTTCGACATATCCGGTTGGCATGACGATTCTTCAAAAATCGAAGTTTGGCTTGATGAGAAGAATTATATGGAACGTTTTGATTACAAGAACGGTACTGTCATTTCCAGTGGTTTTATAGATGAAAAAGTAATTCAGGACTTTCCTCTGCGTGGCAAACCTGTCTATCTTTATGTCCGGCGTCGTCGCTGGTATGATAAAGCCACCGGTGAACCCTTTTCCTATACATACGATGACCTTGCTGCCGAAGGAACGAAACTCACCCGAGTTTGTTTCTTTTTTAAAAGAGGAAGATTGAAAGTAGCGTCTGTAGCGTAAGTTCAATGGTCCTACTGGCGTAGCTTGCACATTAGTTTCAATCCACACACCTACATGAGGTGTGACTTCCTTATTGATTCCTTTATCCGCTGCCCATCTGAGTTTCAATCCACACACCTACATGAGGTGTGACCAAAATTGGCTGCACAGATATTGTTTGAATCAAAGTTTCAATCCACACACCTACATGAGGTGTGACTGTATACAGAGTTGTATATTATAAATCAATAAATTAACCCTACTAATATGCGAATTCTCATTTTTATTTCAATTGAATAACGGCATTCGCCTTATAAACAAGTCAATCTGCTGATTATTAAGAGTTGCGAAGATACTACTTTTTTTGCAACACTCCACATTCGCACACATTATACAATAAAAGCATTATTAACTTTATAAGCAGTTTCGACACCTATCACTTCCACCCTTCTATTCTCATTTTTACTAAGAATATAGAATCTAACACTATCACGAGACATATCAATGATATCTTTGATTCTTCCTCTCAAAAGACAATATTGTGCTTCTGTCACCTCACATTCAAAGACAGAATTCTGTACCCTCTGTCCATAATCTATGCAAGCCTTAGCCACACACCGTAAACGGCGAGCTCCTTCCTTGCTCGTAGTATCCACATCATAAGTTACAAGAATATACATACTCGTAAATCATTTTATTAGAAATACCGGATAATTATCAATATCTTGCCTAATATATCTTGCCATCAACATAGCTTGTGCATAAGGCAGAAGTCCTATCTCAATTTTTTCATTAAGATAAGGATGGATTATCACCTCTCTTTTCTTAGCCTGCCATGCAGAAATAAAAATCTTTTTCCCTTTATCTGTCATAACAACCCCATTATCACCTTGAAACAAAAAATCCTTGGATGTGATCTGTCTTTTATTAATCAATGACAAGACAAAACGATCACCAAGATAGGCACGAAATTCTTCCATCATATCCAATGCTAAGGACGTACGCCCCGGACGAAGTGTATGGAGAAATCCTACATAAGGATCAAGACCTACAGTCTCGAGTGCTGCAGATATTTCATTTGCTATCAAAGTATAAGCAAATGACAACATGGCATTCACTGCATCCTTAGGAGGACGGCGATTACGACCATGAAATGGAAAATCAGCTTTCTGATTAAGTATCAAAATAGGCAACACTTCAAAATAAGCATTTGAAGCCATGCCTTCATACCCTATTAGGGTCGTCTTATCTTGAGCTGTCAAAGCTTCACGCTTGGCATGCTCCAACACTTGTACTGCTTGATTGACATCTTCATTCTCCCCATAATCACGAATATATCTCCTCAATATATTACGATAGTTTTGAATCTTACCGCCAATCATCAGCCGTGCCGCATGTAACGACCAAGATTCATCGTCCGACAATTGATACTGTTTTTTACGCAACAGTACATTCCCTTTCGTCGTGCCCTGTACCCTGCTGATAAATCTGCCATGAGGAGAAAGGAATGTAAGTGATATGCCATTGTCAGTGCACAATTTCATCACACCGGGACTTGCGCCCATATATCCGCACGTCACAATGCCTTCTATGTTAATAGCAGGAATACGAAACACTTCCTCTTGTTTGACCGACACTACAACATTCAGCCCATCCTTACTAAGATACGCTTCCGGTGTCGTCACATACAAAGTATTCAACAATTTTCTCATTCATATAAATTTTTATTAAGGTATGTATCCACCGTAGTACAATTCTTTACCATCGTTGGCATACAAATATCTTTGAGGGAACATTTATCACAATGCTTGCCATACTCCGCCTTCGGAATAACCGCTTTGGCGAATACCTCGTGCATATCTTGAGTACATTGCTTGACAATGTTCCGCAATTCATCAGTTATATCCATATTCACCCGATGGCGAAGTTCTCCATAAAAGAACACACCGTATGGTATATGGATAGCGTACATTTCCTCAAGACACATTGTCTGTGCTGCCAACTGCACTTCATCCACTTCATTCCTTTTTGGTTTACCATGTTTATACTCCACAACCACCGGTTTCCATTGCCCCGGATACTTCGGATGCTGAATTGTGTCTTCAAAAGATAAAGACGGAAGCAGTTCTATAGCATCTGAAATGCCATAAAGACCCAGTTCATACGAAGCAATATTCACTGCGCGTAATGTTATTTGGTCACCACACTTCTGCCTATAAAACGGATCATCTACATGCTTGTGCAGGATCTGTCCTTCAATGGTAAGACGATTATCATCCCATTGCTGTTCGATATGTATTAAAGCCCATTGCCGAGGACAGAACCTAAAGTGCTGAATCCCCGACAACATGAGCATATCGTCTTCGCTATACATATACCTTTTACTTATATCAGCTCTTCAACAGTAACATTTGATGGAACATTCTCCTTGTCTATAATGACCGAATAGTCGCTGAATGAACGCGGTGCTCCGTCACAGATCTTCTCCACCTTAACCAAGTCAAACAGTTTGTTGGCAGGAGCATTGCCTAATACGGAATCATGCTTGAAAACAATCAGCTTTTGTGCACTCATCAATCCGCGTGCTGCCGAACGGTCCACATCGAACATATTCTTCAATGCTTCAAAAAATAATGCAAGGTCTTCTTCTGAGAATCCGGTTTGTCGTGCCAAGTTGGCAGAGATGAAACCATGGCAGATGTAGAGGCCATAAGGTACGGTAGCCTTGCGACCTTGTATTCCTACTTGCAACTCATAAGGCTTTTCTTCATCGCGGGCTGCGCACACCGTTAGTGCATGTTCTTCTGAAACAATCATATCTTTTGAACGGGCAAAAGTCATCTGAACAGCTCCTCTTACTTGTCCTGCATTAGGGCCCGTTGATAGAACTGCGCCAAAGGTTCTCACATCAAAGAATCGTTTGCACATAGCAGTTCTACCAGCAGGCACTTTATCAGCAGGAGCTTTTCCTTTCTCAAGCTTTATACTGAGATCTTCATATGTCTTACGGATTTCTCCATTAATAAAGACTTCTTCGCCTGAAATTTCCTTAGACTTAACAAGAATATCGTTACCAAGTTGTCCTGATTTAGCTATTTGTACATAATTACGCACCTTGCGCTTAAGGCAAACATCTGTAACAAGTCCCATACCAGTTTCAGCATCCACACGGGGGAGATTGCCTGCATCGGGGTCACCATTTGGGTTACCGTCTTGTACATCAAAGATGTAAACGAAATCTATTCTGTTTCTAATTTCTGACATAGTTATTTTCTTTTTTATATTGTTATTACTCTTCTGCTTCTTTATTATCTCTGTGGCATTTCTGATGATAATAGCCAAGAAAAAAACGTCCTTGATCACTCAAATTCAATGTATTTGGAAAATCTTGGATTAATGCTATAATTTCTTTCTTTTGATCATCAAAGAAATTAGCAAGTCCTTTTTTGTCTTTTGCTAATTTGCTATAATGACTATTTGATAGTTTAAGAATGGTTGGAAATACAGCTGATGGGGTAGATGAAGCTGCATTCAAATAACTTGAACGAATAGTATCTTGCTTATTTGCGGCATACTGGAGATTTTCCATTACCGCAAATAACCGTCCGCAAAGATACCCTTGATTTTGATTGTCTTTATCTAACATAATATCGAGTTTTTTATTGTTGTTATTATCATTCAGTCGGTTAAGATAAGCCTTGATGATGGCAGCATGCACAATGTTAACGGATTGTTTTGCACGTATGCGGCAAACGCAAGCTTGAAACAAAGAAACCGGATATGGTAATCCTTGAAAGATGCTTTTCACCACGGCATCAGGAAGACTAGGAGGGCAATTTTCTTTTATGTTCTCTTTCAAACTAACAGCCTTGAGTATTGCGTATAGACTACAATAATTAGGTCTTTTATCTCCACTCGTTATGATTTCCATATCTTCAAAATGCAAGAGAAGTTTACCGGCAAATTCCTTTACTGTAGTCTCATTCCAATACGATATCGCTATTCTTGCCTTGTTAGCGGCAAACATTCCGAGGATATAAAATTTATCATCAGTTTGAATAGGCTTATTTCCATTATATATTGATTTGAATATTTGGGTAATATTTTCAAGTTTGCTATCAGGGTTATCCTTTTCTTCCCACCCAAATAAAGAATACACACTCTCTTCTATTTGCATATTTACTTCGTTTTTCCTTGAAGCCCAAAATGCATAAGTCCTTAAGCCGACAGTAAATTTATTATGAGAGTTATAATCAATCAGTTTTTTTAAAGCAGCAGCAATTGCAAATTCCGCCGACTTAGACATCGGCGCATTATTTCCTTGCTCTTTTCCGTAGGAATCATATCCTTGATTCTTTTGAAAAGACACCAATTTTGTATCACTGAATTTCCCTAATTGGATTTTTGTAAAAGTTTTAACTGGTTGACATTTTTCACCCGTAACTAAACACACACAGATTCTGCTGAAATCAGTTTTGCCCTCATCAGTTTTATAATAAGATAAAACTGATTCTTTCTCAGCTATTATCTGTGTTTCTCCTTGAATGAGAAAAGATATGTTTTTAGTGAAATTCTTCTTTATATTATCCCAGTTATCGGCCTTTTGGAGCAATGACAATACGTCCTTGTTACTAATATAGAAGTTTGCAACAGCTTTTAAATCCTCATCATAGGGATATTGAGAACATAAGTCATTGATGTATTCAAGAAATGCCGAATGGTTTCTAACATTCTTGGCAATTTCTTTTTTATACTCAGCTTCCTTTTCAGGCTTTAATCCCTCGTCATTTATATGTATAGTAGCATTACTAATGCCTAAAACATAAGAAAAATTATCCCATAAATGATTAGGCAAACTTTTTGTGCCTGTACGACCATTGGTTTTAGCTACAAGTTTCTTAACAGGATTATCCTCTATTCTACACAGATTTCCATCTTTATCAATAACAATTATAAAACCAATCTCTTTGTATTCCAGCCCCAAAGGAGCTACATTATCCCCACTTCGATGGTAATAATCATACAATGCCTTCAATATCATCTCAGTACCTCCTCACTATCTTTACTTGGTACAACAATCACACCTTGTTTCATTCTAGCACGATAAAACATGGCATCCGGTTTCTGGGCATTCCCCTCAAAATCCATATCATAAAGCATAATGCCCAAATCTCTGTCTTCAAACAAAGGCGGCTCAAGATAATCCGTATTATCAATGTATTTCCAATTTGCGGCAAATTCGCGGCAACCCAAATAAGGCTGCGTAAAGCATTGCCCTTGCAATGCTCTGCGTTCAAACATCTGATAATACTTCATGGGATTCTCATCATTACTTGGCTGATGTTTGGCAAAAGCCTCCTTCGGACGATCTTTTACTGGGATAAATATCAATTTGGCATAAATGCGATAACGCACATCTTGCAAAAGCAAAGAGTTCTTCTGTTGGCGTGTCTTTCCATCGTCTATATAAATTGGTTTCATACTGGAATTTACCACTGCTCCCACTTCATTTCGCCTGATGGTAGTCCACTTAATGGGATTAAGCACTTCAATCTTCGTCACCTGCCAACGCATGGCATAGCGTTTGAAAAGTATAGCCTCAAAGACAGCACGTGCTGCCGATGGTGTAATGACATCGTAGCTCACTCGTTCTACTTTCAGTTCCGGGCGAGTAAAACAAGCCCAGTCACCCCATATCTCCAAACAATATTCTTTATCTGTATATTCCATATTATTCATTACTTTCGTTATTTTGCTATAAATCTTCCGATTCCGTCTTGTCTTTATATCATTAATATCTCTTCCATCCAATGGTTTTCAAGTTTAAGCCCTATAGCATTATCATACTGCGCCCTGTCGGCCAACACATATATACCTTCCAATATTTCTTCAACAGCACCATATTTAATCAATTGACTGAAATTCGAGCGATGAACACCTACAGTAAACTTGGCCAGTTGTTTCATTAATGAATATGTACAACCCGACTTTTTCAAATTCTCCACAAGTCCCATACTGTTTTCCCAATTCACTATGACATTCATACCATCATCATCAATCAGCCTAAACTCTTTTGAGGCTGTTTCAAAACATAACTCGTCAAGTTTATAAAGATAATGTTTCATATCCTTTTTATCAAACGTATCCTTCCTGAAATAAAGCTGTTGAAAATACTTTTCCATTGTGGAAGGAGCAAACCAATCGCTATCAGTAGGTAAGTTCAGTCGTGCATTGTTGGCTGCTGCCATTGAACCAAAGAGTATGCGCTTCTCTGCAGAAAGGCTGAATACAAATGTGTGACCAATCCTATTTTTCCCTTCACGGTTACATCTTCCCGCCGCTTGCAATACAGAATCAAGTCCTGCCTCTTGACGAAATACAACTGGAAAATCTATATCTACACCCGCTTCTACGAGTTGGGTTGCTATTACTCTTACAATTGGATGTGCTTCATCCTTTAACAAAGCTTTTATCTTACATATCGTTTCACTAATATGGGCAGGGCACATCATTCTTGATAAATGAATTTTCACTCCTTCGTCAGGCAAGCGATTATACAATTCCTTGGCATCCTTACGGGTGTTCACAATACAGAGTACCTTATCATATTCAGACACCTTTGCCGCTATTTCATCATATGTTTTCCCCGTGTTATCTATTTCCAATTTCACACGACGGAGCTTGTCATGTAACGCAAATTCAGTCGGAATAATTTCCATGATATGCTCTATTCCCTTAAATCCGACTTTAGGATTTGCGCCTTCTATCAAACCGCTAAGCACCGGCTGACTCGCTGTTGTAAACAATATAGATACTCCAAACATTTTTTGATATGCCTTCATCGCATCGACTATCGGTTGCAAAAAGTCGGTCGGCAATGTCTGAACCTCGTCTAAGATAATAACTGAATTCACGATATTGTGCAACTTACGGCAATCGGACGGTCTATTGCTAAACATAGATTCAAAAAGTTGCACGTTGGTAGTGACAATAATGGGATAATCCCAATTTTCAGTGGCCAGCTTCGCTTTTTCGCGTACTTCCTCATTTTTAATATCATCCGGATTGAAGTTACTGTGATGTTCCAATACATTCTCTTCACCGAAGATTTTCTTCAGGAGACCTGCCGTCTGTACAATGATGCTAGTATATGGAATGGCAATGATGATACGATTCATGGCATGATTTGCAGCATGCTTCATGGCCCATAACAAAGACGAAAGCGTCTTGCCGCCTCCCGTTGGTACCGTAAGGCTGTAGAAACCTTTTTCACCTAAAGATGTTTTGCTGCATTGTTCTTGTACTTTCCTACGAATACGATTTACTTCCGTATCAACTGCATCCAACTGCAATTTTTGCAAATGCGCTTCCAATTTCGGTAACAAATCGACAACCGTAGACGAGCACTTCCTTTTCTGCCATGACTCTAGATTCATAAATTGCTCCGTGTCGAGTCGGTCAGCATCGACAAGACAAGAAAAAAGCATACGAGACAGGTGATGAAAGTGTTTCCGGTCTACCTTAAATTTAGAAAAAGGTGATTCAAGAAATTCTTTATACAATAAGGGTATATCTATATTTATATTATCCTTGTCTATTTCTTCAGGCAACGGTTTTTCCTGCAAGATATTTTCTGCTTCCACATAATCATACAGTCCTGTATGGTGGGAAATTATTTGATTGGCAAGAAGATTGAGAACATCTTTCCCCATGAAATCCTTTGCCAGTATTCCACCCACAAAAGCATGAGCGTGATCATTATAATGCTTTTTATCATCCGTGGACAAACCGTTTACTTTACGTATGTATTGTTGGAACGCTGCACGTTCTTTACCTTTGTCATGAAGCAGACCAAGTGCATATCCCCAAGAAGGGAGTTCAAACCTTTTGGCAAAAGAGGCAGCTATTTTTGCTACTCCTTTTTGGTGCTCATCATTTGACTGTATCACCCATTGTCCATTCTCTTTATTTTGATACAAATGAGAGATTAATTGTCTTTCTGCTATCATATAATAAAATTCATTAAAGTCATATCATACAAATGTATAAAATAATTTTAGATTTTACTAACATTAAAAGGGCTCAGTTGTAATTCTTGGGGGATTAACATTTGTTAATTTCCCTTTATGCATA
>ENA-UONZ01002601-UONZ01002601.1-human-gut-metagenome-genome-assembly--contig:-C93old-NODE-2601-length-13578-cov-19.033203_pt1 | contig 13578 bp, 11 predicted proteins | sample MGYA00242468_ERZ724015 | MGnify/ENA metagenome assembly ERZ724015
TCGAAAGCTTTTTCAACATCTCCTACGACACCCTTTGCAAGCTCCAGAAGCCCCGCAGCGTGGCAACCTCCTGTCAGGATATCCTGATGGAGTATTTCCGGGAGCATGAGATGCTGGACGCGGTGGTGGACGGCAGAATGACCATCCTGCCCTCTACCGCGCAGACCGGCTGAAACCCCTTTACCGCACAGCAATAACAACACGAAAAACGAAAGGAGCACCCCATGAAACAGCGATTCTCAACCCGAACGCGCCTTGTCAGCGCCTTGTTGACGCTGGCAATGGTGTTTACCTTTTTGCCCTTCAGTGCCTTTGCGGCGAACACAGAAATTGATTTTAATTCGCCGGATTTTAAGCTTAATTTCCCGGATGAGGGATTTCGGCGCTTTCTCAAAGAATGCTGTGACAAAAACGGCGATGGCAAGCTCGATGTGGATATCAAGAATATGACGATTCCAACCAGTTATGCAATCAAAAGTCTTGAAGGAATCCGTTTCTTTGAAGATCTCGAAAAGCTGGATTGCCACGGTATCGGCTTGACAACACTTAATGTTGGCAAAAATTTCAAACTGAAGGAGCTGGATTGTTCCGGGAATCAACTGAAAGATTATCTTCCTATTCTTTCAAGCGGACTGAAAAAACTGAATTGCTCCAATAATAAACTGACCCACATGAATCTGGGCAGTCTCTATGGGCTGAATCTTGAAGAGGTGAATTGCTCCAATAACGAAATAAGGAATATCGTAATGGATAGCGTGGGGGAACTGGTCAAATTTGATTGTTCCAACAACGACCTGATGACGTTGGATGTCAGCCAATGCTTCAAGCTGAAAGAACTGAATTGCTCTGGAAATCAATTGATGGAGTTGGATGTCAGTAGCCAGACGCAGCTGAAACAGCTGGATTGTAGCAAAAATAAATTGACGGAACTGAACGTGAAACAGAATGGCGGCTTGACATCTTTGATATGCAATGATAATCAGCTGAAAACGCTGGACCTGAGCCAAAATCTCAGTTTGAGTCATCTGAATTGTGCAAAGAATCGGTTGGCTTGTTTGGACGTTACTGGAATCAGCGGCACGATAATAGCTGATGGCAACAGGTGTCCCATTGCTGTCCGTACAGACGGAACGTTTGACCTGAACACCCTGCCCGGCTTTGACGTGAGCAAAGCCACCGACTGGAACGGCGGCTCTGTTTTCGACAAAACTCTAAGAGTGAATGCGGGCGCAGACGAGGTGAGCTACCAATACAATTGCGGCGATGGAGTAAACCGCACATTCATCTTTGAAACCAGTCTGCCCATCAATGAGAAAAATTTCCCCGACGCTAACTTTAGAAAGTACATCAAGGGCAACATAGCAGGTGGCAGAGATGTCCTCACGGTGGAAGAACGAAGCAAAGTCAAAATAATCAATATCAATAAAAAGGATATCAGTGACTTAAAAGGCATTGAGGCGTTCCCTAACCTGACCGAATTGGATTGCGGAAACAATTCTATCCAGAAATTAGACCTGAGACAGAATCCAATGCTGATAACGTTGAAATGCAATAAGAATCAACTGACCCAGCTGGACCTGAGCAAGAACCCGGATATCGACTATCTGAATTGTTCCGAGAACCAGTTGGAACAGCTGAATGTATCGCATCTGAAAGATTTGGTGACTCTCGATTGCTCGCACAACGATCTGGAGCAACTGGATGTCAGAAATAGTAAATTTCTGAGAGCACTTTACTGTTCCTGGAATCGGTTGACAGAGCTGGACGCAGATGTGTCCCATAAGTTCCAGCTGGAAAAGGTAGAATGCCAAAACAACCAGCTGACATCGCTGATTCTGGGCCAGAATAAACTGCTGAATAAACTGAATTGTGCCCATAACCAGTTGACCCAGCTGAATTTGAACAATATGATTTCCTTAAAGGATCTGAACTGTTTCAACAACCAGCTGACCGTGCTGGATGTCAGCGATAGTCCAAAATTGACTACATTGTGGCTTGGGGATAACCATCTCACCAGCCTGAATCTGGACAACAACCCGAAGCTCGATTTCTCTCTTACGGATATTTACAGCGGTGATAATGTTTACACCGTTACCCTGAACCCTGACCGTACGTTTGACCTGAGCACTCTGCCCGGGAACTTTGATAAAAGCCGGGTTACAGGATGGGAGCATGGCAAAGCCAATGGGAACATTCTGACAGTCGATGAAGGCACAAACGTAGTGTACTACGCTTATAAGTGCAGAAGCGATATATTGGAAGTAAGTTTCAAGCTGGATGTGACTGGCACCGGCGGCACCGTTCCCCCGGTAACGCCTCCGGAACCCCCGGTGACGCCTTCGGAACCCCCGGTGACGCCTCCCTCCGGCGGCGGTGACGGCGGCGGTGCGGTCGTCATCGTGGCGGCAGTAGGCGCAGTGGCGGCTGGCGTTGTAGGCTACGGCGTGTACAATTATGTTTCCGGCCGCAAGCTGCAAGCCCTGCTGCCGGAAGGCGTGGCTGCACCCGAGAACCGCGCCCAGACCGCGCTGCTGCTGTGGAACACCGCAGGCCGTCCCGAGCCTGCCGAGGCCCCGGCTTTTGCAGACGTGGCAGACCCGGATACCGCCAAGGCAGCCCAGTGGTGCGTGGAGCAGGGGCTGATGAAGCGCCGCCTGAACGGCAAATTTGCCCCGGGCAGCAGCATCCCGGCCTATCAGGTGCTGAACGCCTACCGCAGGCTGGCAGGAGGCTGACAACCGAAGAATCATTCTGCCCCCTGCCGGGCAATGACCACTTTTTAAAAAAGGGTACCCTTTTTTCGGGAGAAGCTGACGCTTCTCCCGAATGGGGCCCTGAAAAAAATTTTACCACAGAAAGGAGCACCCCATGAAACAACGATTCTCAAAACGAACGCGCCTTGTCAGTGCCCTTTTGACGCTGGCAATGGTATTCACCTTCCTGCCCTTCAGCGCCTTTGCGGACGATGACGTCGATTTCTGGGTTCCCCTGCACAGCGAAAACTTTCCGGACAAAACGTTCCTGGAATATATCAGAACGACGTTTGACAAAGGAGGATCGGAGGATGGAGAACCGAATGGAATTCTGGAGCCAGGCGAATGGAGAGCTGTCACTACGATCGATGTCCGCAACAAAAATATTATCAGCCTGTGGGGCATTACGTGTTTTCGCAACTTGAAGAAGCTGAATTGCTCCGATAACCAGCTGACATCTTTGAACCTAAGCTACAACACCAAGCTAACGCAAGAAAACCTCAAGTGCACTGGAAACAAGTACCCCATTACCATTGATGAGACCGAACGTACGTTTGACTTGAGTACCCTCCCTGCTGGATTTGACGTAACTAAGGCCAGTGGATGGGCTGGCGGCACTGTGGAGGGCAACACCCTGAAGGTGAAGCCAGGTGCAACGCAGGTAACTTACACCTACGATTGCGGCAATGGACTGACCAGCGTATTCAGTCTGCAGGTGCTGACCATTACCAGAATCAAGCAGGTGAATCTCCGTGTAAACACCCCCAAAAAGAACGAAATGCCGGACGAGACCGTTGTTATTCTGGACAACGGAGCAGACGTCTGTGACGCCAAGATCTACTGGGTCGAGGGCGACGACGTAGGCGGCAAGCCGATCACCGGCTCCTTCAGGCCGGGCAAACGGTACACCCTTCAGGTGGGTCTGTACGCAAAACCCAGATATAAGTTTAGCGAGGAAACCGTCTGTACAGTGAACGGACGGGAAACAGAGTTCAGCTGGACCCAGAACGATGATACGGAATATTGCGCAATAAAGCATTATTCGGTGTCGCTGAATCCGGGCGGATTTGAGCACGACCACACGATGGAAATGACCCACGACGAGCACAGTCACTGGATGGAGTGTCCCATCTGCCATACGGTGCAGGACACCGAAGCCCATGTCTACGATAACGACAAGGATACCACCTGCAACATCTGCGGCTATGTCCGCAGTCTGACCCCGGGCGGCTCTACCCCGGGCGGCACCACCCCCGGCGGCTCTACCGGCGGCGGTGACGGCGGCGGTGCGGTCGTCATCGTGGCAGCGGCAGGCGCAGTGGCGGCTGGCGTTGTAGGCTATGGCGTGTACAATTATGTTTCCGGCCGCAAGCTGCAAGCCCTGCTGCCGGAAGGCGTGGCTGCACCCGAGAACCGCGCCCAGACCGCGCTGCTGCTGTGGAACACCGCAGGCCGTCCCGAGCCTGCCGAGGCCCCGGCTTTTGCAGACGTGGCAGACCCGGATACCGCCAAGGCAGCCCAGTGGTGCGTGGAGCAGGGGCTGATGAAGCGCCGCCTGAACGGCAAATTTGCCCCGGGCAGCAGCATCCCGGCCTATCAGGTGCTGAACGCCTACCGCAAGCTGGCAGGATAAAACCTCTCAGTCTCGCTTCGCCCGGCAGCTCCCCTGACCGGAGAGCCAGGAAAGCGGGCGTGTTCCGGCCAATGACATCAAAACGCAGCCGATGCCCTGACTTTCCCATCAGGAGAGGGGGCGCGGCATAAAAAATAAGCATCCGCAGCGCACTGCGCCTGAGCTGAAGCAGCCCGGCCATGCGCTGCGGATGCTTTTGTTGTGCGGCGGGGCACGCCGCCAAAAACAAAAAATCCGAACCCTTCTCTTTCGAGAAAAGGTTTGGATCTTCCTTGTCTGGTGCGAGTAGTGATACAGAATTTTTTAAAAACAATCGTAGTACGATGGCATCGACGGCCATGGCTCATATGCTGCGTAAGGATAAATACATAGTCTGAATTTTCTACAGGATGAAAATCTTGACTTTTTGGTGTACCATCTAGTACCATTATCGATGGATATGCATCTTTGATGTTCTTTCTTAGTTGCTCGTGTCCTCCAACAGTAATAATCTTGTACTTGGCAATCTCCTCTTGTTTGCCACTTTCTACTGCCTGAACATCAGATTCATCTGCGCCAATATTTTGTTCAAAGAAAAAGTTTCGCAGCCGTTCGAGTTCGGGTTTCATTTGTTCATAATCCCTAATTTGCTCGTTAAGAATCCTTAGTTGTTCTTCATAACGTGTTTCCGCTTTCTTTACTGCACTTAAATCATTTTTCTGATATGCCGTGATTTTTGCTTTTAATGTGTCATTCTTTGCTCGTTCCGCATCCAATTGATGTTTTAGTTCTTCAACTTCATTACGCAGATGATCAACCTGCTTCTGTTTACCACGGACTGCCACCAAAAGACCATTGCCTTTTTGACCAAAGATACTCACAAAAATTTTCCGCCTTGAAATTACCCGAATGGCGTTGAATGAACACAAATAGATTGTGTATAACAAAAATTGCGACAGGCATCTCGTTTTCTTCCCATTTACGAGAAAAAGGCCACCTTCCGGTGACCTTTTTCAATAGTCTGAAGTACAGGCAATGGCTGTACTTCTTTTTGGTATTCTTATGCGAAGATTCAGGTTTCGCCACTGCGGTTAAAACTGCGCCGGTTGTTGGGAAACCAAATGGCAGGGGTAAACACAGCCAGCCCCACCGCTGTGGTATCCCCGGGGTTGGAAACGACGTGAGGCAGGTTGGACTGCACCACAGTGGTGTCTCCGGCGTTCAGGCGGATGGTCTCGGACTCCACCAGTACATCCAGCTGCCCCTGTTCCAGCAGCAGGATTTCCTCACTGGGATGGATCACCGGCAGGTCGCCGTCCTTGCAGTGGGGTTCCAGCTCAAAGCGTATGACCAACGACTGAGGTACAAAATTTCCGTTGGGCATAGGCGTAAGCAGGTGATACCGTATATTGGAATTGGGCTGGGAGAGGATCATCATATCCGCCTGACGGGTTGTCAGGCCAGTGCTGTGCTCACCTCCCATAAACAGATAGGTGGGGATGTCCAGAGCGGCGCTGAGTTTGCGCAGGGTGGACAGGGACGGGTCGGTGAGATTGCGCTCGATTTGGGAGATATACCCGATGGACAAACCAGTCTTTTCGGCCAGTTCTTTGAGGGTGATTCCCCGTTTTTTCCGAATATTTCGAACGTGTTCGCCCAGCATAAGACCTCCCGCTTTTTCGTAAAAAGTTTATTTACAGTATATCACAAAATGCCCTGTACGTAAATAAGTGAGAAAATATTCGATATTTATAAAAGTTTTACAAAGAAAATCAGATAATTTCGTGCTTATCCTATAAAATACTCTGAAAAATGTGAAAAAAATAGAAAAGCTCTTGACAAAAATTTTAGAAATAGTAAAATTTCTATAAAAATTCATAAAAAATTTATAAAAATTATTATGCAGGAGGAACCCTATGAAAATCACAGATGTAAAGGTAGAAACCATCCGTATCCCCATGAAAAAGCCCTTCCGCATTGCTTTTGCGGTACAGGATCATTCGCTGAATGTGCTGGTGAAGATCTCCACCGACGAAGGTCTGTGGGGCATCGGTGAGGCCGCGCCCTTTGAACCGGTGACCGGCGAGAGCGCAGCCACCGTTCTGGAAGCGCTGAAACTGTTCCGCACCGGATTGATCGGCATGGATCCGCTGGATATTGAGGGCATCCACAGGATGATGGACCGCCTGCTGTCAGGCAACACCTCGGCAAAGGCCGCGGTGGATATTGCCCTGTACGATATCAAGGGCAAACTGATGGGTCAGCCTCTGTACAAGGTGCTGGGTGGCAGCGTGAACCAGATCGTCACTGACATGACGGTGGGCATTGACACACCGGAAGCTATGGCCGCCGAAGCCCGGGAACGGGTGGAAAAGGATGGCTTCACCATTCTGAAAATCAAGGCCGGCATCAACCCGATCGAGGATATCCAGGCATTGACCCTGATCCGTCAGGCGGTGGGCCCCAACATCCGCCTGCGTGTGGACGCCAATCAGGGTTACACTGTCAGCGATGCGGTGCGCACCCTGAAAGCCTTTGAAAAGCTGGGCGTGGAAGCGGTGGAACAGTGCCTGCCTAGCTGGGATCTGGACGGTATGCGCTTTGTGCGTTCCAAGGTGGACTTGCAGGTCATGCTGGATGAGTCGGTCCACACCCCCATCGATGCAGCAAAGGCCTGCAAGATCGATGCTGCAGATATTATCAACATCAAACTGATGAAGTGCGGCGGCCTGTACCCGGCGGAAAAGATCAACGCCATTGCCGAGGCAAACCATGTGCAGTGCATGGTGGGCTGCATGCTGGAGACCAAGGTGGCCATTGCTGCCGGTGTGAGTCTGGTTGCCGCCAAGCAGAACATCACCGAGGCGGACTGCGACAGCTTTATGTACGCCGTGGACCCCGAGATGGGTATGCCCGGAGGTTTTGCCGTGAATGGCGGCGTCTACACCCTGTCCGACAAACCGGGCCTTGGCATCGATATTGATTTTTAAGCGGGATCCCGCAGAGAGGTGTATTATGCCGAATACGATTTTTTCCTCCGAAGGCGCGCTCCTGTTCATCATGGTCGCCATGGTCGCACTGGGATTCTGGCTGCAGCGGTTCAAGGCGTTCAAAACGCTGGGTCCGGCCCTGACGGTTATCATCATGGGTATCGTGCTGTCCAACCTGCGGATCGTGCCTACCTCCAGTGCTACCTATGATGCCGTCAGCAGCTACTGTGTGCCGTTGTCCATTTCCATCTGCCTGCTGAGCCTGGACCTGAAACAGATGCGCAAATTATCCAAGGAACCGGTCATTGCGTTGGTCTCGGCCATATTCAGCGTCTGCGTGGCAGCTTTGGTGTTCGGCGTACTATTCGCCGACAAAATCAACGAGGGCTGGAAGGTGGCCGGTATGTTCGTGGGCACCTACACCGGCGGCAGTTCCAACCTGACCGCCATCGCTGTAGGCCTGGATGCCAGCAAGACCACCATCGCCTCGGCCAATGCCGCCGACTATGTGGTGGGCATCCCCACGCTGATCCTGATGTTTGCTACCCCCGCCCTGTACAAGAGTTCCAAATGGCTGAAAAAGCTGTGGCCCTATGAAATGAGCGAGCCGGAACTGCTGGGGGATGGCAACCACGAGGAACTGATGACTTCCAAGGAATGGTCCATCCAGGAAATCGCCTGGTTGCTGGCCATCGGCTTTGGAACCGTGTGGGCTGCCACCAGCATCTCCTCGATGGTATTCGGAGCAGGGTTCCGCAGTGCAGGCCGCATCCTGCTCATCACCACCTTCTCCATCATCCTGGCACAGGTGCCAGCCGTCCGCAAGCTGCGCGGCAACTTTGACCTGGGCCTTTTCGTAGCGTTGCTGTTCCTGGTGACCATCGGCTTTGCGGTGGACCTGAAGCAGTTCTTCGGATCCACCTTCTACATCACCCTGTTCTGCTTCTGTGTCATCGTCTGTTCCATTTTGCTGCACCTGCTCATCACCCGGCTGCTGAAAGTCCGTTTTGAGTATGTGCTGCTGTCCATCGTAGGCTGTATCTCAGATGGCCCCACCGCCGCCCTCATCGCCTCCAGCGCCCAGTGGAAGACCCTTATCAACATCGGCTTGCTCATGGGCGTACTGGCCGGTGCCCTGGGCAACTATGTGGGCATCGGTGTAGCCTATGCCATCCGTGCTTTCATCGGCGCCTGAACGGAAAACGGGAGAAACGGAAATGCGTAATTTTGACTTATATGTTTCAGGCATCCTGTACGGCAGACTGCGGCTGGGCGACGGCACATCCCAGATCCAGAAACTGGACGTGCATACCGGTGCGCTGCTGGACTGGCAGGACCTGACTGAACAGGACCGGGATTTTTACCGTTTCTTTGTGAAGATGGACTTTGCCGCCCTGGGACAGAACCTGTCCCATTACGAGTCGGGGCTGCATGGCACCGGGGAAGTTTCCCTGTGCGGCGAGCGCTACACCAGCGAAGACGGCTGCAGCTACCTGCAGCGGGATGTAAAATTCCCCAACAACAAACAGATGAAAGAAGGGCGGCTGATCGCCGTCACCTGCCCTGCCCGGGAGATGGTCACGGTGCTGGTGGAACCCGGTGCCGAGGAGGAGACCATCCTGCGCCTGTGGCGCTCGACCTGGCCAGAGGAACAGTTGTTCCCGGTAGAACATGCGCTGACCTTCCCAGTGCCCATGCGGGACGGGGTACATCTTTCCACCAACGTATACCTGCCTAAAAACTGCAGTACCCCGGTGCCCGCAGTGCTGGTACGCACCCCATACGGCAAAGAGGACGGCTGTGAGGTATACTACCGTTACGTTCAGCGCGGCTACGCGGTGGTAGTACAGGATGTGCGCGGCCGAAACGCCAGTGAAGGCGAATGGCTGCCCAACTACCACGAGGTGGAGGACGGCGACGATACTCTGAACTGGATCGCCGCCCAGCCATGGTGCAGCGGACGCATCGGTATGGTGGGCGGGTCCTACCTGGGTTACGTACAGTGGGCGGCCGCTGCCAGCGGCAACCCCCACCTGAAAGCTCTGATCAGCGTAGTCTGCGCGGGCAGCTCCTTTGTGGATCTGCCCCGCCGGGGTGGGTCTTTCACCTCGGGCATGCTGGCCTGGGCCTTTGCGGTGTCTCAGAAAACCTTCCACCCTGAGCTGATGGAACGCGATGACTGGGAGAAAGTGCTGAACATCCGCCCCCTGACCGACCTGCCGAAAAAGGCTCTGGGGTACGATGTGCCCTTCATCACACGGTGGCTGGAACCCAGTGACTACAACGATTTCTGGCGTATGTCCAACTGGCAGGAACGCTCCGTCGGGGCGCAGATCCCGGCGCTGATTCAGTCCGGCTGGTTTGACGACAACGGCATGGGTACCACCGAAGCCCTGGAACTGGTCCACGACTTCCCTCGGGGCATGCGCAAGGTCATTCTGGGGCCCTGGCAGCACAGCGGCAACAGTAAGTACGACATGCACGGGGTATCCTTCGGCAGCCAGGCGCTGCGCTTTGATCTGGACTGGCTGTATTTCCGATGGTTTGAGCATCACCTCAAGGAAGTGGACAACGGCATCGACCAGACTGCCCCGGTAGAATACTACACCCTGGGCCAGGAGGTATGGAAGACCGCTGAAAACTGGCCGGTGCCCGAGACTCGGGTCACCCACCTGTATCTGGATAGTGACGGCCATGCCAACACCTCTGCCGGGGACGGGCGGCTGACTTTTGCCAAGCCGGAGCGGGAGAACTGCGATGGTTACGCCTATGACCCCGAACATCCGTCCCAGCACATCATCGATATGTCGGAGAACGAGATCGAAGTGCCAGAGGACTACACCCGGGAGGAACTGCGTCAGGACCTGCTGTGCTACACCTCCCCTGTGCTGAAGGAAAACCTGGTTCTGACCGGTGATATGACGGCGGAGTTGTATATTTCTTCTGACGCGCCGGATACCGACTTTGTGGTGCGTGTTACCGAAGTGGATGAGAACGGCCGGTCCATCAAACTGGCGGATGGCCTGCTCAGCGCCCGATACCGTAATGGCTTTGCCCGGTCGGAGTTTTTGCAGGAAGGCGAGATCGTCTGCCTGAAGATCCGCACCACCAAGTTGTCCAATTGCTTCCGGAAAGGCCACCGCATCCGGGTGACTGTCACCTCTAGCGCCAAGAATTTCATCTTCCCCAACAGCAACACCCGGGAAGGTTTTGCTTCCGCCCGGACCGTGGTGGCCCATAACCGGGTATACCACGGTGGATTGCACGCCTCCCGCCTGACGGTGCGGGTGGAACCCTAAACTATGGAATGCCCTCCCTGTCAGCGGAAGCGAACAGATTACATTCTGCTCCGCAACCATCAAGCCTCGGCCAGAAAAGGCCGGGGCTTTTCATGTCTAGGAGGTTATCGGCTGAAGAACGGCAGGCTCTTTCGGAACTGAATCGCATTTTGTCTGAGACTCCGCAATGGAGCGGCGAAGAAGAACTGTGTATCGAAATGGAGAACATCGGTGGCAGGGTTTGCTTCTGTCACTTTTGGGATGAGCACTACTCCATGGTGCAGTTGACAGAAGATTGCAACTGAAAATACTCCACAGCCTACGTTCTGGATGCAGAACCCACCCCGGATGTGCGTAAGGCTGCGGTATTGCAGGCGCAGAAAGAACTTGCGGACTGTATGCAGGTGTGGGGCGTTTCTCTTCTGGAAACACCAGTTCCTGAACAGATGAAGTACGATTCTCTTGCAGAAGCCGCTTCTCACCTCATGCAAGTTTTGAACGACCCAGAGCACATCACCGGGTAAAAAGCGTCCCGAAGGGATGCGCAGCCTGCATTGGAAAATGCAGATTAAAGGGGCTTGGGGCATTCCCCAACAAGCGTTTTGCAACGCAAAATAAGCAGATGTATATACGTCTGCACTGCTTGCACCAGCTATGCGTCCTTTCAGGCCGTATTCAACTGCTTTCAGTTCTAGTTAAACATGAGTGCTATCAGGAAGAAAATCATAGCAATCCCCACGAGCCAAGAGATAATTTTCTCTTGATGAAACTCTCGGAATCCCAATGATCTTATAAACAGAACACCTAATAGGCCGATGATGCACCATGCTGAAACGGTAAGACAGATATCGTACATTGCTCCTTGACTTCCTCGTATCTCTTGTATGGCTTGATTGTAGCGCACTCTCGGCCCCATCCGGTCGGCGGGGATTTCTGAACCTTAAAGATTTTTCACAAACAGCGCCCGGATAGCATTGAGGACGGCGATAATCATCACGCCCACATCCGCAAACACGGCCAGCCACATATTGGCGAAGCCCAGAGCGACCAGCACGAGGCAGGCCAGTTTTACGCCGATGGCCACCACGATGTTCTGATAGACGATGCCAAGGCACTTGCGGGAGATTTTGATTGCTTTGGAGATCTGCAAGGGGTCATCATCCATCAGTACTACATCCGCAGCTTCAATGGCAGCGTCAGAACCCATAGCGCCCATAGCAATGCCGATGTCTGCCCGGCGAAGCACCGGGGCGTCGTTGATGCCATCTCCCACAAAAGCCAGTTTTTCTTTCTCTGGTTTGTTTTGGATCAACTGCTCCACTTTCTCCACCTTGTCAGCAGGAAGCAGTTCACTGTAAACCTCATCCAACCCCAGAGCGGAGGCTAACTGTGTGAGATAAGATAAAATCGAACTGAACCTTGAAAACCTGATATGGACAATATCCGTTTGATTTTGCTTTTCTCGCCAAAAGAAAGTGAGAATGCAATGAAAAAACGCGTTTATACATTATACCGTGTTTCGACCAAAGGGACACACCGGGGAAGGCCACTATACAGGCGGCACCGTGGCTTTTGGCTACAAGCGTGTCCGCCTTGGTCGGGTGAACAAGAAAAACCAAGAGGTCTGCGACCTTGTGATTGATGAAGCGGAAGCTGAGATCGTCCGGCTGATCTTTCACAAGTATGTTTATGAGGGCTACGGCGCACAGAAGTTGAGCCACTATCTTTATGAACAGGGAGTCGTAGGACGGAACAACAAAAATATCCCCAACACCAGCATCGTTCGGATGATCAAGAACAAAGGATACACGGGGTACCTCATCAACGGTGCGGTGGAGACGGAGTGTCCGCAGCTCCGCATCATCGAACCAGAACTGTTCGAGCAGGCACAGGAACTGCGGCAGGCACGCACTTGTGAGCGTGGCGGTACTTCACTGGGTACCAGCTCCAAAGCCCTGTTGACCGGGCTGGTCTACTGTGCCCACTGTGGCAACCGCTTGAGCCTGACCAGCAGCGGACGGACACATACCTACGCAGATGGGCATACGGTGAAAGAAGTCCGGCCGCGGTATAGCTGCTTTTATAAGATCCGGCATCCGGGTGACTGCGATGGGCAGTCCGGCTATGGTGTTTCTAAGCTGGATTCCATTGTGGAAGAAGTTGTCCGGCAGATCTTCGCACAGTTCCGCGAGGTTTCCCGGAAAAAGCTGCTGGAATCGGTCAAAAACAACGATGCCGCCCGCATCCAGAAGAAAATCAAGAAAATCCAGAAAGACTTGGAAGCCAAGCAGAAAGAGCTGGACGACCTGAAAGCCGAAACCATCCTCGTCATCCGGGGCGTGAGTGCCTTGGACAAAGAACTGCTGGGTACACTGGTAGCCGAGGCAAGAGAGGCTTTGGAAACTCTGGAAAAGCAACTTGTTCAGGCGCAGGAAGAATACGAAGAAGCCACCAAAACGGCAAAGCGCAGTAACTACATCTGCAACGAGCTGTTTACATGGGCGGATGTTTACGACACCGCCAACCACGATGAACGCCGCGCCATTTTGCAGCAGTTCATTAAGGAGATTCGCGTCCGAAAAGACTATGAGATCTTGATTACGCTGAACGCCAGCTTCAATCAAGTGGAGCAGCTCAAGGCTGTGTCAACCTACGATGGTGCGGAAATTTTTGAAGAAATTTCCGAGAAGGGGGCATAAAAGCGATGAACTTGCCCGTAGCACTCTGCAAAATGCAAAGAAAGAAGCGTGAAACCGATGGATTTTCCAATAGTACATTGATGACCCCGCCCGGTTCGCATCCGACTTCAGGGTTCGGAGCCCGGCACGGTCCGCCAAAGTTTTTTGGACATAAAAAACGCCGCATCGCACAAAACGATGCGGCAAATTGGTGGACCTAGAGGGATTCGAACCCTTGACCTCTCGGATGCGAACCGAACGCTCTCC
>ENA-UONZ01002602-UONZ01002602.1-human-gut-metagenome-genome-assembly--contig:-C93old-NODE-2602-length-13574-cov-28.744064_pt1 | contig 13574 bp, 8 predicted proteins | sample MGYA00242468_ERZ724015 | MGnify/ENA metagenome assembly ERZ724015
GCGCCTAAAATCAATCCGAACAGGCGCTTTTTCTTGCATAGAGCTGCTGCGGAACGGGCACGGCACAAAGCAGCTTCAGCGGCTGCATCAGAAACTTATCATGTTTGGAGACAAAAATCCATATATACCGCAACATCTGCCTTGTGCTTGGATGAAGTGGGTTTTCAACGTATTTTAACATTCGTCAAAATGATGTTGGAGGAAATTGCAAAAACGGACAATTTCCGGTTCAAAAAATTGTCATAATTCCGACTTGAATTTTACAAATTGTAAGACTTTTGCTAAGATATGGGGGAAGCTGTTGTTGAAAACTCGGTGGAAACTGTTTAATTCCACCCGGAAAACAGGCGCTGCGGCTGGACTTTTGCACACTTTCCACGGAGTTTTCAACTTGTGGAAAAATTGCGGAGCATTTACGGAATGTATAGACATTTTTTGTGGAAAACTTTTTGCCTTGGCAAAACAGCAGAAGTGTGCCGTGCCGCCCGGTCAGCGTGCAAAACATTTTTACAGATGCCCAGTCCGGCAGGAAAGACGCTTTCTGTCGAAAAAAATTTAGGCGTCGTGGAATAAAATCCCGGCAATTTGTGGCGAAGCCGGGCGAGATATGGTATACTTTATCTTGGATTATCATAAACAAAATAAAACGTTCCGGTGCGGCGCAGCCCGCCCGGAACGGAAGGAGCATAAAAAGATGGAAGAACGTAACCAGCCGCGCCGTCCGCGCCGCGATGCAGAGCAGCCGCAGCAGAAGAGCGAGAGCCTGATCTACGGCAAAAACCCGGTGACCGAGCTGCTGAAGAGCGGCTCCGGTGTGGACACCGTGCTCATTGCCGAGGGGATGGCTCCGGCAGTGGCGGCATACTATACAGCACTGGCCAAGGAAGCCGGCGCAACGGTCAAGCGGGTGCACCCCAACAAGCTGCGCCTGATGACCGGCACCGAGAGCCATCAGGGCGTAGCGGCCTTTGCCAGCGAGATCGAGTACGCGACCGTGGAGGATCTGCTGGCAGCAGCCAAGGCCAAGGGCGAACCGCCCTTTCTGGTGCTGAGCGACGGCATTGAGGATCCCCACAATCTGGGCGCAGTCATGCGCAGCGCATTGCTGTGCGGTGCCCACGGCATCGTCATCCCCAAGCGGGGCGGCGCGTCCGTCACCCCCACCGTCATCAAGTCCAGCGCAGGCGCTGCCGAGCGTCTGCCGGTGGCGCGGGTGGCCAACATCGGCGAGACCATCCGCCGCCTGAAGGAGCAGGGCGTGTTCGTCTATTGCGCCGACATGGACGGTGTGTCCCTGCGCAAAAATAACCTGACCGGCCCCATCGCGCTGGTACTGGGCAGCGAGGGCAGCGGCGTATCCCAGCTGGTCAAGAAGCTGTGTGACGGCGTGGTGCGGCTGGATATGGCTGCACCCGGCACCGGCGTGGACAGCTATAACGTTTCGGTGGCGGCAGGCATTATCCTGTACGAGATCCAGTCGCAGCGCGCCGTAGAAGAATAAAATAAGCGGTAAACTCCATCCAGAACAGTGGGAGGAACAAGGATGCCGAACAATAAAAATGAACGCAAGGGCAAGCAGGCGGGGGAGCTCTCGGCAGAGGAGCGTTTCCGCAACTTCTTCAGCACTAGTGTGATCGATCTGCCCGAGGAGATGACCCGCCGGGACGCGCCTGCTCCGGTGGAGGAAAAGCCCAAGGCCGGGCTGCTGGGCAAGCTGTTCGGCCATGACAAAGAAGCGTCGCCCGCCCCGGTACAGCCGATGCTGGAGATCCCCACTGGCGAGATCCTGCTTGGGGCAGATGCAAAGCCGGTACAGCCGGAGCAGGAGGACATGGCGCTGGAGCTGCGCACCGCAGACCCTGTTCCGGTAATGCCGATGCAGCCCGCCCGCCCGGAGCCTGTCAGAGCCGTCCCGGCAGAGCCTGTGCCTGCACCCAAGGCGGCTGCTGCCGGGAATCCACAGCCGAAAAAGCCTGCACCCCAGCCGGAGCCGCAGCCTGTTGCGGCCCCCCAAAAGCAGCCCAAGGCGAAGAACGCCCCGGAGATGCTGCTGCCGCAGGAGGAACTGGAACAGCGGGAGATGCAGCAGCTGAAGGATATGCTCAACGGCATGAGCGGCAAGGCAAAGCCTGCCCCGCAGCCCGCAAAACCTGTGCAGGCAGCGCCGCAGCCCAAGGTGCAGCCTGCGCCTGCACAGCCCGCCGCAGAGCCGGAGAAAACCCCGGCAAAGGCAGCACAGAAGCCTGCCGATGAGCTGCCGTCGGCGGTGTTTGCCAGCGTTCCGGCAGACCCGGAGACACTACCGAAAAAGCCTGAGAAAAAGTCGATTTTCCAGATGTTCGGCACAGCAGAGGACGAAAAGCCCGCCGCCTGCAAGCCGGAAAAAGAGGATACTATGAGCCTGCCGCTGCTCCCGCTGGAGCAGGACGGCGCTCCTGCTGGTGAAACAGTGCCCGCACCGGCAGCCGATGCAGCTGTGACCCCGGCACAGCCGGAGGACGCACCCGCAGCAGAAACCGCTGCTCCTGCCGAGGATACTGTGCCGGAATCCACCACTGATAAGCTGCACCACATGGCCGCAGAGCTGACCTTGCGCTGTGTGCTGGCGGGCATTCTGGCTGTGGTGCTGCTGCACTTTGGGCTGACGGCAGAGCGTCTGCTGCCGCCGCTTTCGGTGCTGGACCCGGACGCTGCCCCGGCGGCGTTCTATGCCGCCAATCTGCTGCTGTTTGCCGCCAGCCTGTTTGTGGGCTACCCGGTGCTGCGGGACGGCCTGACCGGCTTGCGCGGTCGTCCCAGTGCAGACACCATGCCCGCGCTGGCCGCTGTGGCAGCGCTGCTGCAGGCAGTGGTGGCCATGCTGAATGCCAACGCCTACCGCAGCACCGAGGGCATCGGCCTGCTGACCGGTATGGCAGCGCTGGGGCTGTTTCTGGCGCTGGTGGGCAGCCGGGTAATGCTGGCTGCCGTGCAGGGCGGCTACACGCTGGCAGCAGAGGGCGGCGAAGTGCGGGGCGCTTACCGCACCCGCGATAAAGATCTGATCCGCGCCCTCGCCCGGGATCTGAAGCAGAAGGACCCGTGGGTGCTGCTGAGCCGCCCGGTGCAGACCGCCAGCGATGATTTTGTGGAGCAGAGCCTCAGCGAGCGCGCCAGCGAGCGCCGTGCTCGCAAGGTGGCCTGCGTTCTGCTGGCAGCGGCAGTGCTCAGCGGCGTGGCCTTCCTGCTGTTCGGCGGCGGCATCAACTGCGCCGTGGCTGCGGCTGCTGCCGTGCTGTGCATGGGCGCCCCCCTTTCCTCGGTGCTGGTGCCCGGTCTGGCGGCGCTGCGGCTGCAAAGAGCGGCTGCCGCTGTGGGCGCTGTGGTGCCCGGCTGGGCAGCCATTGAGGAGCTGGGCGGCATCGACACCATTGAACTGGACGCCGACGACCTGTTTACCGCCGACAGCGTAACGCTGGAGGATATCCGCATCTTCAAGGGCGGCCGCATCGACCGCGCTATCCTGTATGCAGCCAGTGTGCTGAACGAGAGCTGCGACACCCTGCGCGGGCTGTTCAGCCAGATCATCGAGGACCGCATCGATATCCTGTTCCCGGTCAAGGATCTGGAGCAGCACACCGGGCTGGGCTTCTCGGCATGGTGCGACAATAACCGCATCCTCATCGGCACCCGCCGCTACATGGAGCAGGAGGGTGTTACCCTGCCGGAGCAGGACTACGAGGACAGCCATTCCAAAAACGGTGAACTGCAAATTTTGTATCTGGCAGTGTCCGGCAACCTGCACGCCATGTTTGTGCTGCGCTATGTGGGCGGCCGCAATGTGGCACGCAGCCTTGCTTCTCTGCAAAGGGAGAACATCCGTCTGCTGGTCACCAGCAAGGACCCCAGCCTGACGGCGCGGCACATCACAGAGGCCTACCATCTGCCGGAGGGCATGGTCACCGTGCTGGATGGCGAGCAGTGTCAGGCCATTGAAGCCGCTGATGCAGCCCCGGAAAAGCCCAAATGCTGCCTGTACCACCACAGGGGCTTTGCCAGCCTGACCGGCGGCTTGCAGGCCGCAGATCAGGCACAGAATGCCGAAACCAGCGCCACCACGGTGCAGCTGGTGTCGGTGTGCTTCTCGGTGTTCATTGCAGTGCTGCTGACCTACGCGGGCAGTATCTGGCAGCTGTCCATTGCCACGGTGCTGATGTATCAGGCCGCATGGAGCGCCTTGAGCATCGCCGTCTGCGCCCTGAAGCAGCATAGCTGAAAGTTTTAGCATATCACAAAACGGGCTGTTGCACAGAACCTTGTGCAGCAGCCCGTTTTTGTGGTCTTATTTTATTTTTTTGCGCATTTCGTAGTCGTTCAGGGCGGTCAGCGCCTCGCCGGAAAGGGGAACGAGCGCCAGCATATTGAAGATGGTCATCAGTCCGATGCCCACATCGCCCAGATCCCACACCACGGTGTAGGCCTGTGTGCCGCCCACCAGCAGCATAGCCAGCGCCAGCAGCTTGTAGGCGGTCTGGCTCCACCAGTTGTCGCCGCACAGGTAGGCCACATTGCCCCGGGCGTAGTACAGCACCCCCAGAAAGGTGGAGAAGCTGAACAGTGCTAAGATCACCGCAATGAACACGATGCCAAAGCTGCCCAGATGGTACTGCATGGCAGTCTGTAAAAGGTCCATGCCGGTCAGCCCGGCGGTGATGTCCTGCGGCACCAGCAGCATCAGAAAGGCGGTGCAGCTGCAGATGACCACCGTGTCGATCAATACGCCCAACGCCTGTACAAGCCCCATCTTTACCGGGTCGTCGCACTCCGCAGCGGCAGCAGCGCAGGGGGCAGAACCGCTGCCTGCCTCGTTGGAGAACAGCCCGCGCTTGACACCGTTCATCAGCACCGCGCCAAAGCCGCCTGCGGCCACCTGACGCAGGCCGAAGGCCTCGGCAAAGATGCGTGCCAGCACGGCGGGCAGCTGCCGGAGATTCAGCACCACGATGCCCACCGTGATGACAAAGTAGCACACCGCCATGACCGGCACGATGAAGTCAAGGCTTTTTACAGTGGCGTTCTTGCGCAGCACGATCAGCGCCGCCAGCAGGGTAAGCACCACGGTGGTAGCCAGCGGCGGGACGTGAAAGGCGTTTTCAAAGGCAGAACTGACCGAGTTGGAGATGACTTGGCTGATGCCGCACCAGCAAATCAGACCAGACACCGCAAACAGCGCTGCACACACGGAGCGCTTGAGCTTTTTGCCCCGTTTGCGCTCGGCCAGCACATGCAGGTAGTAGGCCGGGCCGCCCCGCCAGCCGCCGTACAGCGGGTCCGGTACGCGGTATTTCTGCGCCAGAGTGGACTCCACAAAGGAGGTGGAGGCACCCAGCAGGGCAGTGACCCACATCCAGAACACCGCGCCCGCACCGCCAGCTGAAACAGCAGCCACCACGCCTACAAGGTTGCCCATGCCCACCCGGGTGGCGGTGGAGATGACCAGTGTCTGGAAGGAGGAAAGCCCGCCCGCAGCCTGCTTTTTTTCGCACACTGCGCCGATCATATCCCGGAACAGCCGCACCGGCAGCAGCCTTGTGCGCAGGGTAAAGCCGATACCGGCTGCAAACAGCAGCACCACCATAAAGGAGATGCCAATGCCGCCCGCCACCGGCAGGGTGAACAAATCGCCCCACAGCAGGCGGTAAAGTGCTTCAATCAGATCAACTATCAAGAAAACAGCCTCCTGTACTTTTGAGAAATAAAGTTGTTACTTCATTATAGTACAGCACAGAAGAATTGTAAAATCTAAAATATTGATGGAATAGATTGACCAAACTGAACGCAGTACAGCTAACGCAAAATAATAATTCTACTGAATGTGCCGCAACACGGCAGTGGAGGGCATTTAAATCGTCCTACAAAAAAGGGACTGCTGCACGGTTTGTGCAGCAGTCCCGGAGGAAGAAGCGCCTTTCAGCGCGGGAATAGCTTACAGGATATCGATGTATTCACCGGCCAGTGCCTTGTTCATGCTGCGCACAGCGCAGAATTTGCCGCACATGCTGCAGGTGTCGCTGTGGTCGTCCTCGGGCAGGCGGGCATCGCGGATGGCCTTGGCGGTCTCGGGGTCCAGTGCGCAGGCAAACTGTGCATCCCAGTCCAGTACGCGGCGGGCATCGCCCATCTTGTCGTCAATGTCCCGGGCGTGGGGGATGCCCTTGGCGATGTCGGCGGCGTGAGCGGCGATCTTGGAGGCCACGATGCCCTGCTTTACGTCATCTACGTTGGGCAGAGCCAGATGCTCGGCGGGGGTCACATAGCACAGGAAGGCTGCACCGCTGGCGGCTGCCACTGCGCCGCCAATGGCAGCGGTGATGTGGTCGTAGCCGGGGGCGATATCGGTGACCAGAGGTCCCAGCACATAGAAGGGGGCGCCCATGCAGATGCTCTTCTGCACCTCCATGTTGGCAGCGACCTGATTCAGGGGCACATGGCCGGGGCCTTCCACCATCACCTGCACGTTGTGTGCCCATGCGCGCTTGGTCAGCTCGCCCAGACGCACCAGTTCTTCAATCTGGCACACGTCGGTGGCGTCAGCCAGACAGCCGGGACGGCAGGCATCGCCCAGAGAGATGGTCACATCGTGCTCGGCGCAGATCTCGCAGATCTCGTCAAAGTGCTCGTAGAAGGGGTTCTCGTTGCCGGTCATGCTCATCCACGCAAACACCAGAGAGCCGCCGCGGCTCACGATGTTCATCTTGCGCTTGTGCTTGCGGATCTGCTCGATGGTCTTGCGGGTGATACCGCAGTGCAGAGTAACAAAGTCCACGCCGTCCTCTGCGTGCAGGCGTACCACATCGATGAAGTCCTGTGCAGTCAGTTCTGCCAGATCCCGCTGGTAGTGGATGACCGAATCGTACACCGGCACAGTGCCGATCATCACCGGGCACTCGTGGGTCAGCTTCTGGCGGAAGGGCTGGGTGTTGCCGTGGCTGGACAGATCCATAATGGCTTCTGCGCCCATGTTCACGGCGCTCATCACCTTCTGCATCTCAATGTTGTAGTCCTTGCAGTCGCGGGAGACGCCAAGGTTCACGTTGATCTTGGTGCGCAGCATGGAGCCCACGCCCTCGGGGTTCAGGCAGGTGTGGTGCTTGTTGGCGGGGATGGCTACCTTGCCCTCGGCGACCCACTGGCGGATCTCCTCGGTGGTGCGGTATTCCTTTTTGGCTACGATCTCCATCTCCGGGGTGATGATGCCTTTGCGGGCGGCATCCATCTGGGTGGTATAAGTCTGCATACGCTGTATTCCTCCAAATGACAGTTTATCTCTGAACAGCAGGGTGCTGGTCATACAGTGATGTGGGAGCGAACCGCCGGTCGGGAGTTTCTCCGAGGACCGTCCGCTGGGGTGGGACCCTGCTGCCGCAGGCAGTAGGGCGGGCGATGGAATGGCCCGATTCGTGTCCGAGGAGAAAGCTCCCGGCCAGCAGGTAAGTAGCCGCCATTCAGAAAAAACAGTATGCTCTGGATGCCGGCACCTGCGCAAAATACGCTTTTCATGTTGGTTTTCTCCATGAATTTTGTAACGCGGCCCAAGGTGGTGCCCCCGGTTTGCCGCGGGATGATAGCTTACTTTATGATCTGCTCCGAAAGGGCACGCAGCTCACGGCACTCGGCCTCGATGTCCTTTGCGGCAAAGATGGCACTTACCAGCGCCACACCGTCCACGCCGGTGCCCTTGAGCTGCAGAATGTTCTCCTTGTGGATGCCGCCAATGGCTACCACCGGCACATCCACGGCGTTGCAGATGTCCAGCAGGGTCTGCCGGGGCATCTCGCTCACGTCCGTCTTGGTGTGGGTGGCAAATACCGCGCCCACGCCAAGGTAGTCTGCGCCGTGCGCCACAGCGTCCAGCGCTTCCTGTACCGTGTGGGCGGATACGCCGATCATCACGCCCTCGCCCACGCGCTGGCGCACCTGTGCGGCGGCCATATCGTCCTGCCCCACATGGATGCCCTCGGCGTGGCACTGCAGCGCCACTTCCACGTTATCGTTGATGAACAGCGGCACACCGTATTGCTGGCACAGGGCGTGGATCTGGATGGCTTCCTGTAAAAAATCTGCGTCGCCCAGCTGCTTTTCCCGCAGCTGCACACAGGTAGCACCGCCCTTCAGGGCACTTTCCACCTGCTGATACAACGTCTGCTCGCCCACCCATGCGCGGTCGGTCACCGCGTACAGGAGCATGGTGTGTTTATCGCACTTCATAGTTTGCGCCTTTCTCCAGCTGTTCGGGGGTCATGTTGTAAATGGCATCAATGATGTAATTGCGGTAGGTGGCGTTGCCGTCCTGCGGGGTGAGCCGCTGGTGGGCGATCTCGCCCGCCAGACCCATGGCGCACACCGCCGCAGCGGCAGCCTCCAGCGGCTGGCTGGGGTTGGCAGTGACAAAGGCCGCCGTCAGGGCAGAGAGTTGACAGCCCGTGCCGGTGATGCTGCTCATCATGGAGTTGCCGTTGCGGATGCAGTAGGCTTTTTGTGCATCGGCTACGATGTCAATAGCACCGGTAATGGCGATTACCGCGCCGGTGCGGGCGGCAAAAGCCTTGGCAAAGGCTACAGCGCTGTCCAGATTCTCCTCGGTCACCTTGTCGGCTACGTCTGCATCCACGCCCTTGGTGGTGCCCGCGCCGGAGGCAAGGGTCTTGATCTCCGAGATGTTGCCACGGATCACCGTGAACTGCACCTCCCGCAGCAGGCGGAAGGCGGTGTCCGTGCGCAGATGGGAGGCGCCGGCACCCACCGGGTCCAGTACCACCGGATGCCCCAGCTGATTGGCCTTTTTGCCCGCCAGCAGCATACTGGTGACGGTGCGGCTGTTCAGCGTGCCGATGTTGATATTCAGTCCGCCGCAGATGGCGGTGATCTCCTCCACCTCGGCGGCATCATCGGCCATGATGGGGGAGGCACCGCAGGCCAGCACCATGTTGGCGCAGTCGTTCACGGTGACATAGTTGGTGATGTTGTGGATCAGAGGGCTGCGGCTGCGCAGGTTCTCAAAGGCGGTCTTGAGCATTCCCGGCACCTCCGCTCAGGAAAGGCTGTTCTGCATGGAGCGCAGAGCGCCGGAGCGCTGCAGGCTGAACACCACTGCACCGGCGATCACCGCACCCACGGCGGTGGAGATGAGGAAGGGCACGATGTAGGCGTAGAAAGCGATATCCGCAGCGCTCTTGCCCATCAGGAAGATGGCCACGGGCCATGCGCACAGGCCGCCCAGAATGCTGGTGCCGAACACCTCACCCACCACGGTGGCGATCAGGTTTTTGGTCTTGTGGTATGCAAGGCCGCACAGCAGTGCACCGAACATACTGCCCGGGAAAGCCATCAGGCTGCCCAGACCCAGCAGATTGCGCAGCAGGGAAGCCACAAAGGCCACGCCTACACCCCACCACGGCCCCAGCAGAACGGCGCACAGCACATTGACCATGTGTTGCACCGGGGCGCACTTGCTGCCGAACATGGGAAAGCTGAACACGCTGCCCACCACGCACAGGGCACAGAACATACCGGCAAGGGCAAGCTTTTTGACAGAAAGATTCTTCATGATAAATTGGCTCCTTTTCAACCATCTGCGGCAGCGCAGGATGAATACCGGCGCTCCCGCAACAAAACAGCCCGTGCCCGCCACAAGGCGGGAACAGGTACGGAAGGTGCGGTCGAAACTTACTGGTTTCCTCTCACGCCGGAACACGGCTTCCCATCGCTGCATTCATCCAAGGCTCAGGGCGCTCCCCCTCAGCTGGCTGCGGAACCTCCGCAGAGGCACAAAAAAACAGGAGGGGCCCGGCACGGCTCCTCCTGCAAAAAATCATAAAGGGTATGACTTCCTACGGCGGCATTATCCGCATCAGGTAAAATGGTCGAAGCTTGCTATACTTCCTCTCAGCCCGCTGCACGAGCTCCCCTGTGTTTGATTGTGACTGTATTCTACACCTCTTTCCCCAAAAATGCAAGAGGGAAGGGGACGATTTAGAATGGCCTCCGCTTATGCTCTGGCCATCTTCAGCGGAAAGATTATTTTTATTTCACGTTTGTCGCGGCCTGCGGGAACTTGTCGGGGCAAAGCCCCTCCATCTGCTCACGCAGACCGCTCCGCCGCTTAAAAGCCCCACTGGGGCTTTCATTGCTACGCAACCGCGGCCTACTCCAAACGCATTTTCACAAGCGGGGTCGCAGAGGAAAACAGCATTTGCAGTCTGAAAGCGCTATTTTACCATTACGACCCCTCCCGTGAAAAAGCATTTCAGCCAAGCCCGCAGGCTTGGCTGAAATGCAAATTAAAATCATAATTCCGCTATCTATGCGCAGAGCAACGCGGAGCGCATTTTCAATCGTTAAACTGTTTCATTATAAACCAAAGCCGCCGTGCAGGGAGCTGCGCGGCGGCTTTGGTCACAGAAAGGAGAATAATATGAAAAAGCAGAGAAAGTCGGGTTAACCCATGGTCACCTGCACCGTTACCTCAGTACCAGCGGCAGCCAGCGGCAGTACATTGCCGGAGATGATCTTGCCGTCCACAGTAACGGCCTTGATGCCGTGCTGCACCCCGGCGGCGTTATCCACCGTAATATGGTACACTGCACCGCGGTAGCGGCGGGTCACGGTGAAGCCGGACAGGGTGTGGGGGATGCAGGGGTCTACCCGCAGGCCGTCCAAGGTGGGCTGGATACCCAGAATGTACTGGCTGATGTTGAAGAAAGTCCATGCCGCCGTGCCGGTCAGCCAGCTGTTTTTGGCCTCGCCGAAGGTGGGGGCGTCCTTACCGGCTACCATCTGGCTGTAAACGTAGGGCTCGGTGCGGTGGATCTCGGAGATGTCCTCGATATAGGCGGGGCAGGTCTTGCGGTACACCGCAAAGGCGCGGTCACCGTGGCCGAGCGTTGCCTCGGCGCAGCTGATCCACGGGTTGTTGTGGCAGAAGATACCGGCGTTCTCCTTGTATCCCGGAGGATAGCTGGAGATCTCGCCCAAATTCAGCTGGTAGCTGGTATAGGCGGGCTGCAGCAGCACCACACCGTATTTGGTGTCCAGACGCTCTTCCACACTGGCAAGTGCCTGTGCGGCCTGTCCGCTCTCCTTGCCGATGCCAGCCATGACACACATGCCCTGCGGCTCAATAAAGATCTGACCCTCGGTGCACTCCTTGCTGCCGACGGGCTTGCCGAAAGCATCGTAGGCACGGCGGAACCATGCGCCGTCCCAACCGGCGGTCAGGGTGGCCTGTTCCACGGCATCAATGTGCTTGCGGGCGGCAGCGGCCTCCTCGGTCAGATTCAGATGGTCGCACAGTTGGGCGTATTCGTGGCCGTACTTGACGAACATACCGGCAATGAAAACGCTTTCGGCTACGGGACCTTCGCTGGGGCCGGTGATCTGGAAGCTCTCGCCCGGGTGCTCGGAGAAGCAGTTCAGGTTCAGGCAGTCGTTCCAGTCGGCGCGGCCGATGAGCGGCAGACCGTGGGGACCCAGATGGGTGCAGGTAAAGTTGAAGCTGCGGCGCAGATGCTCCATCAGGGTCTGCGCCTTGGTGGCGTCGTTATCAAAGGGTACCTGTTCTTCCAGAATAGACCAGTCGCCGGTCTCCCGCAGGTAGGCAGCAGTACCGGCAATGAGCCACAGCGGGTCATCGTTGAAGCCGGTGCCGATATCCCGGTTGCCTTTTTTGGTCAGGGGCTGGTACTGGTGGTAGGCGCTGCCGTCCTCAAACTGGGTGGCGGCGATATCCAGAATGCGCTCCCGGGCACGGGAGGGGATGATATGCACAAAGCCCAGCAGATCCTGACAGCTGTCCCGGAAGCCCATGCCGCGTCCGGTGCCGCTTTCGTAGTAGCTGGCAGAGCGGCTCATGTTAAAGGTGACCATGCACTGGTACTGGTGCCAGATGTTGACCATGCGGTTCAGCTTTTCCTCACCGGATTCCAGATGGTAGGTGGACAGTAGCTCTTCCCAGTGGGTGCGCAAGGCGGCGCGGGCGGCATCGATCTGTGCATCGGTGGCGTAGCGCTCCATCATGGCGTGGGCGCGGGTCTTGTTGATGACGCCCGGGGCAATGAACTTTTCCTGCTGCGGGTTCTCGATATAACCCAGACCAAACAGAATGCTGCGGCTCTCGCCGGGGGCGAGGGTCAGGTGGATGTGCAACGCACCCACCGGTGCCCAGCCGTGGGCAATGCTGCCGGAGCAGTGTCCGGCGCGGACGGCCTGCGGATCTGCCGGGCCGCCGTATACGCCGCAAAAGGCATCCCGGGTGGTGTCAAAGCTGTCCACCGGGCAGTTTGCCCAGAACACGGCGTAGTGGTTGCGGCGCTCGCGGTACTCGGTCTTGTGGTAGATGACGCTGCCCTCTACCTCTACCTCACCGGTGGAGTAGTTGCGCTGGAAGTTGGAGCCGTCGTCCACGGCATCCCACAGGCAGAACTCCACATAGCTGAACAGATCCAGCTCCTTGACAACGGTGCTGCCGTTGCACACTGTCACCCGGTCCAGCTCACAGGCATCCCCCTTGGGGACGAACAGCTCCTGCCGGGCGGTCACACCGTCCTTTTTGCCCTCCAGAATGGTGTAGCCCAGACCGTGGCGGCAGCTGTAACTGTCCAGCGGGGTCTTGGTGGGCTGCCAGCCCGGGTTCCAAACGGTGTCGCCGTCCTTGATATAGATCCGGTGGCCGTCCATGTCCAGCGGGGAGTTATTGTAGCGGTAACGGGTCAGGCGGCGCATCCGGGCGTCCCGGTAAAAGCTGTAACCGCCCGCCGTGTTGGAGACCAGACTGAAGAAGTCCTCGCTGCCAAGGTAGTTGATCCAGGGCAGGGGTGTCTGCGGGGTGGTGATGACATATTCTTTATTCTGGTCATCAAAATATCCGAACTTCATAATGCTTCCTCCTTAAAACTGCGCCTTGTCAGGTGGGCAGTGTGTCGATTGCGAAAACGATTAAGGCGCTGCGAAAGAAGCAATCTCATCACGCTAAGCATACCCTATCCCACCCAAAAATGCAAGAGCTTTTTGCAAAAATCTCAACGGAAATTTAAAAATAATCTGCGCAGCCCCGGCGGTTTTCGGCGGCATTCTGCGCTGCGCATACCGGCGAAACGCGGAACGAAAGACCTGAAACCCATTTTAAAAGTAATATATACATACAGCCTCTGACACCGAAAACCATAACGAAACTGCAACGAAAATTTTTCCGTTTTAATCGAAATGTAACGAAAGTGAATCGAGATGCACAATTTTTACAGGTCAAATTGAAACGAAATGCCAAAAGTGATGCATCTGAGCTAAAACTTTTGCATTTTCGCTTGATTTTTGGTACAGAATGCGCTATATTGAGATTGCGAAAACGATTAAGGAACTCGCGAGAAACATTCCGCAGCTCCTTTCCTTGGAAGGAGGCTATAAGATGCCGTCCCTGAAGGATCTGGCAAAAGAGTGCGGCGTATCCGTCGCAACTGTCAGTAAGGCGCTGAACAACCAGCCGGACATCGCACCGGCCACGCGGGAGCGCATCCGTGCAGCGGCCCGCCGCATGGGGTACC
>ENA-UONZ01002605-UONZ01002605.1-human-gut-metagenome-genome-assembly--contig:-C93old-NODE-2605-length-13551-cov-8.307573_pt1 | contig 13551 bp, 18 predicted proteins | sample MGYA00242468_ERZ724015 | MGnify/ENA metagenome assembly ERZ724015
TTTTAATATTCTATATAAATTATTATATTTGAGTATATTTGATGGGATTATGGAAAAATTGGATATAAAGGCTGCAATTGAAAGTGTTGTTTATGATTTGACTTATGGAGCAGAATTGTCCCTTGTGTTGATGAAAGTGCAAGCCATAGCGTCAAAATTTGAAAACGAAAGGCTCCGGAATTGGTATAAAAATGAAATAGAGGGGTATCGTGATAAAAATAACATTCCCGATTACCGGAAAATAACCGCAGAAAGTTGTGCCGATATAATACTATTTGGAGGAGCCAGAGTTATACGGCCAATAGACATATCAAAAATTCCCGATGAGAGTATAAGGGAACTATTAACCAAAGCCATTATCGCAAAGCCTCTTTGCGAGGTAGAAGCATTGTCCTACTGTGGGGAAGAAACAATCAAACTTGACCTGACAAGTTTTTTAGGTCAATATATACAAGTTACATTATACCCAATTCATAATGTGCTTTCTGTTTATCAGGTAATTTCCAAAGCGGCTGTAAAGAATATTTTACAGCGCACAAAATCGACATTATTGGATTTATTTTTAGAAATGGATAAGTTGCAGTTTGACGATACTATTGATTTTAACGTGATGAATACTAAAATTGACAAAATTATGAATAAGATAATCAACACGACAACCTATTCTGAGGGTGATACTACTTTCCATATGACCGGTTCGGCGAATACGGTCGGCAGTGGCAATACCATAAATTTGAATACGGAACAAGTGCAGAAATTACGGGAAATAGCTGACCAGATAGAAGTTCTTTCAGTCGATGTCGAGGCAGACCGGGAGAGCATCGCCGAGGAAGTGGCCAAAATAAGGATAGAATTAGACGGTAAGAAAAATCCCAAAATAATCCGGTCGGCGTTCAATGCTATAAAAGGGATTTTGGTCGGAGTCGCAGCGAATAAAATTACGGATTTGATAACTACCGGAATGGCATTGTTGGCATAAGTCTACATACTTGCCTCCGTCCTGACGGTTCCGCCGGATTCCGTGCGGGGCGGTTTTTCGTTTACCTCGCGCGGTAAGTCCATAAGCTGTGAGACTTTGAGGGCGATTGCGCGGCTCATATAAATATCGTCGTGCCTGCCCTCTACGGCACCGTAGCTGCCGTCGGGCCTGACCTCGTACCACTCTATCTCGTCGAGTGCCCGTTTGTCCCGTTCTATATAAAGCACGTCGCGCAGCCGTTTGTTATATTGGTTCACTAAATCCGTCTTGCTGGCCTGTGTGGTCATAAATCCCAGCCGGAGCGGCTCGCCCTCCCGGATGCGGGCCGGGTCGTTACGGGCAAAGATATTGTCGTAGTGTTCCTTTATCTCGTCCAGTATCGTCAGGGAGTGGTCGCCCTCCTGCCCTTTGCGGTCGAGGCTGTTTGCCTCCGGAGCGAACAGGGCGTGATTGTAGAACTCGGCCACCTGTACGGCCCGCCAGACCGTGAGGTCTTGGTCGAGGTGGAACCGGTAGGTCGCAACGGCTTCCTCTACGCCGCCGAGCAGCAGCGGGGCGCGGTCGAGTACCGTAATGACGGAGTAGTCCGCTCGTGGGTTACGCCCGCCGATGTCGAGCGACACGACGTAACGTTCTGCGATTCGGCGCTCCCGGTCGGGCATCTTCCATATCCAGAGGTCGCCGCCGGGCGTCGCCATGAAATGTACGTCATGCAGCGCGTCGGGGCCGTAGAGGGCTACGGCGGTAATTTCACCCACAAAGGCGGGCGGACGGACGAAGGGCCGCAGTTGCCGCACATAGAGCGGGTCGTGCGCCGGGCGGCCCGACGACTGGAACGCTTCCTCCGGCGTCGAGGGAAACTCGCAGAGCATCTGCCAGTCGGTCGAATACTCCGTGCGTTTTTCCCTGTACCAATTCAAGCCCTCCAGCGTCGCTCCGGCATGGAAGCGGGCCAGCTCGTCACGCGTGAGGGTGGCGGCAAAAGCGCGCTTCTGCGCTTCATCGGCGAAAGGCTTGTAATATAAATCAATCTCGAACCACGCTACGAACACGGGCCGGTAGGCCGAGCGTCCGTCGGTGGCGTCGCACCAAGCCCCGTGAAAGAAATTGCCGATGCCCTTTGCCGTCGATTCCAGCACCACGACGGTAAAGGGTTCGCGCGGCACGGAGCCGATAATGGTCTGTATCACGTCCTCGGGCTTGCGCTCCTTCGTACTTTTCCACAGGCCCACCTCCGATAAGTGCGCCATCTTTATATCGCCGCTCCGCAGGCTGTCGGGCTTCTGCATCGAGCCTATCGACACCACGCAATCGCGGTCAATCAGTTCCTTGTTTTTAGCCGAACCCTCGAAGTTACGAAATCGAACGGAGCAGATTTCTTTCGGGTGCTGACGGGCCATTTTCGAGTACATGGCCCGGATGGTGAGGGCCTGAGATTCCACGTCGGAAACGATTACACTGTTCCAGTGCATCCGGTGGAATAACTGAATCCACGCCATAAAAAGCTGTACGACGGTGCTGCCGCCCCACTGCCGCGCCTTCAGGAGCACAATGCGGACAGGAATCCCTGCGAACAGGTCGCCCGAGAGCACTGCGACGAGCTTCAGTTGAGCTTTGCGCAGTACGAAAGGGACAAGCCGCCCGGTGGATTTGTCGAAGATTTTCGCGCAGGTCGCCGCCCAAAATTCAAAATCGTAATGTACCCTCAGCTTATGCACCGCCGCGCGCAGTTCCGCTTCCGGAATGCCGTTCGCGGCGGCATACCGCGCGACGCCGCCCGCGTCGAGCATCGCCCGGACAGTAGGCGTGCGGGCCATGTAGGCCGGGATAAGGACGTAACTGCTGTCGTCGAAATCCAGCCGTACCCGCTCGATGGGCGAACCCTCGCCCGTGAGCGGGTTGTAGGGCGCACAAAGGCGACGGTTGTGCTCCGTGTCGAGACGCAGAATCTCGCGCACTTCCCCCTCGGTCATACTTACGGGTGGTTGATGATGCGCTGCACGTAGTTGCGGGACAATCCTATCACCGGGTCGCGGCAAATCAGTTCCACGTAATAGCCTTTGGCGAGAAACTGCGCCCTGAGCGGGTCTAACTCCCTTTCCTTTCGTAACAGTTCCTCGTACCGTTGCCGTATCGCGTCGTGTTTCTGCCGGATCGTTTCGGATGCGTAGTCTCGGGTGCGTCGTTGTCGGTTCATAGCTTTGCAGGTTTTTGTGTGATTATTGCAAATTTATACATAAATATAACTTTTGGTTAATATTTTATCATTCTAATTTTATCCTCGAAACACAACACACTTGTAAGCAGGACGAAAAAATGAAAGAACAGAAGCAGGAAAAGGGCTCTCCGGTGCAGCCGGAGACGAACCCGGAGCCGGAACAGCCGAAGGGCGGAACCCCGCGCGTATCGCGCGTGCGGGAATACATGAAGGCGAAATTCCCGGAGCGGCAGTGGACCGACGATGAGGAATTTGACGACGCGCTGGCCGACCGTCTGGCCGAGGCCGAGGCCGCAATCGAGGGTCACGAGAGGGCGAACCGCACGATCATGGAGGTCATAGAGGCATATCCCGAATTGGCCGAAATCATCGAGGACGTGGCGGGCGGCGTCCCGGTAACGGTAGCCCTTGCGCGGCAGTTCTCGCCGGAGGATTTGGCCGTCGCGGAAGGCGAACCGGATTACGACGCCTACAAGAGGGCGGCGGCGGAGCGCACGAAACGCCTGTCCGACATCAGGGAGCGCACGGCGGCGCGGGAGCGCAACATGGCGCAGAGCAAGACCGACGTGGATGCCTTTTTCGCCGAGCGCGGCATGGACGAGGCCGAGCAGGGGCAGTTCATCGAGTGGGTCGATAACGAGATTCTTGCTAATCTGCTCGACGGGAAAGTAGACAGGTCAATTCTTACCAAGTTGTATCAGGGCTGGAAGTTCGACGAGGCGGTACAGGACGCACGCACGGCGGGCGAGGTCGAGGGGCGCAACGCCCAAATCGAGGCCAAGCGCATGAAAACCGAAAAGACTGACGGACTGCCCGGCAGCGGAGGCGGCATCGCTCCCGAATCCGAGCCGCAGCCGCGCGACTTTTTGGACGACGTTCTGAACCGTCAGAGTAAACGCAAATTCTAATCATTCAATCTATCGCTATGAAAAACAAAAAAATCATTTACGGCCTCCTGTCGGTCGCAGCGTGCGCCATAGCTGCGGCGCTTTTCCATGAACTTTCAGCGTGGCTCGCGGACGGCACGGGCGCGGTGCTGGCCGCTGCGGGTGCGGCGGCCACGGCGGAGGAAACCGTGCGCGGAACCGTCACCACGACCAAAGAGGTTTCCGAGGACGGCACGGTCGCGCAGCACGAAATCAATCGCCCGACGATTTCCAAGAAGCTCACGAAAATCAACCCGTCGCTTTTTCCGATGGACACGCTTCTGCGCCATGTGGAGAGCGTACAGAGCAAGTCCCACGAGTATAAGTATTACAGCGTGCGGGGCCGGGGCGTGCAGAGCAAGGTCACGGCGGCCTATACCGTGACCACCGGCAGCGAGAGCGGGGCCAAGCAACTGAGCGTAGCCAACGCCCACATTTTCTCCGCCGACACGAACGTCCTGCTGCCCGGCTTCAACGTCGATAACGCGACGAAGGTTGCTACGCCGGTTACGGGCGGGGGATTCTCACTCAATCCCCTGATTTGCCACATCGTCGCCGTCGATGCCGTCAGTCAGGGTAAAATTACGGTTTACCCGGTCAATGCCGCGACGTTGCCCGCTCTGCCCGTCGATACGCCCCTCTACCGGCTCGGCGTGGCGAAGGACGAGAAGGCAGGCATGAGCGAGGACCCCAGCCAGATGCCTTACTCGGATTCCAATTACTGCCAGATTCACATGACGACAATCTCGCAGGGCCTCTACCAACGTCTGGCGGAAAAAGATGTGGAGTTCGGGCTGCTCGATATGCGCGAGCAAGCCCTGCTCGATTTCCGGCTCACGAATGAAAGCGACGCGCTGTTCGGCACGAAAAGCGAGTTCGTCGATCCCGTCAGCCGCAAGGTCAAGTATATGAGCGACGGACTGCTCCGCAAGGTGGACAAGCATCTCGACATGGGGAGCGAGAGCAAAATTACCAACGACCTGCTCTACGGCTGGGCCGCCGACATTTTCACGGGCAACAACGGCAGCGAGCGCCGCATCCTGCTCTACGGTTCCGATTTCGGGCGTGCGTTCGCCGGGGCCGATACCGTCGTGAAGCAGTTGGAGGGCCGACAAACGGAGGTCGTGTTCGGTATCACGTTCAATAAAATCGTGACGCCCGACGGCGAACTGCTGATGAAGCGGCACGACCTGCTGAACGAGTACGGCTACGGCAAAGCCGGTATCGTCATCGACCCGGCCAATGTGTTCCGCGCCGTGCAGAAGCCGCTCGAAGCCACGGAACTCGAACGCGACAAGGCGGGCCTCTCGCGCTCGTCGGACGTGCGTATCGACGAGGCACATTGCCTGTGCGTCACCAATCCCGACACGCACGCCGTCATCTCTGTAAAATAGTGTTCGACCGAAGGGGGCGGCGCATCCGCTCCCTTCCTTAAAACGATGGATATATGGCTATTTACTATGTGCTGAACAGCAAGAAATACCGCACGTCCGTCCGTCTGCCGGACGGGACGCTGGAGGCGGTGCGCTTCGAGCCGGAGGCGTATTTCGGCGGCGTGGGCGAGAGCACCTACACGACCGGACGACCGGAGCTTATCGAGGCGCTGGAAAAGCATCCGGCCTTCGGGGCGGTCTTTTTCCGCAAGGAGGCGGAAGCCTTCGTAAAGGATGCAGGGGGCACGGAGGCGGACGGCGGGACGGCAGACCCGGAAAGCCTGCTTCCCGACCCGGCGACAGCTATCCGCGAGGAAACAGTTACGAGCGTGGCGGCGGCGCGGGTGTGGTTGCAGGCCAACATGGATTACGTCGTACCCGCCGGGATGAAAAAAGACGAAATCCGGGCCGAGGCCGCGCGGCGTAACGTGCTTTTCGTGAACTGGGGATGATGCGGGAGAAAATCATAAGGCGGGCGCTCAAGTGTATAGACGAAATCTATCCGGGCGACAACGACCCGAACGCGGTGCAGTTCCCGCTCGCGGAGTTCGCGGACGAGGCCGCGCGTCGGGTACTGCTCTCGGCCCCGTTGCACGCCATACCGCTAACACGGTCGTTCGCCGACGCGCCGCTGCGGGAGAACGGTGACGGCTCGGGAAGCGTGGAGCTTCCGCCGGATTTCCTGCGGCTGACCCGCTTCCGCATGGAGGGCTGGCGGCGGGCGGTACTCGTCCCGGTGGCGGACGACACGCCGGCCTACGCGCTGCAATCGAACCCCTACCTGCGAGGCGGAGTGGCCAAGCCCGTCGCAGCCCTTACGCACGGCGGGACAAGGCTGGAGTATTTCAGCGTCCCGGACGGCCCCGCGACGATTGCCGAAGCCCTGTATATCCCCTTTAAGTCGCTGGACGATACGTTTCCCGAACGGCTTGCCGAAGTTACGGCGTGGGTGCTCGCCTCGCTCGTGCTGGGCGTATCGAACGACGGCAAAGGAGCGGAGGCGGCAACGGCGCGGGCGAATGAACTTTTAAGCGTGTTGTAGGTATGTACGAGGTGAGGATAGATATTCCGGCCCTTTTTGCCGAGTGCATGGACCAAACGCTTATCGACTACCGCAACCGGGTGAACGAACGCGGGCAGGACATGGCCGAAGCCGAAACGTTGGAGCCGTCGCTGCGGGATATTTTCACGGTGAACCTACGGAGCGTCGCCTCGGCGTTGCAACTCGTTCTCCGCCGGGTGTCGGCGGAATGCTGGATGAGTTCTTCCGAGGTGATTTACCGGCTGCGGGATATATCGGGTTTGCCGCGCGACATCGTGGCCGGGATGATAAAGGACGTACTTAAATACGGGATGCTCTGCTGGTGGTACAAGAGCCGCGACGGACAACTCTTTCAGCTTTACGCCTTGCAACAGGAACAGGCCGGCGATGCGCTGAGGCGCGAGGTAATCGGCAGCCACACCCAAAGACCTTACCGGATGCTATGACCGAAATACAGAATCATACGATACGCTTTTACTGGCCGGCGGCCGAACTGCTCCGCGAGGTGTGCCGGGCGACGGCCTACGACGTGCGGACGCTCTCCGACGAGAAGGGGCAGCCCCTCGCCGACCGCTACACGCTCACCGAGGACGAGCGGCCCTTTGTCGAGGCGGCGGCAGCGGAGGCCCTGCGCTCGCTCTTACAGCAGTTCCGGCGCATCATCCCGGACGGTTGCACCGTCGAGGCGGGCGGCGGCGTGTACGCCCTGACCGTCGCGGCAAGGGAAGATACGAACGGGCGGCCCCTGTACGGCGCGGCGGAATTGGCAGCGGCGGACGGCGTGGCGCGGTCGATTCTCTGCGGCCTTGTGCTGCGCGATTGGTTCCTGTCGGTACACCTCGCAGACATGGCAGCGGTGTACGTGCAGCGCGTACAGGGGTGGAGGGCGGAACTCTCGCGGCTCCTGTTCCGTCTCTACCGCCCGGCGGCCCGTGCGTCGGTATCGGTGGCCGAACCGGAGCGTGAGTATCGGTTGGACAGCGGGGAAATCGAACGATAAACGGATAGTGCGATGATAAAAACTTTGTTAGAACTCTCCGGGTTGGAGGTTACCGCCCTGCACCGGGCGGTACTGCTGGAGGCAGTCGTATGGCTGTCGATGCTCGCCGCCGTCGTGATTGACTTTATGACGGGCATACGCAAAGCCCGTGCGTTGAACATCCCGCGCGACAGTCACGGCCTGCGCCGCTCGTTCAGGAAATTCGCCGACTACGGCAAGGTGACGGGGATGCTGATGCTCGTAGACCTGCTGGCTATCTCGTTCGGCGTCTACACGCTGCCTTATGCCTCGGGGCTATCCGCGCTGGGCGTGATATATACCGAGTACCGGAGCGTGCGGGAAAATCTCGCGGCGATAAAATCGGCGGCGGTACGCATGGCCGACGTCGTGGCCCTGCTCGCGGCGGCCAGCGACCGGAAAGAGATTGCCAAGCTCTTGCAGCAGTACAACGGCATCAAAGCAGCGGCGGAGAAGCCCGGCGCGAAGGTGGAAAAATGGTTGAACGAAATAGAAAAGGCAGACCATGAGAATACTATTGGATAACGGCCACGGCGAGAATACGCCGGGCAAGCGTTCCCCGGTGTGGCCGGACGGGACGCAGCTTTACGAATACGAATTTAACCGCGACATCGCCCGCCGCGTGCACAACGCCCTGCGGGGCCGGGGCGTGGATTGCGAACTGCTGGTGCGCGAGAATGTGGATGTGCCGCTCTCCGAGCGCGTCCTGCGGGCGAACGAAGCCGCCGGGGAGGTCGGGGCGGAAAACTGTCTGCTCGTCTCCATTCATGCCAACGCAGGCGGCGGTACGGGCTGGGAAGCGTGGACGGGCAAGGGCCGCACGGCGGCGGACGACTACGCGGCCATTTTCTACGAGGAAGCGGCGCGGGCATTCCCGGAGTGGAAAATACGCCGGGACACCGCCGACAGCGATGCGGACAAGGAAGCCGATTTTTATATCCTCAAACGGACGGCCTGCCCCGCCGTGCTGACGGAGAATTTCTTCATGGACACGGAAAGGGATTGCCGCTTCATCCTTTCGGCCGAGGGCCGCGTGCGCGTGGCCGACATGCACGTTGCGGCCATTCTCCGGTGTATCGCCTTTCACGCTCAAAAGGCAGGACGATGAAACGGGCGGCGTACATAGTGGCGGTCATTATATTGTCGGCACTCTGTTGGGGCTGCGGCGTGCGGCGCATAGCGGTGCGGAGCCAGCGGGCCGACAGCGTGCGCGTCGTGCGCGAGGTGGAGTACCGGGAGCGGCTTCGCGACACGGTGGTTTATGTGCCGGTTCCGGAGGGAAGCCGCGAGGCGGTGCGGCGGGACAGTTCGCACCTTGAAACGTCCATAGCGGTATCGGAGGCGAGCATCGGGGCCGACGGCCTGCTACGGCACACGCTCCGCAACAAGCCCGTAACGCTGCCTGCCGCCCTTCAGGTGCGCGAGGTGGAACGGACACAGCGACGCGACAGCGCAGTCGTGCGGGACGTGCGCGTAGAGGTTCCGGTAAAACTGCCGCTTTCGTGGTGGCAGCGGTTTTGGATTGCGACCGGGCGGATTGCGGCGGGGCTGCTGGTCGCTTCGGTGGTTACATGGATATGGCGAAAACGGTCGAGGGGATGAATGGAACCGGGAAAAAGGCCCTGATAGCGGGGACGGACTTTGCGTTGCTCTTTACGGCAATCCGGGACAACGTGGAGCTGCCGGAGGTGCTGCCCGACGAAATCCCGGCGGCGTGGCTCGACGACCTCTCGGGCTACGACCTCGCGGCCCAGCTATCGACGACACCGCACGGTCCGGTTGTCGCGGCAAGTACCCAGACCGGTGCGGGGCGGCTTGAACTGCGGCGTATCGACGCCGCGCACCTGGCCGTGAACATCCCGCTCTCGGCCACCGAAGGCATGGACGAGGGCGAAATCGTGCTGACGGTGGAACTGCGGCACAAGGCCACCGGCGTACTCGTGAAGGCCCAGCGGCGGACGATACCGATTATCAAAGTAAGGAATATAGGATGAAACTACTTTGCACATTCCAGCCGGGCGGTCTCACGGTAGAGGGGCAGACGCTCACGGCGCACCGCCTTTACCTCGATTTCGCAACGCGCATCGGCCTCGACGGCCATACGCCCGAAATCGGCGGTAACGGGAATTGGTGGATTGCAGGGGCCGATACAGGCGTTCCGGCGGCCTCGCTGCTGCGGTACGGTTCCTATCTGGAGTTCCCGAACGTAGGGCAGGCGAACGCGCTTTACCTCGACACGGCGGCCAACAAGCTCTACCGCTGGAACGGGGACGACCTGCACTATTACGCCGTAGGGACAGATTACAACGACATAAAGATAATAGACGGGGGAAATGCTTAACAAATAATTATATGGCAAATACAACACTAAAAGCAAGGTTGGTAGTCCGCAACGATACGGCGGCAAATTGGGCGGCGGCAGACCCGATTCTGTTAAAAGGCGAGTTCGGATACTGCACGGATGAAAAATACCTGAAGGTGGGCGACGGCGCGACGCATTGGGCGCAACTCGAACCCTTCAATCCGGGCACGTCCATTCATTCAGACCACGCCCCGGGCAACGCGGAGGCGGCAAGCTGCAAAGCCGGGACGATATGGTTCGACGATTCCGCAGGCGAAATTTATTTCATCACCGCCTTGCCGGGTCTTCCGAACAGTTTCACGCGGGTCGTTACACACAAGAATATCGGCGACTACAATTATATGCCGACGACGCTTTTTGCCAAAGATGCCGGGGCCGGGCAGGGTACGGGATATGTCGATAAGTCCCTGAAAGCCGACCGACTCACCACGGCGCGGACGCTCGCCCTTTCTGGGGACGTGACGGGCAGTGCACCTTTCGACGGCAGCGGCAATACTACGATTGCCGCGACGCTCCGCAGCAGCGGCGTAGCGGCGGGAACTTACACGAAAGTCACGGTCGATGCGAAAGGAATCGTAACGCACGCGGAGGAAATATCGGCCGATGACGTGCCCGAGGGCGGCACGAACCTCTATTTCACGACGGCGCGGGTGCTCGCTGTGCTCGGCGATCCGGACAATACTTTTATTCTCGACGGCGGGGCCGCTTAATTCCTATGGAGAAGATTAAGATTTGTTCCCGGCAGCAGCAGCGCAGGGGAAAAGCTGCCCGGTGGGCCGCGCAGAATCCTGTGCTGCTCGAAGGCGAAATCGGAATAGAAACCGACACCCGCCGTTTCAAAATCGGGGACGGCGTCACAGCATGGAACGCGCTCGCCTACGGCGGAGAGTACGACCTGCCGCCCGCATCCGGGAGCACGCTCGGTGGCATAATGGCTGCTGCGCGGGGAAGCCGCGACACGGTGGAAGTCCGCATAGACGCCACGACGCACCGCCTGTTCGTGCCCGCTTATCCGGAGGCCGGGCAGGCCGGGATTCCCTTTGCCGCGATTTCGGATTTCAATACAGCGCCGGCAAACACCCTCTTTTATGCCGACGCGGCACTCAACGCGCCCCCGGCAGAGGGGTGCGGCACACAGGTATTCGGCATCACCATTGCCGACCCCGCCACACCCGAAGTCTTCGTACAGTTGGCCGTACCCAAATCCCAGACCGAGCCATGGGGATGCGGCCCCCTGTTCGTGCGGGCATCTTACAGCCCCGGTCCCGACCGCTGGTCTACGGGCTGGTACTGCATAGGCCAGTACGAACCCAACAAAACGGCGGCGCTCGTGCCTTCACTGGCATCGCATTTCGGAGGAAAGTCCTTGTATCGCTGTTACATCACCGGTACGGCACAGGTGTCGCTGCTGGCATCGGTCCGCCTCAAGGACTACGCAGAACTTGCCGCGAAGGGCACTTGGCGGCTCTGCGGCGTAAAAGGCGTGGTACGCTTCATTTATGACGGGGTCGAAGAGTTCGCGCTCACGCTCCCTTTCAACCAGTACCCCTACGGGACGACTTCTTACCGCGTCGCACTCTACGACAAGCAGAACGTCACATGGCTCGACATCGCAGCACCCTCGGGAAAGACATACTCCGCACAATATCACGTACTGCTCGAATACGGGAAGGTCTAACGCCCGGGCGGGACATCCGCACCGGCACAATTCATTCTGATATGGCAGAAACGATTACCGTAAGGACGAGGTTTCAGCACCGAAGGGGCCTCGCGGAACAGTGGAAAGCCCTCAATCCCGTACTGCTCGACGGCGAGTGGGGCTATGAGAAGGATACACGTCTTTTCAAGGTCGGGGACGGCGTGACGGCGTGGAACGCGTTGCCTTATGCCGGCTACATCCTCCCCGTTGCATCGGCCTCCGTCCTCGGGGGCGTCACGGCAGCGGCAAAGGGAAGCGGCGATACCGTGGAGGTAAAGATCGACGCCGCATCGCGCCGTCTGTTCGTACCGACCTATCCTTCCGTGCCGGCTCTCTCGGACGTGGCCCTGACGGGCTGCTATGCCGATTTGGTGGGCACGCCCGACCTGGCTCCCGTAGCCACATCCGGAAGTTATGACGATTTGGAGGGCAAGCCCTCGATTCCGGAGAATTACACGCTCCCTGCCGCCGCTGCCGACCGGCTCGGCGGCGTGGTGGCCGCCACGCGGGGCGATGGAGATACGGTAGAGGTAAAAATCGACGCGACGACGCACCGGTTGTACGTCCCGACTTTCCCGGCAGACGGCAGCCTCGACTTAGGGATAGAAGAAGTAACGATGGGCGCGACGGTAGACCTCTCCGGACGCTTCACGAAGGCCGGCCAGACTATCACATTCTTCTGCCTCACCCACGGCACGGGGCAAGCAATGAGTTTCCGCGCCGGCGGCCCGCTGTTCGTTATGAACGGCCCGCCGACAAACACCGTAGCGGATTCGCTCGTGATGGCCTGCGCCTTTTGTTTCCGGGTACAGGGACCTCCCTTCGTCGCCGTGAATTGGGCCGAATACCTCATACCGTAGCCTATGAACCCCCTGTTTATTTTACAGAACGCTACACGGAAAAATACCGCGAAACCCGCCGAGGTCGAAATCCGCAACATCTTCTCGGCAAAAGCCAATCTCGATGCTACGCTCTATTTCGACTGTGCTATCAACCTGCTGCTCGACGACGGAACCGCAATAGTCCCCCTGTCCTTTGCCGGGGTAGCAGAGGTCAGGGCCGATGCTTTCAATCCATTTGCCGACGAGGTGGCCTCTGCCTTATGTCGTGCCAGTGCCATTGTAAAAGTCGGAATATCCGTAAACATCATACGCCTCTACAACGGCCCCGCTATCGACGCAGCGTTCGTTACCACGTTCAACGACCTGCCCGTAGGAACTGCCTCCGTGACCGGATTCCCATGCCTGAAAACGTTCGAGGGCAACTGGCCGCTCAATGCCCGAAACGAGTTCAAAACCCATTTCTCGATTGATAAGCTACAACAATGATGTCAATGAAGCACTTTTTAAGGCATGGCCCCTGAAAAAACTTTAAAGACTATTTGCGTTTCTCATCAGGATGATATAATTTTGCATGGTCATTTTCAAAATGAGACAAACTCGGCCTTATGCCCCGGAGAGGTGCGTGAGTGGCTGAAACGACTGGTTTGCTAAACCAGCATACAAGTAATTGTATCACGGGTTCGAATCCCGTCCTCTCCGCCGAAACCGTTCCAAATTTTGGAACGGTTTTCTTTTTTACCCCTTGCACAGAAATTACAGAAAATTACATTTTTAGAAAAAAATGTAATTTTTTCTCAAAATTTATCCGAGGAACATTTGCCGAATATGTTTTTATAACATACATTTGCACAAACGATTGGTTGTTTGAAATGCTGAAAAAAAATATAAGATTCTTATATGGAGAGATTGGTAGTTTGCTAAACTGCCGAGCTGGGCAACTGGCTCCACGGGTTCGAATCCCGTCCTCTCCGCCACGTGGTAGTGTTTTAAATTAGGGGATGACTCCAATTCAATGATTAAAACACTGACTTT
>ENA-UONZ01002608-UONZ01002608.1-human-gut-metagenome-genome-assembly--contig:-C93old-NODE-2608-length-13538-cov-4.004302_pt1 | contig 13538 bp, 8 predicted proteins | sample MGYA00242468_ERZ724015 | MGnify/ENA metagenome assembly ERZ724015
CCGGGAGACCATGGACAGCATACTGGAGCAGAAAGCCCAGGTGGAGGGCCTGCCGGAACTGCCGGGCAGCTATATGACCAACCGGTATGTAGCCACAGCCATCCGGCTGGTGATCAACAACGGCCTCAGTCCGCGGGAAGCTATTTTGGATTACAGCCAGAAAATCGACGAGGAAATCCGCCGCAAACGGCAGGAGTTTGGAATGGGGTGACAATGGGAATGAAGCGTTTAAAAGAGAACGGCCGTCGGCGGCCTTTGGGCAAAACCATCTGGAAATATCGGGCCTCTTATGTGATGCTGGCCCCCTTTATGCTGATTTTTCTCACCTTTACCATCTTTCCCGTCATCGCCTCCATGGCGCTGAGTTTCACCCGATTCAACGTGCTGAAAGCGCCGGTGTTCATTGGTCTCACCAACTACACCAATCTCTTTTTTACCGACGAGATTTTCACCACTGCGGTGAAAAATACGGTGGTGCTGGCCCTGCTCACCGGGCCGCTGGGGTATTTTCTCTGTTTCTTCTTCGCCTGGGTGATCAACGACCTGCCCCATCGGGCCCGGTCGATCCTGACCCTGGTGTTTTACGCCCCCTCCATCGCCGGCAACCTGTTCACCATCTGGCTGATTATCTTCGACGGGGATATCTACGGCTATCTCAACAGCTTTCTGCTGAATATGGGGTTTATCAAGGAGCCGATTCAGTGGCTCACCGATCCCCAGTATATGATGGCCGCCGTGGTGGTGGTGCAGCTGTGGCTCAGCATGGGCACCTCCTTTTTAACCATGCGGGCCGGCTTCAACACCATCGACCGGCAGTATTACGAGGCCGCCGCGGTGGACGGGATCAAAAACCGCTGGCAGGAGCTGTGGTATGTCACCATCCCCATTATGGTGCCCCATTTGGTTCTGTCGGCGATCCTCTCCATCACCGCCGCTTTCAGCTCCTATAACGTGGCTACGGTGATGACCGGATTCCCCAGCACCAACTATGCCACTCACACGGTGATGCACCACATGATCGATTACGCTTACATCCGCTTTGACCGCGGCTATGCCTGCGCCATTGCAACCATTCTCTTTTTAAGCTGCTACCTGCTGAATCTGGCGATCCAGAAGGGTCTGAGGAAGGTGGGACGATAGTGGGGAGACCTCGAGAAAAAAAGCTGAACCGTTCCGCCGGGGGCAACGCGGCCATGATTGTGATTCTCAGCGTTTTCGGCCTATTCAGCGTGCTGCCGGTATTGCTCAACATCTTTCAGTCCTTTAAACCCATGAACGAACTGTTTCTGTATCCGCCCCGCTTTTTTGTCAGCAACCCCACCTGGGACAATTACAAACAGCTGTTTGTGATGATGACCGGCACCTGGGTGCCCTTTTCCCGCTATATCTTCAACACGGTGCTGATCACCGCGGCGGGTACGGTGGGCAATATCCTGGTCTGCTCCCTGGCGGCCTATCCCCTGGCGAAACACCAGGGCCTGCCCGGCGGGCGGGTGATGTTTCAGCTGGTGGTGGTGGCCCTGATGTTCAACTCGGTGGTGACGGACGTGGTGAATTACCTCACCATGTCGGCCTTCCACTGGATCAACACCTATCTCGCCATCATCGTCCCCGCCTGCGCCAGCGCCCTGGGGCTGTTCATCATGAAGCAGTTTATGGAGCAGATCCCCGATTCCCTGGTGGAGGCGGCCCACATCGACGGGGCCAGCGAATACCGGATTTTTTGGCGGATCATCATGCCCAATGTGCGTCCCGCCTGGCTGACCGTGGGGATTTTCGCCTTTATCGGCCTGTGGAACGGCACCCACACCACCTATATTTACAATGAGGAACTGAAAAGCCTGCCCTATGCCCTGAATCAGATCGTCACCGGCGGCATCACGCGGGCAGGCGCCGGTGCGGCGGTGTCGGTGGTGCTGATGCTGGTGCCGGTGGTTTTCTTCATCTTCAGCCAGGACCGCATTGTGGAAACCATGGCGACATCCGGAATGAAGGAGTAGTGCGTGTGAAACAGTTGAGAAAGCGTTCCGTCGCCTCACGGCTCCGTCCGCTGCCCTTTCTGCTGATCCTGCTGCTGTTGGCGGCGCTGCCGGCCCAGGCGGTGTCTTATGATTCCTACTCTTACGGCTACGCCACCGGCGAAGCGGTGGCCGCCCCTTCGCCCCACCCCTATCTGCCCCAGCGCGCCGTGGATCTGCGGGAATTGGCTGCGGTGAAAACGGCGGCGGATTTCTGCCGGGACAGGGATGGAAACTGGTATGTGGCGGACAGCGGCGCCGGGCAGGTGGTGGTGCTGGATGCGGATTTCGAGCTGGTGCGCACCATCTCCTCCTTTGGAGAGGGAGAGACGCTGGCCGCGCCGGAGGGGGTCTGCATCCTGTCCGACGGCAGCCTCTGCGTGGCGGATACCGGCAACAAGCGGCTGGTGATCCTGACGACAGAGGGGGAACTGCGGGAGATCTTCACCTTGGAAGGGGCGGAAGGGGTGCGCAGCACCTTTCAGCCCAGCAAAGTGGGGGCCGGACCGGAGGGGCAGATTTACGTCGCCTCCAAAAACGACTACACCGGCCTGCTGGAATTGGACGAGGAGGGCCGGTTCTTAGGGTATCTGGGTTCCACCAACGTCACCTATAACTGGATAGATCTGCTGTGGAAAACCATCATGACCGAGACGCAGAAGGATAAGCTGATTCAGTTTGTGCCGGTGGAATACAACAATCTGGCGGTGGACGGGGAGGGATTCATCTTCGCCGTCTCCGCCTCCGAGACCGAGGACCGGCCGGTGCGCCGCCTCAATCCCTCGGGCACCGACGTACTCAGCCACAACGGCTATGTTGCCGACATCGACGGGGACGCGGATTTCCGGTCCGCCTTCGTGGATGTCTGCCCCGGCCAGGACGGGCTGTATCACGTTTTGGACAGCCGCAAGGGCCGGGTGTTCACCTACGATTCCGACGGCTATCTGCTGTATGTGTTCGGCGGCCTGGGGGCTAAGGAAGGCTGCACCGTGCAGCCCACTGCCATTGAAAGCGACGGGGATCGCCTTTATCTGCTGGACAGCGGCGCCGGAAAAATCCAGGTGTACGGCCAGACCCCCTATGCCCAGGCTATCAGCCTGGGACTGCGGCAGTACAACACCGGCCATTACGTGGAAAGCATGGACACCTGGCGGCAGGTGCTGCAGGAAAACTCCAACTATGATCTGGCTTATGCCCAAATCGGCAAATCCCTGCTGCGGCAGGGGGAATACCGCCAGGCAATGGACTATTTCCGCCTGGGCAATTTCCGCGGGGACAAGGTGGTGCTGGACAGCGGATACAACAAGGCGTTCACCCAGTACCGCCGGGATGTGCTGATGCAGTGGTGGTGGGCTTTTCTGCTGGGCGGGCTGGGGCTGGCGGCTCTGGTGATTCTGTGGCGCCGGTTCTGGCGCGCCTCCCGGGTTCCGGCGGTGCGCGCCATCCGGGAAAGCGGACCCGCCTGCCAGTGGCGCTTTTCCAAGCATCTGCTCTTCCACCCCTTTGACGGGTTCTGGGATATGAAGCGGGAGAAAAAGGGCAGCCTGGCCTATTCTCTTGTGTTGGTGGGACTTTGGCTGATTTCCAATATTCTCACCCGGCAGGTCACCGGCTTTTTGTTCACCGAAACCACCGTGGCGACGGTGGATCTGCTGGATGAGGTGCGCAACGTACTGATCATCTTCCTGCTGTTCACAGTGGGAAACTGGAGCGTCACCACCCTGATGGGAGGCGAGGGCAGCTACCGGGATATTGTGATGACCTTCGGCTATGCCTGCCTGCCCCTCTCCCTGATCGGCATTCCCCTCAGCTTTGTCACCAATCTGCTGACCTATTCCGAGGCCGGCTATGTGACCATCCTCCAGGGGGTGGCGATGGGCTGGTGCCTATTCCTGCTGTTTTTCGGCCTGCTGACCGTGCATCAGTACAGCTTCGGCAAGACGCTGGCCACCGCGCTGCTGACCCTGGTGGCTATGGCGGTGCTGATCTTTATCGCCATGGTGTTTATGGAGCTGGTGGTGAACATGACCGGTTTTGTCACCGCTCTGTTCAAAGAAATCATGACCCGGGTATAGGAAAGGAGAGACGGATATGTCCCAATATTCCGGCCGTGCAAGGCTGCTGGCGCTGCTTTCCTGCCTGGCTTTGGGCTTGACCGGCTGCGCCGGCGGCGAGACGGAGAATCATCGGGGAACGCCGGAAGAGCTGGCCCTGGAGGGCGCCTCCTATCCCGAGGGCTATGAGGCTGTCGCCACCGCCGGCGGCATGACCCTGCTGGCCGACCGGGCTGCGGGTTCGGTGGCAGTGGAAGCGGGAGGGCATACCTGGTATGCCTCCCCCCTGCATCTGGAGGAGGACCCGGTGGCGTCCGGTCCGGTGCAGGATCGCATGCGCAGCCAGTTTATGCTTTACTATTACGACGCCAACAGCGAACTGAAGACCATGGACAGCTACACCGACAGCGTCAGCAAGGGCCAGTACCGGGTGGAGGAGTTGGACAGCGGGGTGGAGATGGTCTTTACCTTGGGCTCCTTTGAACGGGGCGCCGGGGACATTCCCAAGGTTCTCTCCGACCAGCGGTTTCGGGAGCTGTTCACGGAAAACCCCGCCTTGGAGGAGGGGGACAAAAGCTGGGTGGAAAAGCGTTACCGGCAGGAGGATGGAGACTGGGTTTGGCGGGAAACCGACGCCAATCTCATCATCCAGCGGATGCTGGGAATCCTGGATACCATAGGCTATGACGATCAGCAGCTCCAACAGGACAACGCCGCCGCCGGCGTGGAGGCGGCCGCCAGCGACCGGGTGGTTTTTCAGGTGACGGTCCGCTATCTGCTGGATGAGGACGGCCTGCATGTGGAGGTCCCCATGGACCGTTTCCGGTACGCGGGAGACGTGGAACCGGTTCGGCTGGACCTGCTGGAATTTTTCGGCGCGGCGGAGGATACCGAGGACGGGTATATCTTTGTCCCGGACGGCAGCGGCGCCCTGATGAACCTGGAACCCGCTCCCGCCTCGGGAGGCACTTATGAAGGCCGGGTCTACGGCGGGGAGGCCCTGGCGACGGGGGAACAGCCTGTACGCCTGCCGGTCTACGGCCTGAAAAACGGCGGCGCGGCCTTTCTGGCGATTATCGAGGAGGGGGACGCTTTAGCCACCGTCCATGCCTATAAGAGCGGCCTGACCTGCAACCGCAGCGGCGTTTACAGCAGCTTCACCCTCAAGGAAAGCGGCTATGTCACCCTGGGGAACCGGGAGGAGGAAACCGAGGTTCTCAGCTTCCAGAATAGGCTTTATCAGGGAAATATCCGGGTGCTTTATCGGTTTCTCAGCGGGGAATCCGCCGATTACGCGGGTATGGCCGCCGCCTATCGGGACTGGCTGATCCAGCGTCAGACGCTGACCCAGCGGGTGAAGACGGACCGCTTCCCCCTCACCGTCCAAACCATCGGCGGGGTGAAAAAGGCCCAGTCCTTCCTGATGATCCGGTATGAGGGCTGGGAAGCCCTCACCACCTATGAGCAGGCCGGGGAGATCGCCGACTGGCTGTTGGATCAAGGGGCGTCGGGCGTCCGGCTCCAGCTGACCGCCTGGCTCACCGGCGGATTTGAACAGGTCAAGGCGGATTCCGCCTCCCCCCTGTCGGTGCTGGGGGGCAAATCCGGTCTGAAAAAGCTGGTGGAGAAATATGAATCCGGCGCCGTGCTGGTGGAAGGATTGGTGCATTTCGGCCAGTATGTTTCGAGCAATCCCTTCACCCTTTACGGGAGCGCCGCCCGCACCGTGGACCAGGCTATGGCGGAAAACCGCCCCCTGGATCTGGTGACCCAGAAACCCATAGAGAGAACGGCGGCCACCATCCTGTCGGCCGGCCGACTGCCCGATCTGGCGAAGAAATACAGCGGGTCCGAGCGGCTGCAGGGAATCGACACGGCGGTGGCGGATCTGGGAAACCGGCTGTACGGCGACTATAACCGCTCCGGCACGGTGGACCGGGAGACGGCGAAAAACAAGGTGCGGGAGGCTTTGGAGATCCTGGCCGGGGAAGAGGGGCTGTCCTTAAACGGCGGCAACGCCTATGCGCTGGATTATGCCTCTTTTCTGGGGGAGATCCCCCTGCGCAGCAGCGGATACATGGTGCTGGACGGGGACGTGCCTTTCTACGCCATGGCCCTCCACGGCTATGTGGAGATGGCCGCCTCCCCGCTGAATTACGAGGATAACGGGGAGCTGGCCGTCCTGGAGGCCATTGCCGCCGGGGTGGGGGTTTCCTGCCGGTGGATGGTGGCGGATTCCTCCCTCCTCAAGGATACGGATTACGCCGAATACTATTCCGCCGGATACGCGGACAGCCGGGACTGGGTGCTGGCCGCCTACCAGCGGGTAAAGGAGGCGGTGGGGGATCTGCAGGGTCTTGTCATCGCGGATCACGACGCGCCCCAGGCCGGGGTCACCGTCACCACCTATGAGAACGGCGTGAAAATTTATGTCAACCGCACCGGCGACGACCTGACCCTGGACGGCGTGCAGGTGCCGGCCATGGGCTACGCCCGGACCGAATAGAAAGGAGGAGAGCCTATGCCACATCGATTGCGGAAAAAAGCGTCGGTCATCCAGCGGTATAACCGCACCGGGTATCTGTTCATCCTCCCCTGGGTGATCGGCTTTGTCCTGCTGCTGCTGGGCCCGCTGATCCAAACGGTACAGTTCAGCTTCAGCCAGCTGAACATCACCTCCGGCGGCTACGAAACCCAGTGGGTGGGGCTGCGCCACTTCCTGTATGCCTTTCAGGAGGACGCCAGCTTCCCCAAACTGCTGGCCAACGCGGTGGTGGACATGGTGGTGGACGTGCCCATCCTGCTGATCTTCAGCTTTTTTGCGGCGGTGCTGCTGCGGCAGAATTTCCGGGGTTGCCGGGTGGTGAAGGCCATCTTCTTCATCACGGTGATCATGTCCTCCGGGGTTTTCATCCAGATGCAGAATGAGACCATCGGGGTCAACACCGTTCAGCTGGACGCCGCCATGAATACTTCCACCGGGATCATGAACTCCCTGCACAACGTGGATATCGCCGGTTATCTGGTGGAGGCGGGGATCAGCGAAAGCGTGGTGGCCTATCTGACCGCCCCGGTGGACGCGCTCTTTTCGGTGATGACCCGCTCGGGCATCCAGATCTTCATCTTCCTGGCGGGATTAAGCAGCATTTCCCCCGCCCTGTATGAGGCGTGCAGCATTGAGGGAGCCACCGGCTGGGAGACTTTCTGGCTGATTACCTTCCCCATGACCTCTCCCTTGATCATCGTCAATCTGGTTTATTCCATTGTGGATTCTTTTATGGCCAACGACAACCAGGCGTTGCAGTTTATCTACACCCAGGCCTTCGACAAGCTGGAATACGGATACGCCAGCGCCCTGTCCTGGATCTATTTCGCGGTGGTGGGAGTCATCATTGCCCTGGCGGCGCTGATCATCTCCAAGCGCGTTGTTTATCACACCTAAGGAGGGCGCGGGATGGAAACAAGAATTCTCGCCGACAAATGCGGCGCCCTGGCCGGCCGGGGAGGCCGGCGGCTGCTCTGGCTGGTGAAGATGATCCTGATCATCGGCTTCTGCTTCACCATCCTCTATCCGCTGGTGGTGATGCTCTCCCGGGCTTTTATGAGCAAATCTGACATCTTCGACAACGCGGTGATCCTCATCCCGCGGGAGCTGACCTTGGACAATGTGCGGTATGCCATGCAGATGATGAACTATTGGGAATCCCTGGGCAACACCCTGTGGTATGCCCTGAGTACCACCCTGCTCCAGACCGTCTCCTGCATGATGGTGGGCTACGGCTTTGCCCGATTCCGCTTCCGGGGCGGGCGGCTGCTGTTCGCCCTGGTGGTGTTCACCATCATCATTCCGCCGCAGCTGATCATGGTGCCTCTGTATATGCATTTCCGCTTTTTTGACTTTTTCGGTCTGTTCGGCGCCATCACCGGCACCGCCGGGCTGAATCTGCTGGATTCCTTCACCCCCTTCTATCTGCTGTCCATGGGGTGCATGGGCATCAAAAACGGCATCTTCATCTACATGTTCCGGCAGTTTTTCAAAAACGTGCCCAAGGAAACCGAGGAGGCCGCTTTGGTGGACGGAGCGGGCGCCTTCCGAATCTTTTTCAGCATCATGATTCCCTCCGCCGTCACCATGATTATCACCGTGGCCCTCTTTTCCTTTGTCTGGCAGTACAACGACACCACCTATACCAATCTGTTTCTCAAAAACACCCGGGTGCTGTCCATGACTTACAGCTCCTTGAGCAATTTTATCTGGGATAATTTGTCCGACACGGCGGCGTACCTGAAAACCGACGAGTATATCGCCGTGCTGAAAAGCACCGGGGTGCTGATGATGCTGCTGCCCCTCCTGCTGATTTATCTGGCGCTGCAGCGGTTCTTCGTGGACGGCATCGAGCGCAGCGGCATTGTGGGATGAGTGGAATGCGCGGACAGAGAAAAATCGCGGTGATTTCACCATAAAGATAGCCGGTTTACCCCGTGGTTTTAGGCGGAAAAACGAAATACAATGGACCTATAGGAGGCGAATCCATGAGCAGAGCATCTGGACTTAGGCGAATCACGGCTTTCATCACAGCGGCGGCCGCCGGCGCGGCGCTGGCTGGATGCGGGCCTCAGAATACCACTTCAAACGGAGGGAGCGACGTGAAACAGAGCCAAGCGGCCCAGACGATGGAGGTCGATCAGACGGCCTCCGCCTATCGGGTTTGGGAATTTGCGGGCAGCGCCCAGGGCTTTTCCGCCGGGGCGCAGGATGTGCTGGAAACCGGCGACGCCCAGCTGCGCTATACCGCGGGCAAGGAGGGGGCTTTATCCTCCCCCGGGGGGCTGTCTATCCCGGCGGGGGCGGTGCGCACCGTGGAATTTCGGCTGAAAACCGAAACCGCCGAAACCCTGACCCTGGAATGGGAGGCTGCCGGCGGGGAGAGCGCCGACAACCGGGTGTCAATCCCCCTGTAATCCTAGGGCGATTTCCACGATTATCAGATTGACCTGGCGGGACAAAGCGGCTGGAAGGACACCGTTTCCCGGCTGAAATTCCTGGTGGGGGAGGGGGAAACGCTGGAGATCCATTCCATACGCCTCACGGGGCTGTATCTGGTGCCCTTCCCTTGGCTCAGCGGCGATTATTCCAAGGACCTGTTCCGGCTGCTGGAAATCAAGGAGTCTTTCGCGGCGGAAAACCACACCGTGACGGTGGGCTTCTCCGCTCTGATTCAGTATCTGGACGCCACCGATGAGGAGGAAAACCTCGCCCTGTCGGGCAGCCGTACGGTGGAATATCTTCTCAAACTGGCCAAGGCCACCGACATGCCGGTGATGATCTGGCTGCGAGCGGATCCTTGGGCGGAGCCCTATGCCGGCGTGGCCCAGAAACTGTATGCCGACGACCGCAATCTGATGTGGACCGAGGAGATTGTGGAGAAGCCTGCCTACCGCAAAAATCTCACCGGTTATTTCAACTTCAGCCTGGCCCAGACCGATCTGGAGGGCAAGGAAACCAGCTATTGGACCTATACCGAAAAGCTGCTGGCCCAGGCCGCCCGAGAGGTGGATGCCGCCATCCAGGAAAATCCCGGCTACATCCTGGGGATCACCACCACCTCGGAATACCGCTATCTCACCGAGAACCAGGAATATATCCTGGATTATAACCCCAACACCATCCAAGAGTTCCGGAGCTACTGCAAAGAGAAATACGGCACCCTGGAGGCGATGAACAACGCCTGCGGCACCGCCTTCGTCACCTGGGAGCTGCGCTCCACCGACTACAATCCGGTGACGGTGGAAAACGCCGGCGGCTTCGACGCCCCCCGGGAGCGGTTCGAGCCCGCGGCCTTCTGGGATGCCTGGTCCGATTTCCGGGAGGGGCAGATCAGCACCGCGGTGCAGCGGCTGGTGGATATCATCGGCCGGGAACTGGACGACAAATACATCTACACCCATCAGATCGCCTATGACGACCACACCACCGCTTCCCCCATCACCACCGGCAACGCGGCGGGGTCCAACATCGGCATCGACTTCTTCAACCATGAGGTCACCGAGGGCAACATGCAGGCCATCACCGATATGCTGGCCGGGGATGTTTCCCGCACCTGGGGCTGCCCCGAATGGCTGGTGACCCATGCCGCCCCCTATGAGAGTACCCAGCAGGCGCTGGAGAAAATGGCTGCTGCCGGGGTGAAATACCTCTGTCCCTTCAACTGGGGCAGCGGGGACGAATTTGATGTGCAGGGATCTCCGGCGGAAGAGGCCATCGCCGACTATGTGGCCTCTTTGGAGAGACTGGCCAATCCCCTGATGGGAGTTTCGGTCACCGCCTCATCCGGTTTCAGCGGCGCGCAATCTCTGCTGGACGGTAATCTCACCGACGGATTTACCGCCGAATCCTTTAAAGCGGGGGACTGGATCTGTTTTGATTTCGGCGCCCCCCGTTCGGTCAGCAGCCTGACCCTGATCCCGCCTCAGAAGAACGGCGCTTTGCCTCTGCAGGTCACGGTGCAGGCGGATACCGGCTCCGGTATGCAGACGGTGGGGGTCTATTCCTTGGAAGGGCTGGACCCTTTAAAACCGGTGAATTTGTATTTTCAGGAGATTTCCCCTTCCAAGATCAAGCTGATTGTGGATCAGCCGGCGGTGGATGACAGCGGCGCCCCGATTTTCTCCCTGGCGGAGATCCAGGCCGGGCTGCGGGCCGAATCCGTCGGGTGACGGCGATGTACTCTTTACATCCGTAAAAGGCGGAGATCCCGCCGATGGGAGGAGGCATAGGCATGAAAAAGCGGATACTGGCGATTTTTCTATCCCTGACGCTGTTCAGCATAACATCCTCTTTTCCGCTGGGCAGCGCGGCTGTGGAGCCGGTCGATGTCACCGGGGTGGGGATCTTTGACCAGACCCCCAACAAGGGTATCCACACCTTTGAGAACGGCGCCAGGCTGATCCAGGTTCGATTCAGCGGCGATTTCTACGATCCCGCCCAGCTCAGCGGGGGCCAGAAGCTGTGGGTCCAAAACGAGTTGGGAGATTATATCAATATCAACGGCAAAACGGTATCCCAATGGAACGCCATAGAGTTTAACAGCGTCCAGATTCATGTGAAAACCAGCGTTGCCCTGGGAGGGCAGTATCTGGAAATCAACCTGTCTCAGCTGGAGGGCCTGCCCGCTGAGGATACGGACAGCATGGTGCAGGTTCTGGCGGGGTTTCCCCTCTTTGGCCAGGGATCACTGGCACAAAGCGTCCTCTACGGCTATACGGCGGGACAGAACCTTCCCTTTGCCCCCATTGATCCCACGACAGTCACCGGGGTGGGGATCTTTGACCAGACCCCCAACAAGGGCATCCACACCTTTGAAAACGGCGCCAGGCTGATCCAAGTCCGATTCAGCGGCGGTTTCTACGATCCCGCCCAGCTCAGCGAGGGGCAGAAGCTGTGGGTCCAAAGCGAACTGGGGGATTATATCAAAATCAACGGCAAAACGGTATCTCATTGGAACGCCATAGAGTTTAACAGCGTCCAAATTCATGTGAAAACCGGCGCTGCCCTGGGAGGGCAGTATCTGGAAATCAATTTGTCTCAGCTGGAGGGTCTGCCTGCCGAGGATACGGACAGCACCCTGGAAATCATGAGGGGGTTCCCCATTTTTGGACAGGATCATCTGGCCGACACAGCGGCTTATGCCTATTCGGCGGGGAGCAACCTCCCATTCACGGTAGTGGAGACGCTGGAGGTCACCGGGGTGGGGATCTTTGACCAGACCCCCAACAAGGGTATCCACACCTTTGAGAACGGCGCCAGGCTGATTCAGGTGACCTTTAACCGGGATTTCTGGCCCGCCGAGACCCAGCAGTATGTGGAGCTGGACGAAAGGATCAACCTGTATCTGAAAATCAACGGCAAGACCCCCAGCCAGTGGGTGGGGGATTCGGGAGATCCCACCTGGGGCTGCGTCAGCGCCCATGTGAAGAGATCCGACGCTCTGGGGCAGTATCTGGAGATCAACTTCACCGGGGTGGAGGGTCTGCCCAGCGAAGAGACCGACAGCACCATCGAATTCCTGCCCGGGTTCGCCGGAGAGCTGGAAGAGGGGATGGTCTTTCGTTACAAGGGCGGCTACAATATTCCCTTCCGGAGTGATGCGCAGGGGGAAGAGCCGGATCTTTCGGCCGCCGCTTATACCGTGTGGGATTTTCGAAACGCCGATAACGGCTTTGCCGCGGCGGCGGGGGATCAGCTGACGATCCGGCTCGAGGGGGTTCTTTACGCGGCGGGGACGGGCGGCTATCTGGAATCCCCGGGGAATCTGGCGATTCCCGCCGACGCGGTGCACACCGTGGAACTCCGCTTGAAATCCGCCGCCGCTGCGACCCTTTCGCTGGCCTGGAGCGGCGGGAACGCCTTCGCCCACCAGGTTTCCATTCCCCTGGAGACGGACGGCGCTTTCCACGATTACCAGATCGATCTGGCGGGACAGGAGGGATGGACCGGGACGGTATCTCAGCTGCGCTTTTCGGTGCCGGCGGGATGCGAGATTGAAATCGCCCATATCCGCCTTACCGGGTTATATATCGTGCCCTTCCCGTGGCTCAGCGGCCGATTTGAGGAGGATGTGGCCATGTTGACCTCCATGAAAAACGCCTTCTCCACTTCCAACGGCCGGGCGACGGTGGGCTTCTCCTCCTTTATTCCCTATCTGTCTTCCACCGATTCAAGCGGGAACCTGTCCATGTCCGGCATACATTCCTTGTCCTATCTTCTCCGGCTGGCGAAAGAAACCGATATGCCGGTGATGATCTGGCTGCGGGCGGACCCTTGGTCGGAACCGGATCTGGGCGTGGCTCAAAGCCTGTATGCGGACGACAATAATTTGATGTGGACCGAGCAAATCGTCCCTCAGCCGGCTTACCGGGGCGAGGAAACCGGCTACTATAATTTCTGTCTGGCACAAACGGATCTATCCGGCGGTAAAACCCCCTACTGGACCCAGACCGAAAAACTGTTGGGGCAGTGCGCCGAGAAGGTGGCCGCCGCTATACAGGACAATCCGGGCTTCATTTTGGGGGTTACCACCACGTCGGAGTATCGTTACCTCTCGGAAAATCAGACCTATGCGCTGGATTACAATCCCAACACCATCCAAGAGTTCCGGAATTACTGCAGGGAGAAATACGACACCCTGGCGGCGCTGAACAGCGCCTGCGGCACCGCCTTCACCACCTGGGAGCTGCGCTCCACCGACTACAATCCAATGACGGTGGAAAACGCCGGCGGCTTCGACGCCCCCCGGGAACGGTTTGAGCCTGCGGCCTTCTGGGATTTGTGGACCGATTTTCGAGCCGATCAGGCCAGGACGGCCGTTCAGAAGCTGGTGGATTTGATAGGGGAACACATCGACAGCAAGTATATTTATACCCATCAGATTCCCTACGACGACTATATGACCGCCTCCCCTATATC
>ENA-UONZ01002614-UONZ01002614.1-human-gut-metagenome-genome-assembly--contig:-C93old-NODE-2614-length-13510-cov-138.553103_pt1 | contig 13510 bp, 7 predicted proteins | sample MGYA00242468_ERZ724015 | MGnify/ENA metagenome assembly ERZ724015
TTTTTTAAATTTATAAATTTAAAGTTTTCAATTATGAACAAAAAGTTTCTAAGTGCAATCTTGTTTGGAGCTTTAATGGTTGGCTCCACAAGTACATTTGTTTCTTGTAAGGACTATGATGATGACATCGATGGCTTGCAGGAGCAGATCGATGCAAACAAAAAACAGATTGATGACATCCTTGCTGCAATCAATGGCAAGAAATTCATCGAAAGTTATGCTCCTGTTGAGGGTGGTTATTTACTGACTTTTACCGGTGGCGAAACTTTAACTATCAAGAATGGTGCTCAAGGCGAAAAAGGTGAGCAAGGACTTCAGGGTATTCAAGGCCCGAAGGGTGAAACCGGGGCTACAATTGTTCCGAAGTTCAAGGTAGATGCTGAGAACTACTGGATGATTAGCGTAGATGAAGGTGCAACCTATGAGTATGTATTGAATGACGCAGGTGAGAAAATCAAGGCTGCAGGCTCAGAAGCTAATGTTGAAGAAGCTATCGGAAACTACGTGAAGGTAGACGAAGAGGGTTATATCTGCATTGGAGAGTATAAGACTTCATTCAAATACAATGCTAACGTTCCTTCAATGATCTACAATGAAAAAGATGGAACCATGCAAGTTACTATTGGCGGTCAGTCATATACTTTGTTAATGGAAGGTTCTGCTTTCAACGGTTTACAGAGCATTGCTTTCAGAAAACCCTATGCGGATAATTCAACTGTTGGTGGCTCTGAGGTGGCTAAATTAGATGTTTATGATTGGTTCGAAAAGACTGATGACCCTGGTAAGTGGGAATACAGAAAGGCAACCAGAGAGGATGAGAGTTACAAAAACTGGATTAATGATTCAAGACTCGATCCGGATAATACTCAAGAACCTTTCCGTCTGGTAGGTGTTGTAACCGCTCTTGGGGAAAAAGCAGATGTTAATGCTTATCAACTCTATTCTTATGATGAAGCAGCCAAAGAAAACAAATTGTTTGCCGCCATACCTGGTGTCGCTGAATTTAAAGTTTGGCCTAATCAATATAGTCAAACAGATGCTGAATACTTCTTCTCAGATTCTTATAAAACACGTGCTGTTGATATTCCGGTTTGGAGCGTGCAAGGAACTCCTGAATTGAATAATGGTATTCTGTCAGTGAAGATGATTGCTAAGGAAAACATTGTAGACGGACAAATGTATATGTCTTCTTTGGATGTTACCATGTATAAGCAATACACTTCTTCTTCTGATTATTTCAGTGTTAAATCAAGTTGGGCTAATACAAATTGGATTTTTGCAGCACATTCTCATAGAAATGACAGCAACTGGCCTTTTGGTTTACCTGGTGCTTATGATATGCATTCCGAGAAAAATTCATTTACTTATAATGAATCTTATAATTTGAATGACTCTATAAATGCTTATATGTCTAACGTATCCGGTACCCCGGAATTGTCTGAAATAGGTCTTGAGTATACTCAGAAATTTGAGTTATTGCCAAATAACACTAAATTCATTTTGAATGGCAAGGAAATACAATCTAAACAAGGTATCTTCCAAATCAACGATGGTATCCTTTCTGTAAAAGAACAATATCAGGCATCTGCCATTAACGAATATGCAGCAATAAAACTTACAACGACTGTGAAGTCACAAGTTGAAGGTGTTGCTGACTATGTATTTGAAAATACATTCCCTATTCAAGCTATTCGTAAGGCTGAAGATCCATATACATATAATTCCATCGAATTGATTCCGAATGAAGGCAATCTGTCAATGAACTACAATGCTAGTAAGGCAACTGTTATTGCATTGAATGTTCGTAAGTTTGAATCTGAAATCGGTGGACGTGATATTGTTGCCGGTAACAATGTAGAAGACAGAAATCATCTGTTGCCACTTTATGTATATGATGCGAAAGCAAAAGAATACAAGATGCTTTCTAAGACAGAAGGTCGGGCATACATGAAGAACGACGCGGTTGGTTCTGCCTTGAATTCTGACAACTTGAAGGTTAATGCAAAAGATATCTACTTGTACTACAGAAACGGTGGTGATAATGCAGACAAAGACTCTTTATTCCTGGTTGTAGGGCCAAAGGTAGAATTGGCAGAGACGACTCTTTATGTATCACCTACAGCTAACTCCAAGAGTGTTTGGAATGGTACTTGGAAAGATAATGCTCCTTATGCAGTTGGCAATGAATATGATAGAAAATACTTCATGTTGACTCTGAATAAAGTTTCTGTAAATCGCACATTTGCAGTTTCTATCAAGAAAGCATACGAAGCACGTACAATCATTGGTGACTGGAGTGATGCTGCTAACGGCAACTTCGGTATTAAGTCTGAAAACTTCGCTCACATGTATGATGTAACTCCTGCTGATGCTAAAGCTGTATTCGAATTGAATAAAGATAAGCAGAATGCATTTGTACAAGATTTGATGAAGAAGAAGCAATTAGTTGTTGAAGAATCAAATGGCGAATGGAGAATAGCATTCACTGCTCCTATTGATATCAAGAAGGTTGGTAATCTGAAAGTTGATATTTATGATGCAAATGGTTACGATGATACTGACAAGAACCGTAAACCTGATGCAGAAGAATTATGGACTGTAGCTCGTCCGATAGCAGATTTCACCGGTGGTGCTGCACTGAAAGCATTCAACGATCCGAACTTGGCCAAGGATACAGAAATTACTTTGAAGCAATTGATTGAAAATTCTGTAGCTGGCACTAAGACTAAGGCTGAAGACTTCTGGAAGAATCTGATATTGAAAGACTATGCAGGTGAGACAGTTGTTAAATTCAATGGAACTACATTCAATGCCGAAGAAGTCACTGCTCGTGCTGCTTTGTACAAGAAGTCTGTTAAAACTGGTCTCCGCTACATTATGTCTAACGGAACAGACAAAGATGAATACTTCAAGGTAGATCCTACAACTGGTAAGCTGACTTGTATTGCACTCCCGACAGGTACTGAGTTTACTCATACAGTAAATGTGGTTCTGCAGTTCGTTCACGACTGGGGTACTAGTGAGTATGCATACAACGTAACTATCACACGTAAACAAGCTACTAGATAATCTGAGTAGTAGAAAATTGTCTGAATAGACAATTATAAAATCAAAAGGAGGATGTTCCCATAGAACATCCTCCTTTTTTTCTAGAAACTTTTTTCTCCTCACTTTGCTTCCACACTTCCACCCACCTCCTGCATCCCTCTATCCATCGGCATTTGCCCCGCTGTGGAAGCATCCTCCAAAGGTGGAAGCAAATTTTGCTTCCACCTACTCAAAACGCTATAGTTTTACTGCAACTCACTCATTCTTATTTTAATACATCGAACAAATTTTATAAAACACTGATGCCAGTTTCCCCATACTTCTACACCCATCCTACCCATAAAATCTGCAATACCTCTCCCTTATCTTCATCCAAATCCACAACAGCCTCCTCCTCTCCTCAGCATAAAAAATGACCCCGTTCATTTCATTCTCCCTCCACTTTCCACTATCTTTGTCCCCACGATGAAAAAATTTGCCGACGTCATATTGCCTTTGCCTTTGCACAGCTGCTTCACCTATTCCCTGCCCGACGAGTGGGCGGATGAAGTGCAGATTGGTTGCCGGGTGGTAGTACCATTCGGACGGAAGAAATACTATACAGCCATCGTGCGCAACGTGCATTATTGCGCCCCCACCGAATACGAAGTAAAGGAAGTGTCCGCTTTGCTGGATGCCCGCCCGATACTGCTTCCGCGGCAGTTCAAGTTCTGGGAATGGCTCTCCGATTACTATCTCTGCACGCAAGGAGACGTCTACAAAGCTGCCTTACCCTCTGGCTTGAAGCTGGAAAGCGAAACAATCGTAGAGTACAACCCCGATTTCGAATCCGATGTCTGCCTGCCGGAGAAGGAACAGAAGATACTGGATATGCTCTCTGCCGACCCGGAGCAATGCGTGACGAAACTGGAGAAAGAGACCGGCATCAAGAACATACTTTCTGTCATCAAGTCACTGCTCGACAAAGAGGCCATCTTCGTAAAGGAAGAACTGCGCCGTACCTATAAGCCCAAGACCGAAACCCGCGTACGCCTCACCGCCGCCGCCCGCAACGAACACCGCCTACACATCTTCTTCGACGAATTGCAGCGCCGTGCCCCCAAGCAACTGGACCTGCTGATGAAGTACCTGGAACTCTCCGGTTACCTCAGCGGACGAGCTATAAAAGAAGTCTCCAAAGCCGAACTGCTGCAACGTACCTCTGCCACCCCTGCCGTATTCAACGGTCTTGTGGACCGTGGTGTATTCGAAGTCTACCAGCAGGAAATAGGTCGCATAGACAAAGCACTCCTCAAAGAAGTCATCCCCGCCAACCCGCTGAACGAGCACCAGCAACGCGCTTATCACTCCATCTTAGAGAATTTTCAAAGCAAGAACGTCTGCCTGCTACATGGTGTCACGGCAAGCGGCAAGACCGAAGTCTATATTCATCTGATAGAAGAAACCATCCGGCAAGGAAAGCAGGTGCTCTATCTCCTGCCCGAAATAGCTCTCACTGCACAAATCACAGAGCGCCTGCAACGCGTATTCGGCTCCCGACTGGGCATCTATCACTCCAAGTTCCCCGATGCCGAACGGGTGGAAATCTGGCAGAAGCAGCTGTCGGAAGCAGACTATGACATTATTCTCGGCGTCCGCTCCTCCGTTTTCCTTCCTTTCCGCAACCTCGGTCTTGTGATTGTGGACGAGGAGCACGAAAACACTTACAAGCAGCAAGACCCCGCCCCCCGCTATCATGCCCGCAATGCAGCCATTGTACTCGCCTCCATGTACGGCGCCAAAACTCTGTTGGGTACGGCAACCCCTTCTGTAGAGACTTGGCACAATGCCACATCCGGCAAGTATGGCCTTGTGGAACTGAAAGAACGCTATAAAGAGATACAACTGCCGGAGATTATCCCCGTAGACATCAAGGAGCTGCACCGCAAGAAGAAGATGAACGGTCCGTTCTCCCCACTGCTCCTACAATATATCCGCGAGGCGCTGGAACAAAAAGAACAAGTCATCCTCTTCCAGAACCGCCGCGGCTTCGCCCCCATGATAGAGTGCAACACCTGCGGCTGGGTACCCAAGTGCAAGAACTGCGACGTCAGCCTCACCTACCATAAGGGGCTGAACCAACTGACCTGCCACTACTGTGGCTACACCTACCAACTGCCCCGCATCTGCCCCGCCTGCGAGGGCACTGACCTGCGCAACCGCGGCTTCGGCACGGAAAAAATAGAAGATGACATCAAAGCCCTCTTCCCCGACGCCCGCGTAGCCCGTATGGACTTGGACACCACCCGCACCCGTACCGCCTACGAGCGCATCATCTCCGATTTCCAGCAAGGCAAGACGGACATCCTGATAGGCACGCAAATGGTGTCCAAGGGTCTGGACTTCGACCACGTCAGCATTGTGGGCATACTCAATGCCGACACCATGCTGAACTATCCCGACTTCCGCGCCTACGAGCGCGCCTTCCAGCTGATGGCGCAGGTTGCCGGACGCGCCGGACGGAAGAACAAGCGCGGCAGGGTGGTGCTACAAACCAAAAGCATCGACCATCCCATCATCCCGCAAGTCATTGCCAACGACTACGAAGCCATGGTAGGCGGGCAGCTTGCCGAACGCCAGATGTTCCACTACCCGCCCTACTACCGCCTGGTGTATGTCTACCTGAAGAACCGGAACGAGACCCTGCTCGACCTCATGGCACAGACTATGGCCGCCAAGCTCCGCACCGTCTTTGGCAACCGTGTGCTGGGACCGGACAAGCCGCCCGTAGCACGCGTACAGACCCTGTTCATCCGAAAGATTGTCTTGAAGATAGAAACCAATGCCCCAATGGCACGTGCCCGCGAGCTGCTCGTCCAGGTGCAAAAGGAGATGGTGGCGGAAGACCGCTTCAAGTCGCTGATAGTGTATTATGATGTAGACCCGATGTAAATAACTCGTAACTAAAGAAATATGAAGAAGATACTTTTCGTTTGCCTCGGCAACATTTGCCGTTCCTCCTCGGCAGAGGGAGTCATGAAACATCTGATAGAAGAAGCCGGACGTGCGGATGAGTTTTTAATCGATTCTGCAGGCATTCTGTCCTATCACCAGGGCGAACTGCCGGACAGCCGGATGCGTGCCCATGCTGCCCGCCGTGGATACAATCTGACGCATCTTTCGCGACCCGTACGTACCGAGGATTTTTACAACTTCGACCTGATTATCGGTATGGACGACCGCAACATCGACGACCTGAAAGATCGTGCCCCTTCAACCGCCGAATGGAGCAAGATACACCGCATGACGGAATACTGTACAAAGTTTACCCATGCCGACCATGTACCGGACCCCTACTACGGCGGTTCCGAAGGTTTTGAGTATGTGCTGGACATTCTGGAAGATGCTTGTGCGGGGTTACTGCAGAGCATTTAATCCAGCGGCATTACATGATACAGTGTCCCCTGCCTTGACTTCTTGTTCGGTATTTCAAGCTTCTTGAGCGTCCGCCCGAATACGGCAACCTTGTTGATTGCCAGACGGTCACGCGTCTTTGTCTGTAAAGCGGAAAGAATCTGCATGGGCATCATCCATTGCCCCTCTTCATCCTCTTCTGCCGCACGGAAATGGCTGTGAAAGAGTTGTTCCAGTGGGGTGAGCTGTTCAAATTCCCGGTTCGTCCGCTTCAAGATGGCTTCATCGGCATCATCCAGCCAGTAGCGCTCACCTTTGGCTACGGCATTCAGAGCTTGTGCATAGAGCTGGCGGTAGTTGATGGTGACATTTGTATCGATGGGGCCGGTGACCTCAATGCAGATGAAACGGCGGCTGCCACTGGGGTCGGACAGCAAGTCCTTCTGGTTGCTGGTGCCGATGAAGGAGGCATACCGCCGCATCTCACGGATGGTGCTGCCGTAGGGTTTGCGCAGGTTGGCAACCGGTTTCTGCAGCAGATGCTTCAGGAAGCCCTGCTGGTTGATGTTGATTTGATCGAACTCATCGATGTTGACGAGCAGAAAGCGTCCCAGGCTGCGCTCCGCTTCCTGCCTACTCTTGAAGTCGATGCTGTCCGTATAGCCGAAACGCAGCTCCGGTGGCAGCAAAATGCGGCAAAAGGTGGATTTCCGGAACCCTTGGGAACCGACAAGCAGAGGAGAAGTATTGTTTCCGTGTTGCCGGTCCATTCCACGCCAGTGTGCCACCATGCCCAGGAACCAGCGGTAGAACAACTCCCGCCAATGAGGATTGTGGCACGGGACGAGATCGGCCAACGCCCGGATGCGGTCTTTCCCGTCCCAGCGGCCGGTATCGTAAAGGTATTCTTCGACGGGATTATAGAGTGGCACGTAGTCTGAAGTAAGGAAACGGTTGATGTCGCGGTCCCATACGCGGATACCCTCCTTCAGGGCATTCATGGAGACCGTACTGCGGGCACGCTGGTCAGCAGGCTTGAAATAGAAATGGACGGAGTCGCGCTGACGGTATTCCAAATCATCCAGAACGGTGTTGTAGCGGAACTCATACCGGCGGCCCATAAACTCTTCCAGCCGGAAAACGCTCTCCTGCTCTTGCGTCAGACTGCTCTTTTTCCCGAAGCCTTTAAGCTCTTGATATAGGTTATGAATCGTTTGACGAACAATGAATTCATCCGCTTCCCGGTAATAGTGCATCAATGTCTGGCGGACTACTTCCTCTTCGGGGATGCCTGCCTTGAAACAATGTTCGGCCAGAGGCACCAGCAGTATCCGTAAATCCCCCTCCCGTTTCCAGCCGTCCAATTCGCGGAATGCACGGTCAAGGGCTGATTCGAAGAGTATGGCGAAGGTGTCCGAGGCTTTACTGTCCGGATGCAGCCGCAACAGCGGATTCTTTTCTGCGAGTTTTCGTTGCCGGAAGTTCTCTTCCTCGGGCATGCCGAGGGGCTGTTCCAGGCAGAAAGGTACAGCGGCAGGATTGTAGTATGGATATCCGTCCAGAGTCATGCGGCAACTCTGGGTAAGGGAAGGTTCTTTCAATGTAATGGCAAACGGCAGTAAGGGCTGGTAGCACTTCACCGCCATACGGTAGGCGTGGGCATGAAACAAGGTGGCATCGCTCTCCCGCTTCGGCGTTGTGCCGTCGGGCAGGGCAAACAATACCCATATCTTGGCACTCCGTCCGCTGGAACCGCAGAAAGCGGCAAAGGTCTGTGGCAGCAGGGCGGCTTGTTGCTTTACATATTCCGCTTCGGCAATGCCCGACAGACGGTTTACTTCCAGTTGTACGAGTCCGTTATAGTTCTTCATCCGCCGTTCTCCCTCTTGTGTACGGCTATATTCCACGGCAGGGTAGATGCGTGGCAGTTTGTCTATATGTTCGTATTGGGCGCAAGTACCCTCCAGTTGAGGAAGGATGGCCCGGAGGGTCGATACATGTCCGGCTTTGGTTTCGGTTTTCAGTTTTTTAATCAGTGCATCCGCTTCCAGGGTGCTGAGGGCTTCCTTTCCGCTCTCTTTTTCTGCTCTAATCAAGGTAATTTTCATTCTGTTTGTCAGCTTGTTTGGGTAAATATAATTCTCGTAAAGATACGACATCAGGAGGCGGAAAACAAGTATTCAGCAGAATAATTATTAAATAAATGCCTGCTTCCACAAACTATACAGCGTGGTGTCGGAAACCTTTGGATTTCTTTTTTAAAACATAGGCATTCCTTTGCTTTTCTCCCTTTGTTTGTCTACTTTTGTATAGGGAATAGATGACGCCTAACGACCATGAACAGCTCTGCTTACGGTCATGAAGCAATCGCTTGACGACTGTAAGCAGAGCTGTTCATGGCCGTTAGGCGTTTCTCTTCCCAAAGCTTTTACGGATGAAGTACGTAACCCGCACCTATTCCGCATAGGGCGCGAACGTATTGTACAACAACTTAAAAGACATTGAACTATGGCAATTTTATTCGATTGGTATGAGCTCCCAGAACCTAAAGACAAACAGCGGGAAGAAAAGATACTTCATCCGCGCATCCGCTTGAACGGCTCTACCACTACCGACGAACTGCGTCGCAGAATTCAGGAACGCAGCTCGTTGACGGAGACTGATGTCTCGGCGGTACTGGATGCCTTGTCGCACGTCATGGGGGAAGACCTCGCCGAGGGGCGGCAGGTACATCTGGACGGTATCGGCTATTTTTATCCCGTACTGACGAGCACGGAGCCGGTGACTGCCGCGACCAAACGTAAAACCACCAAGATTAAGCTGAAGGGCATCAAGTTTCGTGCCGACCAGGTGCTGAAGAATGAGATAGGCGCTATCAAAGCTAAACCGCTGGGGCTGAATGAGCATTCCCAAAAGCTGAGTGACAAGGAGATTGACAGGCGGCTGACGAGCTACTTCTCTACGCATCAGTTCCTTACACGCAGTGATTTTCAGAGCCTCTGCGGAATGATGCGCTCTACTGCACAGCTTCATATTCGCCTGCTTCGCAGCGAAGGCAAACTCGAGAATGCAGGAAAACTCAACCAACCGATTTATGTACCTTGCACGGGGTATTATGGTAGAGACGAGTAGGTTACGGTAAAACTATAGCGTTTTGAGTAGGTGGAAGCAAAATTTGCTTCCACCTTTTTTGGTTGCTTCCACAGCGGGGTAAATGCCGATGGATAGGGGGATGCAGGAGATGGGTGGAAGTGTGGAAGCAAAGTAGGGAGAAAAAAAATCTAGAGAGTGATGAGAGGCGCGGAAATCATTCTAGATACTTCACCTCTTCACCTAAGGCATCATGGTTCATTTCGCGTATACTGCGATAAAGCTTACCATTTTTCAAATAATAATAATTCTGATAACCAGCAAACTCTATGTTGGCATAGGTTTCATTGTTACGATCTTTGCTTATTTTCCAAGAACTTTCGTAAATCATAGAATCTTTGAAAGTTATGATTGATGTAGAATCTGGACGAAGCTCAAACTTTATGCCGTTGGCAGTAGTAAATATACCGACAAAATCATGTTCTTTTTCGTTGTTGTCACATCCGGTTAGTAGCAGTATTCCCAACAATATTCCTATAATGACTGTTTGTTTCATATTTTTAGTTGTTATATTATAAAAAAGAGTGCTTCAATCGGATGAAGCACTCTCTCTTGTCTGTTTACTTTATTGGCATCTCTTTTCAGAGTTGTCTCTTATCTTCCTGCGGGAGTACCGGCATTTTCATTTACGTGGATTTTGAATTCCTGAGTGAAAGTCTTCCACTTATAACCGAACTTGATAGGAACATAGATTTCATAATCCCAGTTTACAGGAGTACCACTGTGGTTGTAGTAAGTCAGTGTTTCCTTACCAGTTGTTGCATCTACGTTGTAAACTACAGTTGTGTTGGCAGGAAGGCTACCTTCCTTGTAACCAGCCACAGGCTGCAAATTGCCGTCTACCAGTTTCAGGTTAGTCTTAACTTGATCAGTCATCCAGTTGCTCGGAGTACATTCGTAGAATTTGAACAGTTCTTTTTGCAGAGCTGTTGCATTGGGAGCCTCAGAAGCAGTGTAGAAATTACCGTTTTCGTCTGCATTCCAGCAAGTGTAAGTATAAGCACCTGTTACATCTACAGAGCTACCGTTAACAACAGCATCAGTTACTTCTCCTTCTTCCTTATTCACTGTGATAGTCATCGGTTCAATGATGTTGGCATCATAAGCCTTGATAACTTCAGTATGAGCAGCCGGATGTCCCGGAGTTGCATCACCATAGCAAAGGTCTGCAACCAACTTGATAGGAACAATCTGACCTACCAAAGCTTTGGCAGCTTCTGTCGGTTTGGTGTTTTCTCCGAAATTGGATTTTGCATCCGGATCAGCTTCTTGCAATTTGATGTTATAAGTCTTGTGACCTTTCAGAGGATTATTTGCATTTGTACAGAGGTTGTCCTTATAATTGTCAATTGTTGCAGCCAATTCACCTGCAATGTACAATTTTGTGTTGTCAGTACTCAATGTAACAGCACCATCCTTGAATGTCTTGCTGGCAACATCAAAGTACTTATAAGTTCTACCAGCCAACTTTTCAGCATCGAATTCAAAACGTACACCTAGCAATTCAAATGTAGGAGAATAAGGATTCTTCACATTCGCAACGTTCTTATCCTGGAAGTACAGGTATTCCCATGCACCAGTAGCAGGTTTCACGCCGTCTTTGTTCAAGAAACCGTTCACTAAGTCAGTGTAGATATTTACGGTCGGATTATTGTTAGTCTTATCGCCAGTCAATATGTGTCCAGTGGTTTCATTCCATGCAGGATTCCATTCCACGGCACCATAAACTACCGGGTTCACATTGAATACAGTGTTATTGGTGTTTTTCTTCCAATAACGATTGTCATATCCATATCCACCGAATGTAGGTTTGTAGATAGTACGTGTCAATGTAATTTTCAAAGTAGGATATGCCTTTGTCGGATCTTTCCAGAAGAATGTCTTAGTGAATACCATATCTTCGTGATTTTTCCATACCGGATATTTCTTCACGATGTCAGCGTGAGTCAAAGTCCACTCAATGTTATAAGATTCAACTCCGTCTTCTGTATTCTTAATAAGTTTAACCTTACCATAATCTACTCCATCTTGTGCGTCGAAACCGGCATCAGTGTAAACGGCGTGGAATTCCTGCTTGGTCATACCACCCTCTTTTGCACCGTTGTAGATAACTTCGTTCATGGCTACAGTGCCAATCTTGTCTGCGAAATTACCACATTTGAACATGGTGTCATCGTATGTGAAGCCAATCTCACGCATACCTTCTTCTTTCACCCATTTCACCTTGATGTAACGCATAGCTACCAAAGCATTGTTTACAGTATCCACCAACTCTACACGTACCAACGGTTCGCGGCCTACTGCAGTGGCAGATACACCGTCAAGGCTATAGACTTTTGAAGTCATGTGACCATTCATAGGAGAATCGATTTCTGCGAATTTTTGCTGGTCGGTCTTGTTACTATTACCCTCAGGGCCACCCAAAGTAAAATATTCTCCAGTAGCTTTGTAGAAACGGAATGTTAGACCATAGTCTTTGTATTTCTCCAATTCAGCATGTTTTTTGTGATCTGTAGCATCAATCTCTGTTGTGCAAACCTCCACTAATTTTTTCAAGTCGAGTACCTTGTTATACTGTGCATAAACGTCAATCATGTCGTTAGCCTGTGACTCATATGCACAAATAGAGTCGTGATAGTGCACATAGAATCTACCTTCACCATCAGTCTGAACTTCGTCAGCAAAATCACCACCCATATTTCCGTTGTACATCGTACGTGCATTAGCAATGTAGGGAGCCACCTTTGTTTCGTGCAGACGAACATATTCAGAGTTCACATAAACCTGAGTACCATTTTCCTTAAGAGCTTTAGCTTCATCAGCAGTCAGGTTTTCTTTAGCAATAGGAGCCTTTAGAGAAGCCATGTAGAAAGTTTCTTTTCCACTTGCATGACCGCCTGCTTCATTGATGGATTCGGCAACAGTCTTCTTGAATTGTACTGTCAATACATTGTCTTTTATCTTATAGTCAGTAGGCTGGATAGGAGAATTCTCGGAAATCGTTGCGCCAGCTTTGGTGAGGATGTTTTCAGATTTGATGCAATCGAAAGAAGGCATATAAATATCCTCTGTACGTACACCCATATTGGGGCTAACGTGGAAGTAAGCCTCATTTTTGTCTGTAGACACTGTGTACGGCTTGGCACCAGCTTTATTAACGTGGTCAAGTACAGGAGTTTTGGAATGTGCTGTAAACGTACCTTCAGAATCTTTGTCAGTTTGAGGACCGTCTGCATGTTTTGCCATTGCCTTGTACTCTTGTGGAGTATACTGTAGAGTAGTCAATGTAATAGCTGCAATACCATTGATATGACTTGTAGGAATTACAGCCAGACTAGTCAAACGATGTCCGATAATAGACATAACTTGAGCGCTCAATGCATCAACCTCAGCAGCCAAGTCTTTTAGTTTTTCGTCTGTAACAAAGCCGCCTTCCAATTCTTCTTTCAAGTCGTTGATTTTAGTCTCAACTGCCTCCAAAGAAGCCAACTTCTCAATTTGCTTTTCCAGTTCTTTCTTCAAAGCAGTCAAATCTGCCTCGGATACTCCGCCTTCTGTCGAATTAGCCTTGTCCAAAGCTTCCTGAGCTTTGTTCTTGGCCTCGTTTGCGGCACTTTTGGCTTCATCTACAGCCGTCTGCAACGTAGTAACTTTTGCATTCAGGTCATCAAGTGAAGCTTTCTTGTCCAGTTGTTCCTGCAAGTCCTTGATGTCATCATCATAATCCTTACAAGACGTGAACGTACCTGCAGTACCCAACATCAAGGCACTGAACAGGGTCACACTTAGAAACTTCTTGTTCATAATTGAAAACTTTAAATTTATAAATTTAAAAAAATAAAAAGTGAATAATCTCTCATTTCGAATCCCTTCCACATAGCTGTCTGTCATGTGATTTTTTCCGTTACTTCGCAGGTAA
>ENA-UONZ01002630-UONZ01002630.1-human-gut-metagenome-genome-assembly--contig:-C93old-NODE-2630-length-13476-cov-24.823262_pt1 | contig 13476 bp, 12 predicted proteins | sample MGYA00242468_ERZ724015 | MGnify/ENA metagenome assembly ERZ724015
GACTTGCGCAGATACATATACAGCATGGGGTCGATGCCTTCCAGCTTCTGCACGACCTGTCCCCAGTACGGAAAGGGGTTCGTGCCCTGCTGCGCCACGCTGCGAGGCTTGGTCAGCACGGGGTCGGCGGGGTGCTCCTGTGCCGGGGCAGGCGGCTTCTCTGCTGCGGGAACCGGCTGCGCAGGTTCTGCAGGGGCGGTCTGCTCCGGCTCGTCCGGCGGCGGTGCCTGCGGGGCGGGCTCGTCCCACGGCAGAGCGGCTTCGCTCTGCTGCACCGGCGGTTCCTCCGGCACAGGCGGCAGTTCGTCCACAGGTGCGGGCGGGGCTTCCGGCGCGGCGGGTTGCGGAGGTATTTCCTGCACGACAGGAGCAGGCTCTGCCGCAACTGCCGGGGTCTGGGGTGCGGCTGCCGGTGCGGGCTGCGCCGGGGCGCTTACAAAGGGCTGCACCGCCGCCGCAAAGGGGCGGGGCGCTTCCGGCTGTGCCGCGCGGGCGGGGGCTGCCTGCACCGTTACCGCCTGCAACTGCTGCGGCGGCTCGGACAGGCTGAACAATGCCAGCTCCAGTTCAATGCGCTGGTCGCTGCCGCGGGTCATGTGCTCCAGCGCCGTGCCAAGGGTGCGGATGGCGCGGATGGCCTCCCGCTGGCCCAGCTCCGGGCCTTTTTGCAGGTACAGCGCCTCTTCCTCCGGCGAAACGCCGGACAGCAGCGCCTGCCCGCCGGGCAGCGCCGCCAGCATCAGGGCACGGTAGTGGGCGATCAGCTCCTCGGTCAGGCGCTTCACGTCCACCGACTGCTGCCGCAGCTGCGCCAGCTGTGCCAGCGCCGCGGCAGCGTCCTGTGCTTCCAGCGCGTCCGAGATGTGGAACAGGTAGCTGCGGTCGGTCACGCCAGCCATACGGCGCACCACGTCCGCATCGATCTTTGCCGTGACACCGGCGCAGGTGTCCAGAATGGACAGCGCATCGCGCAGCGCACCATCTGCCAGACGGGCGATCAGCTCCGCGCCATCGGAGGTCAGCTCCAGCTTTTCCTCCCCGGCGATATACTCCACCCGCCGTGCGATATCCTCCGGCCCGATGCGGGTAAAATCGTACCGCTGGCAGCGGGAGAGGATGGTGGCGGGCACTTTCTGGATCTCGGTGGTCGCCAGAATAAAAATGACGTGTGCGGGGGGCTCTTCCAGTGTTTTCAGCAGCGCATTGAAAGCCGCTGTGGACAGCATGTGCACCTCGTCGATGATATACACCTTATACTGGCAGGCGCTGGGGGTGTAGGCAGTCTCGTCCCGCAGGTCGCGGATATCGTCCACACCGTTGTTGGAGGCTGCGTCCATCTCCACCACGTCCAGCAGACTGCCGTTGTCGATGCCCTTGCAGATCTCGCATTTCCCGCAGGGGTCGCCACCCTCCGGGTGCAGACAGTTGACCGCCTTGGCAAAAATTTTGGCGCAGGTGGTCTTGCCGGTGCCGCGCACGCCGGTAAACAGATACGCATGGCCCACGCGCCCTGCGGTGATCTGGTTTTTCAGGGCGGTCACAATGGCACGCTGGCCCACCACATCCTCAAACCGCTGGGGTCTCCATTTGCGGTAAAGCGCACGATACATGGCGATCTCTCTCCTTTCCCGGCCTTTGCGGCAAAAATAAAAGGACAGCGCTCGACGGGGTTTTGTCCCCGCCTTGCGTAACTCGGCATACGGATGCAGGCTTACTGAAACGCACGAACGCACTGCTTAAGGCTGCTTGGTTCCCCACCTGACCTGGTTCACAGCGAGCCCATCGTACAGGACCCGCATCCGTATGCCGAACCACGCAGCAGGCGCTGTCCGACACATCCTTGTGGATGCTAAGATATTGTACCATAAACCCCGCCGGATTGCAAGAGGGGGCAAAACAAAAAGGAGAAGCCCGAAGGCTTCTCCTCGTTTGTGCTAAAACTGTTTAGGACTGGCAAGCGGTGATCAGGCTCATCTTGTACACCTCGTCTGCGTTGCAGCCGCGGGACAGATCGTTGATGGGTGCGTTCAGACCCTGCAGGATGGGGCCGTAGGCAGCGTAGCCGCCCAGACGCTGTGCGATCTTATAGCCGATGTTGCCGGCCTCGATGCAGGGGAAGATGAAGGTGTTGGCCTGACCAGCCACCTTGCTGCCCTTGCACTTGACCTGTGCGACCTCGGGAGCAACGGCTGCGTCAAACTGCAGCTCGCCGTCCACAGCCAACTCGGGATCCATCTCCTGTGCCTTGATGGTAGCATCGTGGCTCAGTGCCACGGTGCCGCCCTTGCCGGAGCCCTTGGTGGAGAAGCTCAGCACAGCCACCTTCGGGTCGATGCCGAACAGCTTTGCGGTGCGGGCAGTCTCCACAGCCACCTCTGCCAGCTTGGAAGCGGCAGAGATCTTGACCTCGCCGGTAGTCTTATCGACGGTATCGGTGTAATCAATGTTGACAGCGCAGTCGCCCATGGCAATGCGCTTCAGCCCCTCTTCGCCGCAGTCGCGGTCCAGAATAAAGCAGGAGCTCACCAGATGTGCGCCCTTCTTGGTCTTGACCAGCTGCAGAGCGGGACGGATGGTGTCGGCGGTGGAGTAGGTAGCGCCGCCCAGCAGGCAGTCTGCCTTGCCCATCTTCACCAGCATGGTGCCAAAGTAGTTGGACTTTTTCAGCAGGGCGGTGCACTCCTCTGCGGACTGCTTGCCCTTGCGCAGCTCCACCATGGTGCTGACCATCTCATCGAAACCGGCGTAGTTCTCCGGGTCGATGATCTCGGCAGCGGAAATATCAAAGTTACCGGCGGCGGCAGCAGCCTTGCACTCTGCCTCGTTGCCCACCATAACGACCTTCAGCACGCCCTCGGCCAGCAGCTTGCTTGCGGCCTCCAGAATGCGGGGGTCATTGCCCTCGGTGAACACGATCGTCTTGGGATTTGCCTTCAGCTGTGCTACCAGCGGTGCAAACATATCAGCCATTGTGATTACCTCCGAAAATGCTTTCCAAAATTTGCATCCCGTCTCTGTTGGACACAAGGATGCCTTTCTTCTTTATTCTAGCACAGACGGCAAAAAGTTCAAGACAAAATTGTGTTTTTGTGCTATATTTTAGGGGAGAAACCGCCATTTGATTTGTGAATAAAATATCATACTGGTTTTAAGGGATATTTTCCTCTGCAAATATAAAAAAGAACCCGTGTCATTCACAGGCTCTATGGGCAGATGCTCCATCATGCAGTTTTCTTTACGAGGATGCTGTTCTCATACAGCTCGTGGGGCGCAACGTCCTGTCCCTCCGGCCATTCGATACCCACGCCGCCGGGCAGCAGCTGCACCGCATTGAAATAGCTTTCGTCTTTCAGCTGTCCGTACCACGGACCCGTTGCATAGGGCGCAACATCAAAGAGCTTCACCTCACCCGTTTCGTAGAACAGGCGAAGCTTCAAGGGGCTTATGGTCTCCACCTTGGTCAATTTTGGCTGCAACATAAGATCACTCCTTATTTCAAAGGGTCAATACGGAAGAACTGCTCACCATTGCTCAACAGCTTCCAATTCGCTTCCAGATCATCGTGGTGTATTACCACTCACGCTTCCAGCAGCTTCAGCTTGTTTTTCGGAAAGCCGCCTTCCAAGATCGTCCCATCCAGCGTCATCACGATCTCTTCCCCGGAATATTCCGCATGGATATGCGGCATATTGTGTTTTCCACCCTGCTCTCGGTACATTCTGACGATGATGCCATAAAATATGCTTAATACCGGCATTTTACCCACACCCTTCTTCAAGCTCATTTTATCATACGCAGGTGTTTTTTTCAAGAAACCAAGATAATCTCTTTTGGGTATTTGCCGTGCTCTTGAATCTGTGTTATAGTTTACAATGTTGTAATTTGCAAATAAACCGCCAATCTGATTTTAAAGGAGATGTTCTCCATGGATATGGATACTTTAAAGGCCGAATGCCTTGCCTGCACCCGGTGCGAGCTGTGCGCCACCCGGACGAACGTGGTATTCGGGCAGGGCGTGCCGGACGCCGAGGTGCTGTTTGTGGGCGAGGGCCCCGGCCAGAGCGAGGACGAGCAGGGTCTGCCCTTTGTGGGGCGCAGCGGCCAGCTGCTGGACAAATACCTGTTTGCCATCGACCTTGACCGCAAAAAGAACTGCTATATTGCCAACATCGTCAAGTGCCGCCCGCCCCAGAACCGCGACCCGCTGCCCGCCGAGAGCGAAGCCTGTATGCCGTGGCTGCGGGAGCAGTTCCGGCTGCTGCATCCCAAGATCGTGGTCTGCCTTGGGCGTGTTGCCGCCCAGCGGATGATCCGGCAGGATTTTTCCGTCACCCGGGAGCACGGACAGATCATTGAGAAGGGTGGCATTTTGTTCATGGGCACCTTCCACCCCGCCGCCCTGCTGCGCCAACCCCAGAACAAGCCTGAAGCCTTTGCGGACTTTACCGTACTGCGGGACACCATTGCCGCCGTGTGCGAGCATACCTATCATAAATAAGGACAGGAACCAACCGCACCGCTTTTGCATACTGTAAAGCAAAAGAGAGGTGTTTTTGTATGGAAAGTTCCGTGCATCCTTCTGTGGATTTCTTTTTGGGCGCTACAACGCCCGCCGGGTTCAAGGGCTACTTTGCGCCGCTGCGCCGGGAACCCGGGATGCAGCTGGTGCTGCTCAAAAGCGGGCCGGGCTGCGGCAAGTCTACCCTGATGAAGCGGCTGGCGCGCGCCGCACAGGACAAAGGCGAACCCATCCAGCGCATCCACTGCGCCAGCGACCCCGACAGTCTGGATGGCGTGGTGTTTCTGCGCCAGAAGCGCGCCATCATCGACGCCACCGCGCCCCATGTGGTGGAGCCGGAAGCCCCCGGCGCAGACGAGCGGGTGTTGAGTTTGTACCACACCATTGACGCCGATGCCCTGCACCCCCACAAGGACGAGGTGACCGCCCTGTTTGCCCGCAACCAGCTGCTGCGCAGCCGGGCGGCGCGGTATGTGGCCTCGGCGGGCAGCCTGCTGCTGGACAGCCGCCGCGCCGAGGCGTGCAGCGCAAACTTTGAGAAGGTGCGACGCTACGTCAAGCGGCTGTGCACCCGCCTGTTGCCCCGCACTGAGGAGATGGGCTCTGAAGAGCTGCGGCTGCTCTCGGCCATCACGCCCAAGGGCGAGGTGTTCTATCAGGGCACGGTGCAGGCACTGGCAGACCGGTGCATCCTCTTCCGGGACGACTACGGGGCAGTCTCCCGCCTGCTGCTGGAGCTCGTCCGCGCCGAGGCGCTGGCGCGGGGCTACCACATCATCACCTGCCCCTGCGCCATGCACCCGGAGGACAAGATTGACCACATTATCATCCCCTCCCTGCGGCTGGCGTTCCTGACCGACAACCGCTGGCATCCGGTGCGGCTGTCTGCGGCGCAGACCGTGCGGTGTAGCCGCTTTGTGGATAGGGAGAACCTTTCTGCCTGCCGTGCACGGCTGCGTTTCAACGAGCGCGCCGCCGCCGAGCTGTTGGAACAGGCCTGTGCCCTGATGGCGCAGGCAAAAAGCTGCCATGATGAACTGGAGACCTACTACCGCACCGTCGTGGACTTTGCACAGGTGGATGCCGCAGCCGCCCAGTGCATGGAGCTGTTCGGGGTAGGATAACGTAAACTACAACGGAGGTGAAACGCCTTGGCAAGCATCCATCTGCCCATCCGGCAGCTGGTGGAGTTTTTGCTGCGCACCGGCAGCATCGACAGCCGCTTTGCCGGCTTTGACCGCGCCAACGAGGGCGCACGCATCCACCGCAAGCTGCAAAAGGCCGCCGGGGAGGGCTATCAGGCCGAGGTATTCCTCAGCGCGGAGCGGGAAGCCTGCGGCATTGCCTTTACGCTGGAGGGCCGGGCAGACGGCATTTTCACCAACGAAACCGGCACTGTGACCATCGACGAGATCAAGACCACTACCGTCCCCTATGAGGAGATCACCGAGGAGCTGAACCCCTGCCACTGGGCGCAGGGCATGGTGTATGCCGCTATTTACAGCAGCCAGCAGGGGCTGGAAGCGCTGGCGGTGCGGCTGACCTATTACCAAGTTGACACCGACCAGCTTTTGCGCTTTACCCGGCAGTTCACCCGGCAGCAATTGGAACAGTTTTTGCAGCAGCTCCTAACGCAGTATGCCCCGTGGGCGCAGCGGCAGCTGGACTGGGACATCCGGCGCAGCCAGAGCCTTGCGGCGCTGCAATTTCCCTTTGCGGAGTACCGTCCCGGGCAGCGGGCGCTGGCGGGCGAGGTATACCGCGCCTGCCGCGCCGGAAAAAGCGCCGACCGCAAGGGTGGCACCCGCGTTTTTTGTCAGGCGCCCACCGGCATCGGCAAGACCATGAGCGCGCTCTTCCCTGCTTTAAAAGCCATGGGCGAGGGCTGCGGCGCAAAGCTGTTCTACCTGACCGCCCGCAACACCACCCAAGCCGCCGCCGAGGACGCGGTAGCGCGGCTGCGTGCCGCACAGCCCGGCCTTGCCCTGCGCAGCGTGACCCTGACCGCCAAGGAAAAGGCATGTCTGCACCCGGACGCCGAAGGGCACCCCGCCTGCCTGCCGGAGGTGTGTTCCTTTGCCAACGGCTACTACGACCGCCGCAAGGACGCGCTGGCGGCTCTGCTGGACGGCAGCGGCAGCTTCAGCCGCGCTGCGCTGGCAGACACCGCCCGGCAGTTCTCGGTGTGTCCCTTTGAGCTGGGACTGGACTTGAGCGAGTGGTGCGATGTGGTCATCGGGGACTACAACTATCTGTTTGACCCGGTGGTGCACCTCAAGCGTTTTTTCGATGCCGCCGGGGACTGGCTGTTCCTCATTGACGAGGCGCACAATCTGCCGGACAGAGCCCGCGCCATGTACTCGGCTCAGTTTGCCAAAAGCAGCCTGACCGAGGCAAAGCGGGCGCTGGGCAAGGGCAAAAGCAGCCTGAAAACCGCACTGACCAAGGCGGATAAAGTCTTTCTGGCGGCGCGCAAGGCCTGCGCACAGGCTGCGCCCCGCACAGGTGCAGAGCCCGCCGGGGAGACCGAGCCTACGCAGGTGAGCCTGCTGCCCGCCGAGACCGTCCCGGATTTCGCCTTACCGCAGCCACTGTACGCCCGGGACGGCACCGTGTTTTTGCAGCAGCTGCCTGCTGCCCTGCTCGCCGCTCTGCGGGCGGTGCATACTCCCTTGCAGGACTGGCTGGAACAGAACCCTGACGACCCCGCCCATGCGCAGTTGCTGGAGTTATACTTTGCCTTGCAGGATATCGCCCGCGCAGCTGACCGGTACGACAGCCATTTTGTCACCCAACTTACCGCCCGGGGCAGCGAGCTGGAGCTGCATCTGCTCTGCTTGGACCCCGCGCCCTTTGTGGACGCCAGTCTGGCGGCAGGGCGCAGCGCGGCGCTGTTCAGTGCCACTTTGACCCCGCCCGCTTTCTACCGCAACGTACTGGGCTGCGCCGATGCCCGGGCGGTGGCGCTGCCAAGCCCCTTCCCGCCGGAAAATCTGGGGCTGTTCTGCCTGCCGGGCATCTCCACCCGCTACCGCCAGCGGGAAGCCAGTGTGCCCGCCGTAGCCGATGCGCTGGCGGCGCTGGCAAAGGGCAAGACCGGCAATTATCTGGCGTTTTTCCCCAGCTACGCCTATTTGCAGCAGGTGTACGAGGCGTTTGCCGCCCGCTGGCCGGACATTCCCACCCTTGTGCAGCAGCGCAGCTTGGACGATGCCGGGCGCGCGGAGTTTCTGGCGCAGTTCGGCCCCCACCCTGCCAATACGCTGTTGGGCTTTGCCGTGATGGGCGGCATCTTTGGCGAGGGGGTAGACCTTGTGGGCGACCGGCTCATTGGCTGCGCCATCGTGGGGGTGGGTCTGCCGCAGGTGAATCCCCGGCAGGAGATGCTGCGCCGGTATTACGAGGAGCAGTCCGGCTGCGGCTTTGACTACGCCTACCGCTACCCGGGCATGAACAAGGTTCTGCAAGCCGCCGGGCGGGTGGTACGCACCCCACAGGACAAGGGTGTGGTACTGCTTTTGGACGACCGCTTTGCGCAGCCCGACACCGCCCGTCTGTTCCCGCCGCACTGGCAGCACATCCAGTATCTGCCCGGTACCGCCGCGCTGGAAACGGCGCTGAAAGGGTTCTGGGATACCTGAAACTGCAAAAGGAGTTGTTGCATCATGCGCAACAACTCCTTTTTGCTATAACCTTAATACTCCACGCCCTTCCGTGCAGCGATGCCCTTCTGGTAGGGGTGGCGACGGCAGCACATCTCTGTGAGGTAATCTGCGGCATCCAGCATCCACCCGGGGGCTGCGTGGGCGGTCAGGACACACTCCTGCCCAGCGGGGCGTTGCAGCACTGCCTGCTGCAACAGGGCTTTATCCACCATGTCCAGTTCCCACGCGCTGCCGGCTTCGTCCAGCACCAGCATATCACAGGGCTGCGCCAGCGCCGCCGCAAGGTTTTTGTTTTGCAAAGCGCGGGTAGCGGCCTTTTCGGCTTCGTTCATCTGAAAGACGAATTTCTGCCCGGCCTTGCCCCGGTAAACGGTGGCGCCCAGCCGCTCCAGCAGCGGGATTTCCCCGCTCTGCCCGCCCTTTAAAAACTGCACGATGATCACCCGTTTTCCGCTGCCCAGTGCCCGCAGGGCAAGCCCCATGGCGGCTGTGGTCTTGCCCTTGCCGTCGCCGTAATACAGATGCAAAAGGCCTAAGCTTTCCATCGTCCTTCTCCTTTTTTTGTAGCAAAAGGCACCCGCAGCCCTGTGCTTGGCAGTACGGCTGCGGATGCCTTGTTATTTATGGTTCGCTTTTACTGGTACAGCGGGAACTCCCGGGTTAGGCGCAGGACGCGGTCGCTGATCTCGTCCTTCTTTTCCTCATAGTGCCAGATGCAGTCTGCAATGCAGTCCGCGATCACCTGCATCTCGGCTGCGCCCATGCCGCGGGTGGTGACAGCCGGGGTGCCCAGACGCACGCCGGAGGTCACAAAGGGGCTGCGGGTCTCGCCGGGGACGGTATTCTTGTTGGCGGTGATGTGCACGCTGTCCAGACGCTGCTCCAAGTCCTTGCCAGTGCACTCCTCGTCCCGCAGGTCAATGAGCATCAGGTGGTTGTCGGTGCCGCCGGATACCAGCTTGACCCCACGCTGCTGCAAGGCCGCAGCCAGCGCCTGTGCATTTTCCACGATCTTGCGGGCATATTCCTTGAACTCCGGCTTCAGTGCCTCGCCAAAGCAGACGGCTTTGGCTGCAATCACGTGCTCCAGCGGGCCGCCCTGCGTGCCGGGGAACACTGCCGAGTTGATGCGCTTGGCAATGATGGGGTTGTTGGTCAAAATCAGGCCACCGCGAGGTCCGCGCAGGGTCTTGTGGGTGGTGGTGGTCACCACATCGGCGTAGGGTACGGGGCTCTGGTGCTGACCGCCCGCCACCAGACCGGCAATGTGCGCCATATCCACCATCAGGTATGCGCCGTAGCCGTGGGCGATCTCGGCCAGTTTTTCAAAGTCGATGGCGCGGGGGTAGGCAGAAGCGCCCGCCACCAGCATCTTGGGGCGCACCTTGCGCACCTGCTTTTCCAGCTCAGCGTAGTCGATCACGCCGTCTGCGCCGACACCGTAGGAGATGAAGTGGTAGTTTTTACCGGACATATTCACCGGGGAACCATGGGTCAGGTGACCGCCCTGCGAAAGGTCCATGCCCATAACGGTATCGCCCAGCTCCAGCAGGGCAAAATACACGGCAAGGTTGGCCTGTGCGCCGGAATGGGGCTGGACGTTAGCGTACTTTGCCCCGAACAGCTGGCAGGCGCGCCGGATGGCAATATTCTCCACCTCGTCCACATAGACGCAGCCGCCGTAGTAGCGCTTGCCGGGCAGGCCCTCGGCGTACTTGTTGGTCAGCACGCTGCCCATGGCTGCCATCACGGCGGGCGAAACGATGTTCTCGCTGGCGATCAGCTCAATATTCTCGCGCTGACGGGTCAGCTCCCGCTCCATGGCTGCGCCCAGTTCCGGGTCGGCTGCATTGACCATGCCGATGGTGTCCATCATATCCTTGTACATTTTACTTGCCCCTCTCCACAAAATGTTGCAGGTTCTCTCAGCGCAGCGCCCGCGCGGCGCTTGCTGCTGTAAGATAATCATAGCAGAAAGCGGCAGTGGCTTCAATCCTCTTTTCGCCAAAAGGCTTGCTTTTTTTGTCTGAAGTGTTTATTATGTTTGTATAAAAATGCGTTGTCGATTTTGTATATTTTTCAAGTTTCTTCCCCCACAGGTGAAGCGAGGTGTTTTGTATGACCATTGCCGAGGAAAAGCAGGCGCAGCGCGCTGCAGGCCGTGCCGCCCGCAAAGCGCTGGATGCACCGCAGCGCGCCGCCGCCAATGCGGCGCTGTGCCGCCGGGTGCTGGAACTGGACGCCTACCGCACCGCCCATACCCTTTTGCTCTACGCAGCCTTTGGAGGCGAAGCCGACCTTGCCGCCGTGGCTGCCGAGGCCGCACGGCAGGGCAAGACGGTGGCCTATCCGGTGTGCGGCGAGGGCTTTTCCCTTACCGCAGCCGTGCCGGGCGCGGACGGCTGGGCGGTGGGACAATACGGCATCCGCACGCCGGTGCCGGAGCGCTCTACCCTTTTGCAGCCGGAGCGGCTGGATCTGGTGCTGGTGCCCTGCACCGCCTTTGACGCAGACTGCCGCCGGGTGGGCATGGGCAAGGGCTACTACGACCGCTACCTGCCCCGCTGCACCCGGGCGGTGAAGATCGGCATCGCATTGGAAGCTCAGCGCGTCCCCCGCGCCGCCGTGGACGCCCACGACCAGCGGCTGGACGCCTTTGTAACAGAGAAGGGTATCTACACATGGAAATGAACGATTTAAGCTGCGCGCAGTTTCTGGCACAGCTTGCCAGCAAAGCGCCCACGCCGGGCGGCGGCGGCACGGCCGCGCTGGTGGGCGCTGCCGGTGTGGCACTGGGCAACATGGTGGGCTGCCTGACCACCGGCAAAAAAAAGTATGCCGTCGTGGAAGCGGACATTCAGGCACTGAACGCCCGGGCTGAAGCCCTTCGGCTGGAGCTGGAAGCGCTGGTACAGGCCGATGCCGATGCCTTTGCGCCACTGGCTGTGGCCTACGGCCTGCCCAAGGATACCCCGGAGCAGGCCGCGCACAAGGCCGCTATACTGGAAGCCGCATTGGACAGCGCAAGCGCCGTGCCGCTGCAGATCATGGAAAAGTGCGCCGAGGGCATCGCGCTGGCCGGACAGTACGCCGCCAAGGGCAGCGTGCTGGCGGTGTCGGACGCAGGGTGTGCCGCCGTGCTGTGCAAGGCCGCCCTGCAAGCCGCAAGCCTGAATGTATTCATCAATACAAAACTGATGGCAGACCGCGCCCGCGCCGCCGCGCTGAACGCCCGGGCAGACGCATTGCTTGCAGAGTTTGTGCCCCGGGCAGACGAAGTATTCACCGCCGTCAGCGGAAAACTCCGCAATAAATAATATCACAAATGAGGGAAAGTATATGGCAACGATTTTAAAGGGCGCGCCGGTGGTGGCCGCCATGAACGAGCGCAACGCGGCGCTTTGCGAGCAGTTGAAAGCCAAAGGCATCACCCCCACGCTGGCCGTGGTGCGGGTGGGCGAGCGGGAGGACGACCTCTCCTACGAGCGGGGCGTAATAACCCGCTGCGGCAAGGTGGGTGTCGCCGTCCGGCAGTTCGTGCTGCCTGCCGATGCCACGCAGGAGCAGCTGCTCCGGGTACTGGACGAGGTAAACACCGATGACGGCATCCACGGCTGTCTGCTGTTCCGCCCGCTGCCCAAGCAGTTCGACGACCGCACCATCCGCGCCGCTCTGCGCCCGGAAAAGGACATTGACGGCATTACGGACGCTTCGCTGGCTGGGGTGTTCACGAATACCGATTTGGGCTATGCCCCCTGCACCGCGCAGGCCTGCATGGAAATTTTGAAGTATTACAACGTCCCCCTTTCCGGCAAGCGTGCCGTGGTGGTGGGCCGCAGCCTTGTGGTGGGCAAGCCCGCCGCTATGATGCTGGACCGGGAAAATGCCACCGTGACCCTGTGCAACTCCCGCACCCGGAACCTACCGGAAGTGTGCAGGCAGGCCGACATCGTGGTGGTGGCCATGGGCAAAATGGCGGCTGTGGGCGCAGACTGTCTGCGGGCAGGCCAGACGGTCGTGGACGTGGGCATCCATGTAAACGAGGAGGGCAAACTCTGCGGTGACGTGCAGTTTGCCGCCGCAGAGCCGGTGGTGGACGCCATCACCCCCGTGCCCGGCGGCGTGGGCACCGTGACCACCTCGGTGCTGGTAGGGCATGTGGTGCAGGCGGCGTGCAAAAAGGCAGGGGTGGAATGCTAAAAAAATTATTTTAAGATAGAGCAAGCCCGGAAAGTCCGCAGACTTTCCGGGCTTGTATTTTTACGGACAGAATTGTAACGGGTATCAGCCCCGCACAAGGAGCAGCAGCAGGGCCGAGGCCACACACTGCAGGATCAGCCAGCGGGCTACCACCTGCTCATCACTCCAGCCCTTGCGCTTGCGCACATGGTCGTGGAGAGGGGTCAGGGTGTTTTTCAAGATCCAGATGTGCAGAAAACGCTTCAGGCTGATCTTCAGAATGCCCAAACTGCCATCTGCGATGAACACGATAGCCGCCAGCAGGAAGGCGAAGGGGTGGCCGCACTTGAGCGACAGCATGGCGATGAAAAAGCCCATGGCGCGGCTGCCGGCATCGCCCATCAGCAGGCTGGAGGGCTTGGCATTCAACCACAGGTAGGCCAGCAGCGCACCGATGAACACCACACCAGCCGTAGCATACGCACCCAGTTCGGTCTTATAAGCCAGCAGGTAGGTGCCAATGGTAACCACTGCCAGACTGGCGGAAAGGCCGTCCACACCATCGGTGCAGTTGACCACGTTGATGCTTGCCCAGATCAGGATGACGATGAGCAGCAGGTACACTGCATACGGCAGGGTGAAGCTCCACTGCAAAAAGTGTACGCCGCAGCCATTGAAGTTCAGGTAGGTGACGCCCGCCAGCACCGCGATGACAAAATCGATGATGCCTTTTTTGTACTCATTCCAGGCGGTTTCGGCGGCATCGTCCAGATAACCGGAGAGCATGGAGGCGATCAGCAGCACATTGTACACCACATACTCTGTGTTGAAGGGCAAAAACGCCAGCGACACCAGTGCGATGCACAGCACAAAGATCAATCCGGAGCCTCGCGCCTTGCCCTTGGAAAGCTCGCCGTTCACCGCAAAGGCGCGGCCGTGGTCGTGGGGCAGTTTATCGCGGAAAATGGAATCCGTCAGGGCGGTCAGGACAAATGCCAGCAAAAACGCCATGGCATCTACGCCCCGCTGCCCGATGACAGAGGTAAGCATTTGGATCATAAGATAACATTCCTCTTTCTTTCTGTATAGTACGTTGTGAGTGTATCACGCCCT
>ENA-UONZ01002633-UONZ01002633.1-human-gut-metagenome-genome-assembly--contig:-C93old-NODE-2633-length-13464-cov-47.374599_pt1 | contig 13464 bp, 10 predicted proteins | sample MGYA00242468_ERZ724015 | MGnify/ENA metagenome assembly ERZ724015
CAGTATAGCATATCTGGTAAGACGGTTAAAGTGTTTTACTAGATTTTAGTATCAGATGCTCTGGACACGGTAGGCGCAGAAAAATTGACGGAGGACGGTCAGTCGTCCTCCGTTTTGTCAATCTGTAAGCCGATCCCGCAGAAGTGGAAGCTACGCCATGTGCGGCGGCGTGTTTTCCGCCCAAGCGCCGCCGAAAACGTTGAATGGATACGTCGTGGCGCTGCTGATGTGGTGATTTGCCGGACTCATGATAAACTTCGTGCCGGACGCGCTCTGACAGAACTTCCCAATCACGAGATGATTGCCAAACTCCGGGTAGTTGAACAGCACATTATTCCGTTCAAACCCCGTCGGGTCGACCGCGTCGTCATAATAAGTGTAGTCGCCGACCGTGATATTCGGCGCGCTGACGACGTTCTTCTGGAATATTCATCACCATTATGTCTTTTCTGGCTGCTTTTTCATCACAAAATTTGTGAGCACAACGCCGCGCCGGATCACTCCCTGCTTGCGAACGACGCGGTATCCGCGATGCAGAAAAAACGGTTTTGCTGTGATAAAGGCGTGCGTCGTGACGGTCTTTCTGTCCGCGAAACGCTCCAATTCGTCGCAGATCGCAGATGCAATGCCCTGTCTCTGATAGTCCTTGCGGACATACAGCCTGTCCAGATAGCCGCTTTCATCCAATATCCCAGAATCCGGCATTCTCACCATTTTCTATCGCAACAACCGTCTTGTGCGCCGGAAAGACGCGTCCCATGCCTGCATATCAACCGCTTCGGTCACCCACGCATCCAGTTGTTCCTGCGAATAGTCCTCGGTCTGGAAAAAGAGTTCCGCCATCAGTGCCCAGTCAGAAGGTGTGTATTCTCGAAGCTACATATGCTGTCCTCACAAACTCTGATTTACTTTAGTATATCTCTTGCCCATTCCGTACAGGCATCGGATTCTTTCAAACCGAGCTCTTGCCAAATACCTGCGTAGTACAAACCTCTATCTGGATTTCTGGCATTATTCTTTCTCTTTCCATATATGTGGTTTTCATCATATACTTCATTCATCGTCCAAGTTGCCTTTGTAGCGCCCTCCAACGTCAATACCCGCTTTTTATCAAAACGCAGCACACCTGCGCCGGGCTTGCTTTCATCCAAAGAAAGCCTCTCTGATGCTTTGAAAATCACGTTTGTTGCGTTGCCGATCCGGTCAGCGGATGAATGAGGATGCCACCATATCTTCTTCTGCTTTTCCGGTTCAGAGATAATCTCACCTACCTGAAGATATCCCCAGATAACTTGAATATCTTTTCCACGATAAAAATCACCGCAATCTCGCATGTATCTATATGCGCCGTCTTTGTACCTTACAAAGTGGAAGTTCCCAAAAAACAGGAAGATATCCCCCTGTGCAACACCAATGTTTTTTAAATATGTAGCTGCTGCATTTCGCTGCCCAAACGCTGGAAACCATCCGTCGATATTTTTCACCCGCCGCTCTGAATCCAAATCAGGATCGACATGGCAGTGATCCCCACCCTTATATCTCAGGTCATGCAATATTTGAGAATACCGAACCCCATTGTAGTAAAGAGAGTCGTATGTATCGACGTCATTGCTCGGAATTGGAAATGAGATCATTGCCCCATCTTCAAAAATTGGGCTGACGATGCCGCCATTTGCAGAGTCAAATCCTTTTCGGCTGAGTATGATTTTCATTCTTCACGCTCCTGATAAACTCTGATCTCGGCGATGTCATACTTCTTCTGCACAATGAAATACTCGATGATGCGCGTCATTCTGGTACCGCAAACCGCTCATCTCATCTGGAATCAAACCAAAGTGCCATTGTCCGCCGTTTTTTCAACTTCGGATAGTTCTTCCCAATCTCCGAGATTGCCGCACCTGCGAAGATAGTTGTGACCACCATCCACGGCGCACGCCCCGCAGCTGCAACATTTGAAATCATGAATGGTTTTGCTCTCAATAATATCTCCGCACTTTTCGCATCTGATTGCATTCCTGATAATTCTCGGCATACTAATTCCTCTTTATCACTTTTCTAATTTTTGCTCTTTCTACACTTACATCCGGGGTCGTAGCAGTGGGATGGCATGCTTCTCCGAAATGGATTTCTTTATTATATTGCGCGTTGCCTGCTTGCTCACAGTTTTGCGGAAGTCGGGCCTATTCCCTTGATGCACAACGCAGACTGCTTAAGTCACAAAATCTCCTTTTTAGAAATGAAACTTCAGGCTTCCAAATGAATTTCTTATATTCAAATTCACTTGCGTCAAAATATCCAACATTGTTCTTCGCTCTGTCTGAACTATGAGTAAGCACTTTTGCATATCTTCTGCTGTAGCATTGTATTGGTAATATTTCTATAGAAATACCTTGACGGTTAATCCCTACAACATAGGCAACAGCCGCAACTGTTTAAACCGACAGCGTGTGCTTCTCATCATTTCTATATCCTAGTCAGCGCAGAAGAACAGCTGATATCATGTACATAATCTCTGATATGCCTTGCGAACAGTTTGTGCCATCAGGATCCTGCGCTGACGCAGAAATTCCATATATTCCATACTCTCGAAATTATCAGGCAGAGCGTGTTCCTTGCAGGTTTTGCGATACCCTTCTTCGCCCAGCTTTTGACGGTAATATGCAACATAGTCCTGTGGCGCCTTATCTGAGATTTCGATGTTTGTGGCATAGTCGAGATAGGTAAAATTCGCGATTTGATTCCGATCACGATCATTGTCAACGCCAATACCGGTCAAATAATTCTTTGGAAAGATGTGGTGTTTGTCAATTGCGTTCTTCGTGCCGCTAGACCCCAAAATGAAATATTTTGACACTGGGGTGTTGCTGAATAACATCGGCGTATTCAGCACGATCTGAGCCGCGACATACCCATACCACGCAGGAGAAATAGCTGCTGCACTGTTCAGTTCATTTGGGAGTGTCAGATTGAAATAGTCATCTGTAAAGTGAGTTTCAATCACGCGGTCGATATAAGCCAAAAATTCTGCTGCGGTATGAATATCTCGTAGATCCGCAAATTGCTTCTCTACTTCGGACTCCGTTGAACCGGTGTAGAAATATGTAATAGTGCTCATAAAGAACCACTTGCTGATGCACTTTTTGAGCTGCGTGGCATTCAACTTGTAGTCATACTTGGCAATCAGATAAAGGACATAACTGAAGACGACTGCGTTGGAGGACGCAATCAGTTTGTCGCTGATATATCCAGCTTCGGCTAAGATATTGATAAAGCCATGCCAATTGTTTAGATTCATGACTTTGTCCAAAGCTTTCTTGAAAGTCTGAAGATTTTCATGCCGCTCTTCCGTGGAGAATTTACCGGTCTCCAGATTTTTGCCTCGCAAGAGCATATACGCATATCTCAGTCGCGCTCGCCTGAAACCAACGCCAACAGCCATGCGGATTAAATGCGACGGTTCAATTGCCAAAAGTGTATTATAAGAAGTGTTCGCGGCTGGGATTCTGGATGCTGCCGCAAATGTATTGATCGTATCACTGGTTTCATTTTCGTAAACGGAGATCAGCGTCTGGATGAAGTTATTCTCTGTCAACTTCTGCCCGCCAGAGTTAACACGGACAAAAATATCTGCGACATCTTCTTCATCTGCAGTATAACTGATTTCCAATGTGGGCAGTGAATAGTCCGTGAGATTTAAAAGCGTATTGATATTGTCCTCAATTTTATCTTCTTCCTCGTCTGTCAGCAATGGAAGACCTTTCTTACAACGGCTTTCGTTGGCTTCTTTTATAAAACGGCGCCGCAAAGAGCTGATAGAGTTATCCTCTTTTGCGAGAAATACATCACTGATTCGGCTGATCCACTCGGTGTCCTTTTCGTATGCTTGAGACCATACAGCAAATTCACAAGTCAGTGGATTATAGGAGATTTTGATCTCGCGATCCACAAAGTTCTTGTCTTTCACCTTAACAGCAAACATAGCCGCAACAAGGGCGGTTAGTCGCTGCTGACCGTCAATAACAAGTTCTTTGGGGTCCTCGTAAGTCTTTGAGTTATCACCGATTGTACTCTTTTTGCTTTCGTAATCAACCGGAGACTCCCACAGCATAATGTAGCCAATAGGATATCCTTTGAGCAAGGAGTCAAAAAGTTCACGAACTTTGTTATCTTTCCAAACAAATGGGCGCTGAAGGTCAGGCAGACCAATACGGCCGGTGCGAACATCATTGACCAAATCTCCAACTTTGCTGGGGATATTCTTGAACAGCTCTTTTCCCATGTTGATCTCCTCAAACCGGTTCACCTGTTTTTTGATTGTCTAATTCAACTTTATTCGTATTCAATACCATAATTGTATCGCGACCTTACTGCCAAGGCGTATTCCACCGCATGACAACTTTGTTTATAATGATAGCACATTCGGTAAAGAACAGCAAGAAAACAATACATTTGTGTAGATTAGTGGTGTCTATTAGTATTATCTACATTATGCGTTGAAAAGATATTCTTCAAGACCCTTTGCCAGATGAAGAGGCAACGGTAGAACCGTCGACCGATTGGACTGAATCGGAATATCTCTCAATGCATTGGTATAGAAGATCCAGCTTGCTGCATCATCATCCGGCTGAAGCTGCAGCGGATACAGCTCAATCATGTCCTTTTCTGCAAATGAATGCCTGGGGCAATTGATCTTAGATTCTCTAAAGCTCCGTGTATAACGATTATCATTTGGTTTCGTATGAATGCCCCAGTACACATCCTCATATTTAAAAATACCCGATGTAGAGGAACGCTGCGAATTTTCGTCAGAAACTTTTACACGCAACTCCGTGAAATAATCTGGAACTTCTTGATTGCTCCTGATCCGGATGATTCGCACGCCTGAATTCGCCAAGGAGAGTAAGTACGGACTTTGCGGCATCCCGACATTTACCTGAGTCGGATAATACGCTTTTGCTTTATTATATCCACCGATCTCCTTGTCGGAGATACCGCCCCATACCGCCCGCGTATTTCCATCGGATTGGACCAAAACCAATACTCTGTTTTCCGGTGTATTGTATCGATTTTTCAACTCTATGAGTTTTTGCTTCGCAGGGGTGCGGCTTGCCGCAACACAACGCTGTTCCAAATCGCTTTTCCAGAAAAGCTGCGCCATCTCGAGGCACGCTTCCCGATAAGAAACCGTCTGGTTTGAGAACGCGTCACAATGGACCCGTGTCTTTCCCTCTATCAAATCAACCGTAATGTAAAGCGGAAGAAAACGAGCTTTATTTGAGATCCCCTGAACTTGCGTACACAAATGCATCCCCACACAAGGCGTATGCGTCAAATCAGGCTGGTCCCGTTTAGGATCCAGCAGGGTCACAACACCCAGCTGTCGATAGAGATCATATACAGCATTTTCAATTTTGTTCTGGCTGGCATCTTCCTCAGGGGTAACAAACTGTACAACTCGTCCCGTTTTGGCAAACGCATTGCGAAGGACGGATTTCGGATCGCCGACAACATAGTTCTCTTGCCCGGGCAAAACGAAAATACAAGCCGTTACTGCGTCGGTATCGCCTAATAGTTCGGCGATTTCGCCGCATCGCGTAATCTGCGTTTGCCGCTTATCGTCTGGCATACTATCCGCAAGACTGCCGACTTCTTTACACACATACCGCACTTTCAAACTGGATGTATCCTTTTCATCGCCAAAATCCCGTTCAATTTTGGCCTGAATCTGTTTCAGCAGTCTTTGCTGTGAATCATCTTTCCATAGACCATACAGCTCGAATATAATTTGGTCTGTCGCGGCGCATTGCCTGACCCAGTTCCGGAAATCTTCAGAATCCGCATATTCCTGCGGGGAACTATATTTTTTGAGCTTATGCCCTCGCGGCATGACCCGTTCCGCTTCGGGCTGCTCACAAATCATATTACCGAGCAGCGTAAACACCGAACGGTGCAGTGATGCCTTGTCAACGACAGACACACCCGTTCCGATTTTGGAAGCTACAAAGCCGGCCATGCCGTTTTTGTAGGGAAGAAGAATTGTTTCTGCATATGCCGTGGGATTTTTTACAATAGCTTCCGCCGATGGTAATTGCGCGTAGCTCCAAATATTGTAGCACTCTTTGTCCTGTTCTTTCCATATGGGCTGTTTGGCAATGGAATCATAGACAATGGGAACTTGGCAATATTTATTCTCTGAAACCTTTATATGAGAATTGACTGCATTTTTCAAAAACGGAGTCCGTTCTTTATTGTAGTTATCAGGAATCCAGCGGCGAATGCTCATCTGGCACAACAGCAGCGCTTTTCTTTCCGGAGGAGTTGTCTGCACAGATAAATCAAATACAAAAGAGTACTGATGGTGACTTTTCATATCTGTGATTGGATCGCTGACCAGCTGATTCTTAGCGGCATAGCAAAGGTGCAGTGTTTGTCCGTTCAGGGTGATCTCTTTTCCCAACAGACGGTTGATTGCCAGAAGCGGAATCGCCTGATAAGCAGTTTCACAAACCGTCCCGTTTTCAAGTGTAAGACAAACTTGATCTGTGGATTGACCTGCCGCAAATTCTTCCCAATTCATCGTATCACAAAATTCTTTTGCGAGTTTTTTGACTATGGGGTTCACTCTTGAAGACGTGACGTAAGTAGCCTTTACCCAGGTCTTAATAATGCTGCACAATGCCTGAATATTCTTCTCAGAGTATTCATAACAGGATGTAAGCCAACGCTCATCATGGCTGTCCTTTTTTAACGGGGCTAAAGCGATGATACCTTCCATCCAACTGTCGACCAGCTTCTTCAGCGCATTTGTTGGAAGTCCATACTCATCCTTGAACTTTGGATTTGTCTTCCGCGCGATGTTCAGCAAGGTCGCTTTCCATGATGCGGGAAATCCCAAATAGTATAAAGTGCAGGTTTGATTGGGAGACAGTTTATATGCCAACGGATAGATTTTATGATTCATATGGAATGTCCTTTCGATAGGCTTTATAAAATGGAGCATACAGCGTTTTGGCAATTTCAGCGCTGTCTTTGCAGGTCATCAACGTGTCTAAGTATCGGCCCAGCTCGGAGAGACAGTCAAAGTCACCCTGTTTTTCTTCACGGCCGCGAAATGCGCCGTCAATAAAATAAACATGTGGTTCCGGCTTAGTCACATCTGTTACACGCGCCAACCGGCCAAAGATCTGCAGGATTAAAACAAACAATGTTGCAACCACATCTTTCCGATCTTCAGCGTCCAACTCAGCTAGGCCAAACGATTTGCTTTTGCTCATCTTTGCCCACTGCTGTGCCGCAAATTGGCGGACGCGCGCATTGTATGCGAACAGAGATTCTTGGGGAGCCCGATGACAGTGGGACTCCACAAATCCATTGAGCTTGCTGCCCTTTTGCTGGATATCATCAGGCACAGCCATCGGTCGTACCATGAAAAACACTGCGCAAAGGGCAGAGTGGCCATACTCATCGACAATGTTGTGTCCACGCTCGATTGCCATAGCAGGTGCAATCAGAATCTCCTCTTTCATCTTTGCAAACCGGCTGACCTCTCCCCGGCGCACCGTTCCCTGAACGTTCTCGCTGTTGACAGCATCAGAGATCATCCGGCAAACCTTTGCAGAGCAATTGACCTTCCGCAGGGCCGTCTCCAGTGTGCACTGTACTTCCTGCGCCTGCACGTAGCTGTTGACAACCAATAGGATTTTCCCGGCTTTTCTTTCATATTCTCTAACAATCAGATCGACTGTCCTTTCGGTTGCAGACCGAAGCTGCAGCATACGTTGATCGTCTGACGCGCCGGAAATACGCTCAGGAAAACCGGATTCAAAGAAACGAGTTTTTTCTAAAAATGCGCGTTTCTCACCATCCGCTTCCAGGATATAGTTCACTGGTCGATTGATGTGGTACTCATAGGAGCCCTCCGCCCAGCTGGAACCGGACAGCATGATCACATGGGGTCCCGCAGAATTGCCCTGTGCGTCAGTGCGCAAATATGGAAGATCTTTCATCAGACTTCGTCCAAATGCAAACTGGCGGAACAGAATAATGTCTTCGTCATCTGTCTTTTTCAGGCCAAACAGATTGCCACACAGCGCAGAGGGAAGGAAATACTGCTGCTGCCGAAAACGCGTTTGCAGAAATCCGAATAGTTCATTTTGACCATAAGAGGTTTCATGGCTGGCCTCATACGCATCACTGAGGTTCCGAATAAAGTGATCAAAATAAATGAGCCGCAAAATAAGCTTGATGCGAGCATCTTGAATTTGTTTTACTTTATCCTTCTTAGGCCGCGGAAAATTATCGCCCATTTCATTCAGCCAAACATGATACATTTGGTTAAAAAAAGTTTCATCGGTACTCTTGCAGGAACTCTCAAGAACAGCCCATAGCGTACTCTGCCGAATGCCGTCTTCATCCTGTATGTCTATTAAATCGTAAATGACTTGATAGACAGCATACGGAATTCTATATTCTGTCTCATCCCGGCACATATCCTCTAAGAGGGTAAGGGCTGAGAAAGGATCTCCGTACGCAATTTTCTTCCATGCACCTAATTCATGGTGCAGAGATTTTACGAGACAACTTAGGACTGTCACGCTCTGGCGCTGCATTTCATCGTATCGCTGTTCGGCCAAATTTTCCTCTCTGCGTTTGCTGCTTAGCCGCATATAGGCACTGCAATCTTCAGCGCATTCACGGATATAGCTATTAAAGCTCGTTTCCGGCATAAAAAAGTGATCCAGCGTTTTTTGAACTCTGTCGCTTTCATCGAAGACAACCACATCAAAGTCGCGCATTACCAGTTCTAAGAAGGTTTCCCGCTGCGCTCCTATCCGAGATGCCGCAAAGCCGGCAACTGTTGTGATAACAACGGAAGCAGTATAGCATTCACGGAGCATCCGGGTTCCCAGGCACTGATGAAAATACGGACAAAGGTGATTCTTGTTTCCTTTTTTCAGGGTGTAGCATGGCTCTTTGCCGAAAGCGACTGCTTCGCTATGCTGCGCATCCATCCCATCAACCAAACATAACGGCGTTAAGTATTGAGAAAAGTCTGCCGACAAACAGGTCTCATAGGGCTGCGCAACCTGATTGATATATTTCAGCCTTTCGCTGCGTCCAATCAACGGGCTTGCCGTAACGCCAAAGGCTGATAAATATTTCTGCAGGTTCATGACTTCGGCTACTGTGTCAACAACAATCGTCATCCGACATCCATTTTTATAACACCAAAATGCCAACACCTTGATCAGCGTGGATTTGCCTGCGCCAACCATGCCAACGATATTGATGACCTCAAGAATTGTGAGTTCCGTACATGTACTGACGGAAGCCTCTTTGATCTGCTTGAGAACATTGGTCGTTAAAATCGCATAGCACGGATCACCGGGATGCATCTCGGCCATTTCCTTTGCGGTATTCAGCAGTTCGTCCAAGGTGACGGAAATTGCTTTTCTGCGTCCCTTTTCAGAAACTCTCGGTGGAACAGGTGCGGTACAGTCCCTGTCGAATCTGACCGAAACAGTTTCGGTTTCCCCGTTTTCCAAATTCAAATACGGATAGCGATATGTCCCGGCTCCGGCATAAGCAGGCGGCTTAGCTTCTTCAAGCCCCTCCGGCCAAAACCGCTTCCACTCCCTTTGGCGCTGCTCATACGGATAGGGATATTCCCCCTCTACTTTGGAAAACGAATGACATCCCTCCGATTTCTCAAACGAAAAAGCGCGAACCGCATCATATTTTGAATCCTGATATGCTCGCAAATCATCCTGCCAGTATTTTTGAGAACGATAGTAACCCAATGCGTGCCGGGCCTGCTGCAAAGTGTGTTCCATATTTGTACACGCCGTTGTGCCAATAAGCTGATATTGGGCAAATAAAAGATAGGCTTTTACTGGATCGGCGGCAGGTGCATTCAGAGCAAGTAAATGTAGAACTGCTTCAATCGCTGCAAATCTGGCAAGCGGCATAGGCTCATCCATGCCTTGAAATTGTGCCGCAAGCGGAGCGTACCATCCGTCTTTGGCCTTATTCACCACTGCGCATCGCCTCCTTCTTCGCAATTGCAGTTTTCAACGCTCTCAGAGTCACACACTCTACATTCTTTTGATCCGTCAGTACGCGGTTGATAATTGCGGTATAGTTTCGCTGATTGACCGTGTATTCGTTGGGAATCACAAAATAACCGCGTGCATAGTCCCCGGAAGGGAATCCACCATCATTTTGAATTTTCGCACGGAGCGCGATGGGATTTCGATATGCCTTTGCGTCAATTGCCCAAACATCCCCGTCCGAGAACTGGATTTCCACATCATAGCGATCCATCTGCGGCCACAATGCCCAACGAAGCTTCTTTTTCTCACAAAACGCCGCAATTTCAAGTTCAAGCTTTCCCGGCGCAGCAAAATACCGCATGACACCTTTCTTTAACCGATAGAGATCGCCGGCCGAAATGTCCAGCTTCATATCATCCGTGAGTTCGGGGAGGGTATCTGTGCAATGAGTTGAGTGACAGCTGTATCCATACTTTCCATGCATCATCGTCCATCCGCATTGAGGACAGCGGTAACTTTCCTCCGTAATTCCCTCGTAGGCAAACTGGAAGGCGTCTCTGGCCATCGGATCATCGGCCAACTCAAGAGACATGGTGCGCCTATCCTCGAGTGTGATAATCGGATGCTCGATTATATATCTTCTGACTCTACAATAATCTTCTTGACTTAAAGTAATTATTTTTTCATAAAGAACACGCTCGTCTGTTCCATTCATGATGTCACTATCCTGCGTTTCCAAGAACTCATAGCAATCCGAGCTGGGGACATATGCGTTACTGGCTTTTTGATACGCAAAGGCGTCATAAGCATAAAAAGGCTCTTCCTGAAGATGCAGTTGCTCGACAACTTCCGATTCCCATGTATCGAGCCACTCCTCAATAGGTCTGGTGATAAAATGCGCAAGGAAAGAGGCTTCGTCGGGATACTTGATAGCGACTTGACTCCCTGCCCATTGACTTGCAGCTAAAAACATATTGATTCCATGCTGCATAGCTTTGCTGTAGGGATACCTTGTCGGTTCCGCTTGCAGAAGCTGTTCTTTTTCAATCAATCCTTTTGCAATCAGAGCGAATGTTTTTCGCATAAATGCCGTATCCACGGGAATCCCTCCTGCCTTGAAACAAAATAAAACGGCTCTCCTGACATATACAAGAGAACCGTTGAAAAATACAGCATTATTTGGTTATATACAAATCGCTAAACAACATATATATACCGAATCAATGCGCTTTTTACTTTTCTCGTGTACAAATGTAATTATAAGGAATGTCTTCTGGCTTGTCAAGAGGCATTTTCACTTCCTTTGTATATGATCTAATTTATGAGCTTTCTTACCTTTTTGAGGTCAGTCACACTAGCGTCTCGGGTACATCATTGACATGACAATACAAAATTTCCATCGCAGATATTTCAAAACATCCTACTTGCCTCTTGACTCTCCCGTAACGTCATAGTGTATGCTAAACTCACACGGAGGAGGGATTGCCATGATGAGCATTCACGAAGTCAGCAAGCTGGCAGGTGTCAGTGTCCGGACGCTGCACCATTACGACGCGATTGGCCTGTTGCTGCCCACCGCGCTCACCGAAGCGGGTTACCGGCTGTATGACGATACAGCGTTGGCACGGCTGCAATCGATCCTGCTGTTTCGAGAGTTGGAATTCCCGCTGAAGGATATCAAGCGAATTTTAGATGATCCGAATTTTGACCAATCTGCCGCGCTGGAAGACCAGATCAAACTGCTGGAATTGCGGCGGAAACAGCTTGGAAAACTCATCGCCCTCGCCCGTGAGACTTTGAAAACAGGAGTGACACCTATGAAATTTGACGCATTTGACAAGACCGAGCAGGCACGTTTTGCCGCTGAGGTCAAAGAAAAGTGGGGCGGCACGGCCGCGTATCAGGAATACCAGCAGCGCGAGGAAAATAGCTCTGCCGGTGATTTTGCCGAATTGATGTCGCAGTTTGCAGCGTTGGGCAAGCTGAAAAATCTTGCACCCGCCGCCCCGGAGGCGCAGAACGCAATTTGCAAACTACAGCAGTTTATCACCGACCATTTCTACACCTGCACACCGGAAATTCTGGCTGGGCTGGGTGAGATGTATATCATCGACGAGCGTTTCCGCGAAAACATCGACAAGGCCGGCGGAGAAGGCACAGCGGCGTTCGTATCTAAGGCGATTGTTACATACTGTGGGAGGTGAGTATTCTTTGCTTATTGCGATGCAGAATTTGATCTGCGGTTCTCAGCGGAATATCATTGGGTCTCTTAGCCTCTGCGAACAAAACACTTGAACCTTCGGGCAATCAGAGCTACAATGCCTACACCTTATAGCGAGGACGAATTGAACGGAGGTTAGAGGATGAACTATGAAAGCAGTCCCTTTCAGGGCTATTCGTCAATCAGCGTTGACGACCTGAAAGATCAGGCAAACAGTCTTTTGAATCTTGTGACAGAGGAGCAGCGGCCGCTGCGTGTATTCATGAATAATGGCAAGGAGTTTTTTCTTTTTCCGCAGGATATGCTTGCCCCAATTTCTGATTCTGACTTTCGTCTGATCCTGCTGTCGGCAATGCGATATGCGATGCGCAGGAAAACCCATATGTCATCGGTGGTCGCTGATTATATCAAACGCCATCTTCAGCTTCTAGATGATAAGTTCCTCGCGCTGGCTGTTGATGACATTCAGCAGCATCTTGAATACTACGCAGAACACGAGCCGAATCCAGATCTTTGGCAGAACCTTTTAGATGCACTTGAAACAGAGAGGAGCGATCGTGGCGCTCGTCAGGCAAGTAAAATCAGACCTTGTCCGACCTGCGGAAAACCATTGGAAATCATGAGCATTGCCGACAGCTGGCACTCACCCAGCGGGTTCGATGTAATTGCACATTGTCGGAATTGCCACTCTGATTACGAATGGTTCTGCGATAAGGACGGCAGCATCTCAGATATGAAACAGTATTTCTTTGGATAAGGGCAGATGATAAATGCAGAAACGCTTCCCGTTCTTTTGAGCGGGAAGCGTTTTTGACCACATGGATTACTACAGACGCGCGCGGAACAGGCGGAAATGGGGGTTCAAAAGAGGTCACGAGAGTAACGGAATACGAGCGGAAACGATAAAAAACCGTTAGAAACGTCCAAAAAAAGTTTTCTGTTCCTGTTTGGGACCACGAGGCCGCTGGTTCGAAACCAGTCACTCGGACCAGGAAACCCGCTGAAATCATAAGATTTCAGCGGGTTTCCTATGTAAATTGTTCGATTTTTTCAAAAAGTTATTCTTTGATTATTGCGGCGCAGGATTTGCGCTGCGGATTCGACAAACTGGAAGTTATCGATTTCTTTGTGCGCTATATCTAACGGACAGCACAATGCTTACTGATGCGGTAATGACCTTTGCAAATACGG